>Ga0315291_10008122_pt1 | contig 12914 bp, 10 predicted proteins | sample YL17G12_20_MG_FD_203070 | JGI IMG/M metagenome (GOLD analysis project Ga0315291, IMG submission 203070) | Sediment microbial communities from Yellowstone Lake, YNP, Wyoming, USA - YL17G12_20 | ecosystem: Environmental > Aquatic > Freshwater > Lake > Sediment | place: USA: Wyoming | collected... | reverse complement strand
GGTCTGCTCCGCGATCTCCGTGGTTGGTTCTGTTAGACGCCAAGTAGCCATGCTTGTAGCCGTCTATGCTGGCGCAGGTAATCGCATCGTCGTAGCGAGACCGCAGCCCGGGCCTCCCGCAAGGCCCGCCACGTCGGGCTGGGGCGGCCCGCGCGGCCCACTAGGGGCGTCGTAGCAAGAGCGCCAGGGCCGCAGCAGCAGAGGCCAGGCCCACCCAGCCCATCGCGCGGGCAGGCAGGATCGGAAGGATCCAACGAAGCGCGCCGCCTGCTGGCGCTGGTGCGGGTTGGGCGTGCGACGCCCACCCGCGGCCAGGCGCGTGGCCGGGCCTTTCTCCAAGGAACATCTTGCGCCGCAAGTCCGTTTGACAAAAGTCGCACAACGTGCTATATTGCCGATGCAAAGAGCGCATACGTGCATTGACTGCCTGCGAGGTCCATGTTGGTCTGGTGTGGGCAGTCCAGCTCGTCCGTAGTCTGCAAACAACAAATGCGAATGTCTGTGCCATAGCTGCCACAGTCTCCGACCTGTTTATTTCCCCCGGGGAGAAACAGGCGTCAGGTACAGGGAGCAATTCCTGCGCCCGCCATGCTAGCAAAGGAGGCATGCCTCTCGCCCATCGGCTGAGAGACGTGTCTCCTTTTTCGTGGCAGCCAGTCACTGTGCACGGGCAAGAAGGGAGGTGATCCAGCTCACCAACGCACCTGGTACGTGGACCTGATTCCACCGGTCCGATCCTGAACGATCTCACAGAGGAGTGAATCAGATGTCGAACAGTCTAAACGAAAGGATTGTGCAGCTCCAAGAAGAGCTGCGCCAGGGCAGGATCACGCGCCGCGACTTTATGCGCTACGCGACCCTGCTGGGCGTGTCCTTGGGAGCGGCTGAGGTTCTGGCCGCGTGTGCGCCCACGCCGGCGCCCACGTCGACCCCCAAGCCGCCGCCTCCGCCCACGGCGCTCCCGCAGCCGACCGCGCCGCCCGCTGCTGTGGAAGTCTCTCCGCCATCAGCGGTGACGATTTCCATGGCCAAGGACTGGCAGTTGATGATCGACTATGACCGCTGCAGCGGCTGCCGCGTCTGCGAGTTAGAGTGCGCCAAGTTCCACTACGGGGTCATCAACCCGGCGCTCTCCAGGGTACGCATCTTCAAAGTGTACCCCGGCATAGACGTCAGCATGTTCTGCCGCAACTGCATCGAGCGGCCATGCATTGACGCTTGCCCGACAACTCCCAAGGCCATCAGCCGCAACGAAGAGACCGGCGCCAACCTGATCGACCCCAAGGTGTGCACCGGCTGCAAGCTGTGCCTGGAGAACTGCAAGGCCCAGCACATCGATTTCCATCCCACGGACAACTATCCGCTGCTGTGCGACCTGTGCGGCCTCAATCCAGCCTGCGTGGCTGCATGCCCCGAAGGGGCCTTGAGTGTGGTGCCGCCAACGATGGCCCCTGATACCTGGGCGGAGCCCCTCGAGCAAGTGACCAGAGAGCTGCTCGAGAAGCGCGGCATGGCCGTGTACATCAAGGAGGCATGACCCAATGGCTGAGACACTGTTCGGATACAAGGGCAAGATCCTGGACGTCGACCTGACGACCGGGCAGACCAAATCACTGGAAGTGACTTCTGAACTCGCCAAGAAGTATATCGGTGGCTCAGGATTCGGAGCGCACTTTCTTTGGGAGCGCATGAAGCCAGGCACTGACCCGCTGGGTCCCGACAACCTGATCATGTTCATGACCGGTCCGCTCACAGGCACGGGCATGTCCGGCACCCGTTGGCAGGCCATCTTCAAGTCACCGCACACGGGCGCCTGGGCGCGCTCAGCCCAGGGCGGTGACATCGGCCCTGAGCTCAAGTACGCCGGGTGGGATGGCATCATCATCACCGGCAAGTCGCCCAAGCCCGTCTACCTGTACATCAAGAACGATCGCGTAGAGATCCGCGACGCCAGTGAACTGTGGGGTCTGGACACGCACGAGACGCCCCTGCTCCTGGAGAAGACACTCAAGGACCCGCTGATCAAGGTGGCTTGCATCGGCCCTGCCGGCGAGAATCTGGTCAAGTACGCCAGCATCAGCACCGAGTTCTACCGGGCCTTTGGCCGCTTGGGCGGCGGCGCGGTCATGGGCTCCAAGAACTTGAAGGCCGTCGTCATCCGCGGAACGGGAGAAGTCGCGGTGGCGAACCTGGACAAGTTCTGGGAGCTGGTCAAGAAGCAGCGCGAGGCTCTGCTCACGCCGGACAACTATTGGTTCCGCCGCTGGGGCACGCAGAGCTACAACGAGTTCTTGAACAACCTGGATACCTTTGGATACAAGAACCTCCAGGAAGCCTGGCTGCCCCCAGAGGTGTTCGCGAACGTCTCGGCGCAGTACCTGGAGAAGACCTCCCAGGTAGGCCGTCGCTCGTGCATCGGCTGCGCCAACCGCTGCTCGACCTTTGGCATCGTGCGCACGGGCAAGTACACCGGCCTGGTGGACGAGATCGACTATGAGGGCATCGCCAACGTCGGCATCGGCTGCGGCCACACGGACTTTCGCACGTTCATGCCCGCCGAAGCAGAAGTGGAGAAACTCGGTCTCGACATCATCTCCAGCGGCAAAGTCGTCTCGTTTGCCATGGAGCTCTACGAGAAGGGCATCCTGACCAAGGCGGATCTGGGCGGCATCGACCTCACTTGGGGCAACACCGATGCCCACATCGAGCTGCTGCGCATGATCGCGCACCGCAAGGGCATTGGTGATGTCCTGGCCGAAGGCGCACTGCCGGCTGCCAGGAAGATCGGCAAGGGCGCGGAAAAGTATGCCATGACCGCAGCCCTCGGCAACGAGATCTCCGGGTCAGACCCGCGCGCCAAAGATGCCCTGATCACCACGGCCTACATCGCCGCAGAACGTGGCTCCTGTCACAACGCACCCGCGGGGACCTGGGACGCGCCCGACCCTGCGCGCCAGGACAAGATGACCTTGTTCGACTGCATGGTCGTCTGCCTGTTCGTGTCGGTCGATGGATGGGGCGCGGTCGCTCCGCTCTCACCAGACTACACGGAGATGCTCAACGTGGCCACCGGCTGGAACCTGGGCGAGGCCGACTTTATGAAGATCGGCGAGAGGGTGGCCAACCTGGCCCGCGCTTTTAACATGCGCGAAGGGCTGCGCCGCAAGGACTGGGAGCAGCTCGCGCCACGCATGTATGAGCCACTGCCCACCGGGCCGTACAAGGGCGACGCAATCACCAAGGAGATGGTCAGCAAGTACCTCGATGGGTACTACCAGGCGCGTGGCTGGGACGTCGCCACGGGCGTTCCGACTCGGGCCAAGCTCGAGGAGCTGGATCTGAAAGATGTTGCGGACGCCCTGAAGGTCTAGGGCGGTTTCTCGCCTGCCGTACCGCCCCGCGCAGACGGGGGCGAGAGCGTGTTGTTCATGCCGGAGACCGCAGACGCCTTGCGGTCTCCGGCATTCTCAGGCGCCAGGAGAGTCATGCAACGCACACCAACCTTCCGCCGTACCGCCCCGCGCAGATGGGGTGGAAGAGCAGCGCCTTGGGCGCTGGTGCTTGCCCTGGCCTCAGCACTGGCCGTCGCCTCCGCATGCACAACGGGGCCAACGGCTGTGGTTCCCCCGACGATACGTGCTGCCCTGCCGAGCGCTACGCCGCAGGGCATCGACCTGGCGGTGCTGTACACGTCCGACACGGTCGGCCATACCGATCCGGTTTCCGCAGTCGAATGCGGCTGAGGCCTCGGACTGGGCGGGTTGACCCGGCGGGCCACCCTGATCAAGAGAGAGCGCGTTGATCGTCCGCAATTGCTCCTGCTGGATGGCGGCAATACCCTGTGGGGCGACGCTGGCCTGGCAGCGCAAACGCAAGGCCGGGTGATGGTTGAGGCCATGAACCTGATGGGCTACAGCGCCATGGCGCTCGGGGAGCTGGACCTACAGCTCGGAGCCGACGCCCTGCGCGAGCGCATGGCAGAAGCGAGCTTTCCTTTCCTCTCGGCCAACCTTGTCATCAACTCCACGGGCCAGCTCTTGGCCCGGCCGTACGTTCTGCTCGATGCGGGTGGGCGCCAGGTCGCGGTCATCGGATTGACAGGCAGCGGCAGCGTCCCCACCGCCCCGGGTGAGCAGGCCCCGCTCGAAGAGCCCCTGTCGCCATGGGACGGTTCAGACCAGCCGGTGGACGTGCCGAGGTCCAGGCAGCGCGCGCCCCTGGGAGGTCCCGCCCATGTCATCGGCGCTCTGGCAGTGACCGATCCCGCCCATGCACTGAGCAAGGCCTTGTACGCACTGCGCTGGAGAACGGACGTGATCATCGTGCTCTCCAACCTGGGCTGGGAAGCCAACGCACGCCTGGCGCAAAGCGTGCGCGGCCTGGACCTGGTTGTGAGCGCTGGCCCCGGGCAGCTCATGGCGTCACCCTGGCGCGCTCCCGGCACCGGCACGCCCGTTGCCCAGTGCGGGGTATATCCTCAGCAGCAGCCGGGCAGCCTGCTGGGCAAGGTGCGGCTGCATGTGGACAGCGCCGGCGCGGTCGATCGATGCTTCGGCAGCCATACCGCGCTCAGCTCACAGATCGTTGGTGACGTTGAGATGCGCGACTTGTTGCGCCGCTTCCAGAAACTATGTGTGCATCCGCGCGAATCCGCATAATCCGTGGAATCCATGAACCAGTCCCCGCATCTACTCGCTACAGGGGTCCGCGCATGCAGAGCAACGGCCAACAGCCCGCTCACAAACAACCACAACAAGACGCCACGCATCCTCGTTCCGGCCATCGCTTCCTCCTTGTGCACGCCAACCGTCACAGAGCGTTTGAGAACCCGAGGTACAGTCTTTGCAGACGGCACCAACAGCGCTGGCCGGGCAGCGCGCGAGGGAAGGACAAGGAGTGAAACACGAGCGTGACGCGTGAATTGTCGCCGCCGAGCCGCGTGCACAGCAGGACTTCCTGAATTATACGGGATTCGTGCGCCAGGTCAAACGGTTGACTCCATTCTTCATTCCCCCATTTTGTCGTGCCCGTCGGCATGCAGTACAATCGGGACCTGGAATTGCAGGCAACCCGCCCGGGTGCGGCACCACTTTCCGGGACTCTGAGGCAAGGCGATGGTTCATCCCAATCAAACTCACATCTTCCCAGGGGCCCTGAGACGGCTATCCAGGGACGCCTTCCAGTCATCGAAACGCTGGATGCTGCTCCTGGGAGTGCTGCCTCCACCTCTCCGTTTTCAAATTGACCTGACCGACGGCTGCAACCTGCGCTGCCCCACCTGCAGTAAGTGGCAGGCGACGCCCTCGCCACAAGAGTTGACGCTGGTGGAGTGGGGCGCGATCCTCGGCCGTATCCGCAACGTCTCTCTCCTGAACGAGATCTCCGTCACGGGGGGCGAACCCCTCACGCGACCGGACGCGCTACCGTTCCTGCGCCTGGCCAAGAGCCTGGGATTCCGGCTGCATCTGATTAGCAATGGCTGGCTGCTGAGCGACGAGACGCTGCGCGAACTGCAGGTGATCGGCGTGGACAGGCTTACGCTCTCGCTCAACAGCCTGAACGCAGCCCTCCACGACGAGACGCGTGGCAGGCCGGGCAGCCACGCGCGCATCCTGCATGCCATCGAGGCGTGGCGGAGCGGCCCGCGCCAGATGGACCTGTGCCTAAGCACGTTGGTCGTCGAGGCCAACTGCGGCGAGCTGACCTCTCTGGCGCGCTTTGCCCAGCAGCAGGGCCTTACCGGAATCATCTTTCAAGTGCTGGCCCCCGCCGAGGCCCACTACCCGTTCGCGCGCCACCCGAGCATGCCCCGGCCCGCCGAGGGCTGGCACCTGCACGACCCGCGCTGGGTGCGCAGCGTCGAGTTGCTTGAGGAGCAGGTGCAGGGTCTGCTGCACGCGCAGCGCCAGGACGGACGGGTGCTCAATCCGCCCTCCCAGTTGCGCAATTTCCCGCTCTACTATCGCCAGCCGGAGGCCCTCCGCTCCCAGCCCTGTTTGGGCCTTCTGACCCGGCTCTACATCGACCCTTTTGGTAACATGCGCCTCTGCTATGGGCATGCGCCCCTCGGCAACGCGCTGACCGACGACCCGCGGCGGGTCTGGCGCAGCGCAGCCGCGCGCAGCATGCGCCGCGCCAGCCGCTCCTGCGTGGAGTTATGTCGCATGCTCAACAACAACCTCTGAGCCTACGGAAAGCGAGCAGTCTACGTGATCACCGTTGTCATCTATGCGCTGAACGACGCACAGACGATATCCGCCTGTCTCTCTTCGTTGGTTTCCCAGCGTCCGCCGGCCGGCCTGGACGTGGTCGTCCTCGACGACGGCTCGCGCGACCAGACGGCGGCCATCGTCGCCCGACAGTTCCCCCAGTTCCGGCTCATGCGCGAGGACCAGACCCTGGGATGGGTGCGCGCACTGCGCAAGCATCTGCCTGACCTGCACGCCTCCCGGCTCGCCTTCCTCGGAGCGCACTGTCGGGCCGAGCCGGGCTGGCTGGCCGCAGCTGAGAAGGAGATGGCCAGAGGTCGCCCAGTGGTCACCGGATCCGGACACCACGGCCGTGAGAGCCTGCCCGAGCGCTTTCAGGCCATCGTGCTGCACGCCGACGCCATCCCGCAGCGCGAGGCGGACGTGCCGTTCCTCTGGGACGACGACTTTGCCATCTTGCCGGACCTGCTCGAGCAGCACCTCCCGCGCAGCGAGATGGTGCTCAGCGACGGGGCCGGGGCCACGCTGCTCTCGCGGAACCTGCTTAAGGCCGGCATCGCCATCGCCTACCGCCCCGCCATGCGCGTGAATCACGTCACGCATCCCTGGCGTAAGTTCGTGGCCCTGTGGTACGGCGAGCTGGCCGTCAACTGCGTGGCCACCAAGCGCGCCGACCCCACGTCGCCGGGAGCGCGCTGGTTGTGGCTCGGTCCACTCGCCGCGCTGGCGCTGGCGGGCAAGCGCTGGCTGCAAGGCGTGCGCGACACGCTGCGCGCGCGACCCTGGCTGCGCATCTCCTGGCTAGAGGTGGCCCTGCACGCCTGCCTGCTGGCGCTGTGCATGCCGGTCTACTGGTTGGGGCTATGTCGCGAGATGTTCGCGCCGAACGGTGCGAAATGACCTTCCCGCAGGGTCGCCTGGCACGCGCCGGCGGACACGTTGTGTTGCCCATCGAGACAGTGTCTCGATGAGCCAACCCACCTTCTCCGTGATCGTGCCCACGCACAACCGCGCCACCCAGCTCGGCGAGTGCCTGCAGGCATTGGCCGCGCAGGACTATCCGCGCGACCTGTGGGAAGTGATCGTGGTCGACGACGGCAGCGCCGCGCCTCCCACGGCCACGGTCGAGCGTTTTTGCGCCGCGCTGCCGCTGACGCTGTGGCGCTTGGAGGCCACGCTGTGGCGCTTGGAGGCCCCGCTGTGGCGCTTGGAGGCCACGCTGCTGCGCCAGGCGCACGCCGGCCCGGCGGCAGCCCGCAATGCCGGGGCCGCGCGCGCCCGGGGCCGCGTGCTGGCCTTCACCGACGATGACTGCGCCCCTGAGCCGGGTTGGCTGAGCGCCCTCGCGGCCCGACTGGACGGCGACCTGTCACACGCCGTCGGCGGTCCGTCCCTCGATCCATGCCCGCGCAACCCGTACTCGGCGGCCAGCCAGATCATCGAGGACTGGATGTTCGCCCGCCACAACGCCACCGCGCAGCGCGCCTGCTTTCTCTCCAGCAACAACCTGGCCCTGCCGAGCGAGTCGTTCCGCGCGCTGGGCGGCTTTGACCAGCGCACCTTTGCCACGGCCGCGGCCGAGGACAGCGACTTGTGCGAGCGTTGGCTGCAGCGCGGCTACCGGCTGGAATTCGTCCCCGGCGCCGCGGTGCAGCACCGCCACCCGCAGACGCTCGCCAGCTTCTGGCGGCAGCACGTCAACCGCGGGCGTGGCAGCTACTGGCTGCTCCGCGCGCACGCCCGGCGCGGCCTGCCACGGCGCGCCTGCGACTGGGGCTCCTGGCGACGGGGTCTGGGCGCGCTCGTGCGCGCACTCGCGCGCCTGGACTGGTCCGAGGTCGCGCCGGTCGGCGCCCTGCTCGTGGTGTGGAGGCTGGCGCACACCTCCGGCTATCTGGCAGAGGCATGGTGGGGGAAAAACCCGAAGGCACAAAGGAAATCCGAAACCACAACGTAGGCCCTTTCGCATGTCGGTTCTTCCGTTGACAGCGCTGTCCTTTTGCGCTATCTTATGACCGAATACCGAGGGCGGGGGAAGAATCCGCAGATTGCGCAGATTAACGATCCAGATAAGCCGACGCGCGGCACGGGGCCATCGAGCCGTTCTTCGAGGCGCTGGGCTGGGACGTACACAGCCGCGCCGGCTACTCCGAACCTTATGAGGACGCGACCTTCGAGGAATCGCTGCGCGACGCTGCGCAGCCAACGCCGCTGTCGGCAGCCCTGCCTGCCGTTGCGACGAGACCATCGGAAAGGGAGGTCTCCATGCCACGTGTACACACCGTTCTGCGTGTCGTATTCTCAGTGCTGCTAGCAGCCATTTTGGGACTGGGTCCGACGCTGCGGCTTTCCGCCGGAGGCTGAACCTGGGTCGCTTTGGGCCCGCAGGGCGGGTTCATCCGGGCCCTGGCCATCGACCCGCACACCCCGTCCACGCTCTACGCCGGGACATGGTATGGCGGGGTGTTCTAGAGCCGCGACGCCGACGGCGTCGTCGTGGTGCCCAACCGCTTTGCACTCTACCGGCAGCGCCAGCTTGGGATCAACGAGGAGATGGCCAGCAAGTTCTTCGACGGCCCGTTCCTGGCCTGTCTGGTGGGCAAGGCGGACCTCAAACAGGCCATCGCACCCTTTCTGCGCAGGTGGAAGTGGCGCGGCACCGTGGACGCCTTTCTGCAGCGCTGGTTCGACGAGGAGAACGCTGTCGACCCGCGCGTGATGGAGGAGGTCGGCCGCGTGCGCCGCGCGGGCCTGCGCTGCGGGCTGGCCACCAACCAGGAACGCTATCGTCTGGACTACATACGCCATGCGATGGGCTTGGAGCAGGCGTTCGACGCCGTCTTTGGCTCGGCCGAGGTCGGCGCGCTCAAGGACGACCCTCGCTTCTACGAACGCGTCACGCGCCAGCTCGACGTGCCGCGCCAGGCCGTGCTGTTCTGGGACGACTCGGCGCGCAATGTGCAGGCGGCGCGAGCCTTTGGCTGGCAGGCCGAGCTCTACCAGGGCTTTGAGGACTTGCAGAGCGCGCTGGCCGACTACCTGCCGTCGACTGAGCAGCCATCCGACACGCCTGTCAGGTGAAAGGGCGCTGCCGGTTCAGATCCATCCCATCGAGCCAGGCGACCAGGGCGTACCCCCCCTGTGACCCTGGCCCGCCTGGCTGAGCATTTCGGTTGGATGGCCGAGCTGACTGGGCAGCAAGCCAGCGAGGGTATGAGCGCAGCCAGGGCTCTGCTCCGCAATTCTGGAACGGCGCCCGGGTGTGGGCGCCGTTCCGGCAATCCGTGCGCAACTACTGCACCGACAGTTCCACGAGGCAGATCTTGAGCGGTGCCTCGCTCTTCTCCCACGGACGGTGGTAGACCAGTTTGATCACGGTCTGCCCTTTGGATACGGCCTGGAACTGCAGGACCGCCTTGCCAGGCTGCCCCAGTTGCCCGGGGTTGGAGTCGGAGACGTACTGGTTCGAAACCAGGTGCACAAAGCCCTCATCAATCTCCGCCACTTCCCAAGAAGAGCCTGTCGTGACGTTGGCCTCGAGGGTCACGCTGAACGCCTCGCCGACCTTGACCGTGCGCCGATCCACCGCCGCAGGCTCCGGCGTGACGCATGGCTCTGTCTGTTTCGACGCGTCATCACGCGGGGCATTCGGCTGCCTCGCCTGCACCCCAGACGCACAGGCTGCCAGGAGCGGCGCCCCCAGCAACAAACCCAACACCGTGCAACGGACCGTTTTCTGCGGGAAAATGATTTCTGTACCTCCTTTGATCTTTCCTCGCGCAACACACCTCAGACGATGGCGCGATAGGAGGCGTTCCAGGACACAGGGGCAGGAAGGGGACAGAAGCTAGGCAGGACAGGGAAAAGCGCGAATCCGGCTGGGTGGCAGGACGGATCTGCGCCGCGCTGGCTCCCAGGCGCGAGAGGTAGACGGGCAGCAGCACGAACACCATTTCGCTGGCCACGTTGGCCAGGATCATGGCCAGCAGGAACCAGCGCAGAGTGACACTCAGAAGCGGAGTTTGGCGCGCGGCTGGAGAGCTCAAAGCCGACGATACACCTCTGGGAAGTTGGCGCCCAAGGGGTAGCCCTGAGTGAATCCTTGCGTCTGATTACGCCTAAACTAAAGCTAAGGTGAGATCTACATGCTTCTCCGCTTGGAGCCTCCGGGTTTCACCTTGGTATCAGTATAGGACCCAATCAGGGCAGAGAACTGTCTCCAAAACTCAACTATTGCGGTCTTGTATGCTCCTAGGTCTTCGACTGTCAGGAAAATGTCCTGGCCTGCCAGCGGCAGGTAGACGCTCGCAGGCGGCTCCAAGTGGTCGAAGAAGGACTTTGCATGCACCCGAACCCGAGGAACGAACAGGTCTGGGCGAACGGCTCTAAGCCGCTCCACAGCAGTGCCCTCTGCGTGCTTTACGGCGTTGGCCACAGTCCGAAACTCATCTAGCTTGTGCCATGCCGGCAATGCCTCCATGTCCACCCCACCACTCCGGAGGCGCTTTCTCAACTCACCAAAGCTGATCTTGGACGGATCATCCTCTTCGGTTGGGCGTAGAACCTGGCTCCTGTGGAAGAGGAGCAACTGCTGTTCAACCAAGTGGTGCAGTGCCACCACCGCCAGGTTCAACATGGCCTGCCTCACAGAACTGAGAACCTCGTAGTGTTCCAGCGCAACTTCCTCCGCCGCGTCGGCGGGGTCTTCCATGTCCCGATAATCGGTTTCTGCCAGCAAGTCACAGAGACGCTCGTAGTCTGCTTGTCCTATCGAAGCCGCTTCCTGCTCAAGGTCACCAAATGCCTGCAGGACACGCTGAACCATGCCGTCATAAAACGTCTCCACTTGCTGGATGAACACTCTCTCGAAATAGGTTCCCCAGAATCCACCATCGAGCCAGGCGCACTCGCAGCACCCTCCCATTCCGCGTCGCCATAGTGGTCATAGACAACTGGCTGCGAACACCATACGGGCCGAGCCACACTGCCTGCTTGTTCCACCCCAACCTGTTTCGGGCTCCTGACGGCATCGCCGCCTTGAAGCAAGCCTCCACGGCCTCGACCAGATTCCAGTGTGCTTCGTCGACGGTCCTGTCCTAACTGACGACGTCAAGCTCCTGGCATGTTACCTCGTAGCGAGCACCTTCGCACTCGATCACGGCAGTCAATCGCCGCAGCCCCAACCATCTCTCCTCGCCCAGCCGCCAATCGCCCCTATCCAGTCACTCTCTAATGGTCACGTCAGGTCGATGGGGAAGCGCGGGTCCATGCGGCTTAGGATCTCCAGCGATTTGCGGAAGGGCTTGCCTGTGAAAGGCAATACCGCAAGCAAGTCCACGTCCGAGCCGGGAGAGGGGTTGCCATAGGCGTACGAACCAAACAGGATGATCGCTCCGGCAGAAAGTCATGCAGGATGCGTTCACACAGTGCCTGGATGCTCTTCAACTCGACCAAGGACCGCCTCCCCTCCCATAGCAAGCCGATTCGCCCCTGCTGGGCCTTCTCTGCACCAGCGCGGAATAGCTGCTCAGCGCGTTGTCACGCATGGCGCGATGCCAAGTTTATTGTAACTCATCACCCTGTTTTGTCAAGCGGTCGCGACGAAAGGGCCGAGCAACTCTGCCAGGCTATCGACACGTCCTCAACGCGCCACGTAGGGTGAGCAGGCTCTCCAGGTAGCGGCCGTCGCGCAGTTGCGCCCGCGCCTGGACCAAGGCGGGGTGGTTGGCGCCGACGATTGGTGTCGCGAACTCGATCAGGTACTCGGGGTTGAGCGCGGCCATGAACTCGTCGGGCGTCAGCACGAGCCCGCCCGCTGCCTCGAACTCCTCGGCAATGGCCAGGCTGGGCGGCAGCGGCTCCGTCGCACCCACCAGCGGGATGAAGACCGCCGCCATGACGGGCAGGTCCAATCCGCCGCGGCGCCGGCACACGATCTCGTCGACAAACAGGTCGGTGCTGGCCCAATCACCGACCAGGCCGCCGTAGTAATCCAGGCGGAACTCGACATTGGGCGTGAAGCGGTCCAACGTGAAAGTAATGACCAAGTCCTGGTATTGGCCCGCGCGCGCAAACTCGTTCGGCGCGACGTGGCGCCGCGTGATGAAGCGCCAGGCAGGCTCCTGTACGCCGACGAAGAGCTGCGCGAGCGCGCGCGTCTCGCGGTTGTCGGCCACTTTGAGGCGGTAGGTGACGTCGTAGGTGCCCGGACCCAGCGCGCTGAACGGACCCCATACACCCAGTCCTCCCGACGGCCGTGCAGCGGCCGAAAAGCGCAGGCTCTGGCCGAGGTTGGCGTCCGCATCCTGCACCACCTGGCCTGTCCGCCAGCCATAGTCGGTGGGATCCGGGGCCTGCCACAGGCAGGGGGCGGCCGGGTCCACGCGGTACTCGCCGGGCCGCCGCGCCAGCAGGTCTTGGATGATGGCGGCGCGGTTGACGGTCGTCAGGCGGTAGGAAGAGGGCACGGCCGGAGTGGGCGCCCCGGCGTAGTAGAAGCCCATGCCCCACGGCCAGCCGGAGCCGCCCACAAACGCGCCCAGGTAGCCCGCGTCACGCAGTCCCTGGTAGTAGCGCGCGAGGGTGGCGCCCTCCAGTGCGTCCAACAGGGGGCCGTAGCGGTTGTCCAGATGCAGCACGCGCAGACCGGTCTCGCCGAGGTAGGTCCTGGCACGCGCCAGGTAGGCCTCGAGCTGCGCGTCGCTC
>Ga0315291_10008121_pt1 | contig 12915 bp, 7 predicted proteins | sample YL17G12_20_MG_FD_203070 | JGI IMG/M metagenome (GOLD analysis project Ga0315291, IMG submission 203070) | Sediment microbial communities from Yellowstone Lake, YNP, Wyoming, USA - YL17G12_20 | ecosystem: Environmental > Aquatic > Freshwater > Lake > Sediment | place: USA: Wyoming | collected... | reverse complement strand
AATCCAGAATCATGTTTTTTTCGGGAAAAGCGTTCTTCTTCAGCGGCAGCGATGAGCATCCCGTCCCGGATCAAGGCCGCGGCGGCATCGTGATAAAAACAGGAAATCCCCAAGATGTCCATCAGAAGGCTTTCCGGGCGCGTTTCAGATCAGCCTCTTCTTTCGGACGTGGTTCCCAGCGCGGCTGTTGGCGTTTTAATTTTAAGGGATCGCTGAAAAATCTTGCGATTAGCCCAAATGGAGCAGCCAGAGTAAAGTAGAAAATGGTCATCAGCACACGGCCCAGGATATCCGCGGCTTTGCGGCCGAGTGTTTTCCATCTTTTCCAAAACTGCTTCAATGTTCTCATTTCGTTATAGTTAGGATTCTACCATAAAAAGAGGCCGTCCGGCTGCATCTTCGTTCTGGACGTTCGGAAAATCGCCCGAAAGATGATAGACCTTTCTCCTCTGCTCTAAAATAGAGGACTTGGCTGATGACAAACGGAAAGATTCTTGACAATTCCATGCCGAAAAAGGCAGTCAGCTGTCCCACAAAGAGGACATAACTCCCAGATTCTAAATTAGATTCCCTCATAAGGTCCCATCCGATCATTGGCCCATTTCTTGCTGCATTCTTAAGCATTTCGGTTTGGATTATATGAATTCTTATCGAATTCAGGGTTTATCTATTCTTTCAAAGCCAGCCTAATCTGCTTCTGACGACGGGAGAATAAACGTTTAAAAGAACATAATCGTATTTAGGATGAAAATGGTTTCCTGAGCGTTTCGCAACTGATTCTTTATTTAGATGATTAGATTTATAATAAGGGAAGAAGGATCGGGAAATCAGGCGGTTTCGGAGGTTTCCCACGAAAACTAAAAGGTCCGTTCTTTTTGTGCCTATGGCTGGGCTATTCCTTATCGCGGCATCATTCTTTCAATCAAGCTCAGCTCCACAGGAAGCCGTCCGGCTCCAGAAGCCGCTCGAGCACCAGGTCGCGGTCACCCTGAAGCTCATCCAGGTCTATGTCACGGACAAAAAAGGGAACCCGGTCCCTGACCTTAAGAAAGAGGACTTTATTGTCTATGACAACGGCCGGGCCATGACCCTCACCGAGTTCGAAAAACACATCCTTGAGCGAGCGGCGCAGAAACCCGAACTCCAGCCGGCCGAAGAAAAAATCCTCCCGACTCCTCTTCCTCCCGCCGACCGGGTCACAGTCATGAACCGGAAGTTCTTCCTCTTCTTCGACTTCGCCTTCAACAACCAGAAAGGCGTCAAAAAAGCCAAGGAAGCGGCCCTCCATTTTCTTGATAAGGAGATCCAGCCCGACGATGAGGTCGGGCTCTTTTCCTACTCACTCACCCGCGGCCTGTCGATCAATGAATTCCTGACCACGAATCACAAAAAAGTCCGCGACGCGGTTGAGGCCCTTGATATCAAAAATATCGCCGGCCGGGCCGAGGAGATCGAACAGCAATACTGGCGGCTGATGACGGAAGGCAGTGGTGACCTGGCGCTGACGATCGACATCCCCCTCCGCCGGGGAGACTCTAAGAGCCAGGCCCAGAATTTCATTCTCAAGGTCACGGCCCTGGCCAAAGGCCTTCGCTACATCCCCGGGCAGAAGCACCTCTTGCTTTTTTCGACGGGAATCCCCAGCTCGCTCATCTACGGCGGTCAGGCGGGAACTCCCCAGGGCGACAGCGGCAAATCGGACCGCTCAAGGTTCGAGCCCCCGGACTACGTCCTCCGCACGCAATACGAGGAGATGGACAAGGAGCTGAGCTCATCCAACTGCTCGATCTTCGCCTTCGACAGCCGCGAGGCGGCCATGGTGCCCAGCCTTTTTGATTTCGACGAACAGACCTTTGGATCCAAAACAAGCCGCGACATATTCACGGGAGGCGGCGTCCACCAAAACAACCTCATGACCTTCAAGGACGAGAAGATCACCGGGCTTTACTCGCTTACCAGGCTGTCCAAGGACACGGGCGGCAAGTACTTTGGAAACATCAACGAATTCGAGCGCAACCTCGATCAGCTCCAGAGCCTGACAGGCACGTATTATGTCCTCGGATATTACATCAACGAGCAATGGGACGGCCGGTATCACAAGATCAAAGTCGACGTGAAGCGAAAGGGAGTCGAAGTCCGCGCCCAGTCCGGCTATTTCAACCCGAAGCCGTTCCGCGAGTATTCCGACCTTGAGAAGCAGCTCCATCTGTTTGATTTAGCCCTGACCGAGAGGCCTCTATTCCAGACACCTCTGACGTTTTCCATGCACGCGTTATCCTACGCGGCCGGAGAAGATACCCGCCTCCAGATGTTGTCGAAGATTCCCAACCAGGTTACCGATAAATTCTCCGGGAAAAAAGTCGAGCTCGTGGCTCTTGTCTTCAATGAGAATGAGAATCTCGCCAGCCTCCAGAGAACAGAGGCCGATTTCACAAAATACCGCGGGATGGATGTTTTTTACGCGTCCGGGGCAGCGCTCGAGCCGGGAAGCTATAAATGCCGGCTTGTCATAAGAGACCTTGACACGGGGAGCGGAGCCGTGGCTTCGGCCAGGGTCAATGTGACTCCAAAAACGCTCATCGGTTTGAGCCTCTATTCGCCTCTGCTTCTCGCCCAGGAAAGCAACTTTGTCTATCTGGAAGCGGATGCGAAAAACAAAAATGCCATAGCCTGGAAAGATGCCTATTCCTATGACCGGGCCCAATATTCGCCCATCATCGGGGAGGTGCCGAAAGGGACTTTCAAGATTTTTGCCATCACCCCCTATTCGATGCCGGGCATTGTTCAGCCGAATATTACTCTAGGGGCTTGGCTGATCAATTCCACTTCAGGCGAAAGGATCCCAGTTCCGTTTTCCGTTTTAAATAACGCCCGGAAAGAAGAGCTCGAAATCCAATTCCTGGAATTGTCTCTAAACGATATCCCAACGGGGAAATATCTGCTCTATTTCAACGCCGAGGATGCGGGAACAAAGGCAGTTTCTTACGCGCAGACAACGCTCGTCATTAAATAGAGGGGCGAGTTTTTACCGCTTTGAAGTCGGCAAGCCGCCTTCCGGAGAGGCGTAACAGACCGAGGCGGAGGCTGGCCTTTGAATATAAAGAAGATTTATAATAAGGGGGAAAGGAACAAAGATATGATTAGGAGGGGGTTATTTTTTTCAAAATTTCTTGTTTTTTTCCTGTTCTTCATCCCTTTCGTCCGTTTAAGTTCGACCCCGCAGGAAGTTGCCCAGCTCCAGAAGCCGCTCGAGCACCAGGTCACGGTCACCCTGAAGCTCATCCAGGTCTATGTCACGGACAAAAAAGGGAACCCGGTCCCTGACCTCAAGAAGGAGGACTTTATTGTCTATGACAACGGCCGGGCGATGACTCTCACCGAGTTCGAAAAACACATCCTTGAGCGAGCGGCGCAGAAACCCGAACCCCGGCCGGCCGAAGAAAAAATCCTCCCGACGCCCCTTCCTGCGCCCGGCGTGATGAACCGGAAGTTCTTCCTCTTTTTCGACTTCGCCTTCAACAGCCAGAAAGGCATCAAAAAAGCCAGGGAAGCGGCCTTGCATTTCATCGACACGGAGATCATCCCGGGTGATGAAGTCGGACTGCTGTCTTATTCGACGTTGAAAGGGCTTTCCATTCACGAATACCTGACGACCAACCACAAGATACTCCGGGAGGCCGTCGAGGGTTTAACCACCAAAGGCATCGCCGGCCGGGCCGAAAACTTCGAGGAAGAATATTGGCGGAGGGCCCAGGAAGAGATTCCGCAGGACGAAGGAATCATCTGGCAAAAGAAGAAATCACAGCTCTTTTGGGAGCGGCAGGAATCGAAAAACCAGGCTCAGAACTTCATCCTCAAGCTGACCGCCCTGGCCAAAGCCCTGCGCTACGTTCCGGGGCAAAAACAGCTGATCCTCTTTTCGGCAGGGATCGTCAATTCTCTGATCTACGGCAACCAGGCTGGGAATCCCACGGAGAACATACCGGGAGTCCGGACCCAATTCGATCCCGGAGACTATGTCCTGCGCACGCAGCACGAGGAGATGCTCAAGGAGCTCAGCGCGGCCAACTGTGCCTTCTTCACCTTCGACACGAGAGAAGCGGCCATGGTCGCTTCCTTATTTGCCTATGACAACCAAACGTTCGAAGATCGCTACCGCGACCTCTTCTCTGAGGGAGGCGTTCATCAGACGCCGGTGAATATCCTGAAGGACGATAAGATCACCGGACATTACTCGCTCAGCCGGCTTTCCAATATCACCGGCGGCAAATATTTTTCGAACATCGAAGAATACCGGAAGAATTTGGACCAGCTCCAGAATCTGACAGGCTCCTACTACGTCCTGGGCTATTACATCGGCGAGCAATTGGACGGCCAGCATCATAAGATCAAAGTCGACGTGAAGCGGAAGGGAGTCGAAGTCCGAGCCCAGTCCGGTTATTTCAACCCAAAGCCCTTCCGCGAATACACGGACCTCGAGAAGCAGCTCCATTTGTTCGACCTGGCCCTATCCGACACACCGCTCCTCCAGACGCCGCTCACGTTTTCCCTTAGCGCGCTCTCTTATGCGGTCGGCGAAGGGGCCCGCCTCGAGATGCTTTCGAAAATTCCCGCCCGGGTCACAGAAAAATTCGCCGGAAAAAAGGTTGAACTCGTGGCTCTTGTCTTCGATGAGAATGAGAATCTTGTCCGCCTCCAAAGGACGGAGGCCGACCTCGCGAAATACCGCGGCATGGACGTTTTTTGCGCGTCCGGGGCGGCGCTCCAGCCGGGAAGCTATAAATGCCGCCTCGTCATCAGAGATCTGGACAGCGGGACCGGAGCCGTGGCCTCGGCCCGGGCCAATGTCGCCAAAAAAGCGTTCGTCGGCTTAAGCCTCCATTCCCCGCTTCTGCTTGTCCCGGAAAGCAGCTTTGCCTACTTGGAAGCCGCTGCGGCAAAAAAGAAAGAGGCGACCGCGTGGAACGATGCCTATCCTTTTGACCGGGCCCTGTACTCGCCCCTCGTCGGCGAGGCGCCTAAGGGTACGCCAAAGATTTTCGCCGTCGTCCCCTGCTCTATGACAGGCCTTGTCCAGCCGAGCATTACTCTTACGGCCTGGCTGGTTAATTCGGTATCGGGCGAAAGGCTTCCGCTGCCGTTTTCGGTTCTGAATAAAGCCCGGAAAGAGGATGTCGAGATCCAATTTTTGGAATTGCCGCTAACTGATGTCCCACCGGGAAAATATCTTCTCTATCTCCATGCCGAAGACGCTGTTTCCATGGCCGTGTCTTACGCTCAGACGACGCTGATCATTACTCAATAAATTGGTTCTCTTCCATGTTTTATTATGGATTAAGGATGAGCGGAGAAGGCTAAACCTACCCCGGTCGCTCGAGCTGATTCCTGATCTTCTCCCCCATTTCTTGCCACAGAAAATGGAAATGAGCTTTGTAAAGGATCTTGGCAAAAGCGGACAGGTGTCCCCGAAAAAAGACACAATCCGCAGATTATACAATATTTGCTCCCATTAAATTTCATCCTGTTCTTGGCCCATTTTTTGCAGTTTAAAATGGAGGCTGGAGTTTATATTAGAATATTGCATACGGGAGGCTCCGACATCAAGATGGGGGCACGTCGGGCTCATTATTCAAAAAAAATGGGGAATTTGTTGAAATTTGTTGTTTGATCGCATACGGTATAATCAATATTTATCAAGCGCAAGGGCATAAACGTTCGAGGGGACACGATCGTATTTAGAATGAAAAGGGTTTCCATGAAGAGGAAAACTAGAGAATTTGCCTTTTTCCTCTTCTTTGCCGGCCTCTGCCTTCCTTCGGGTCCCTCCTCTCAATTAAGTTCACTTTCCCAGGAAGCCGTCCGGCCACAGAAGCCCCTCCAACACGAAGTCTCCGTCACTCTGAAGCTCATCCAAGTCGTAGTCACGGATAGAAAAGGAAACCCGGTCCGGAATCTGAAAAAAGACGATTTCATCCTCACGGACGACGGGAACGAGCAGAAACTGACGGAGTTCGAGGAGCACGTCCTCACGCTCCCGGCCGAAGCTGCGCCCACCGAGGTGCGCATCGACCGGACTCCCATTGCGTCCTCTCCCCGCCTCCTCGGCCGCAAGTTCTTTCTTTTCTTCGATTACGCCTACGGAGGTAATATTCGCAAAGCGCGCGATGTCGCCCTGAATTTTCTCGACACGAAACTCAGCCCCCTCGACGAAATCGGCGTCGCTTCGTATTCGGGACTCAAGCGCCTCCAGGTCCATCTTTTTCTCACGGCCGATCATCAACAGGTCCGAGACCTCGTCGCAACAATTGGAGAGCGCGAATCGAGCGAACGCAACGAAGACCTCGAGGACAAGTACCAGCGGGAACTGAAATCCGGGGCTTTTGCGGATGCGCGTCCGGAAATGAAGCTGACTAAACCCATGCCCACCGTGTCCGGATTCAACCTGGAGGCCTTGGAGCGCCACCAAGCCGAGATGTGCCTCGACAGCCTGACAGCATTTGCCCAAGCGCTCCGCTACATCCCGGGGCAAAAATATCTCGTTTTTTTCTCCGAGGGCATTCCCTACCGGACGCTCTATCGCGGCGACAGGATCAGCCTCGTAGGCGGTAAGCCCGCTGATCAGTTTGCCGAGCTTCGCAACAAGCACCAGAATCTGTTAAAGGAGCTCGCGACTTCGAACGTCACAGTCTATGCCATGCACACGGGCCCCATCTCCGCGGCGTCAGAAATAGAACGGAGCGGAACCCTGCAGATGATGGCCTACGCGACGGGCGGCCAGTTCTGGGGCAACATCTACAATTACAAGCCGTTTGTCGAAAAAATCCAGACCATGACCGCCTCATACTATGTCCTGGGCTACCCCGTCAGCGAGAAATGGGACGGCAAATACCACAAGATCAATGTGAGGGTCAAGCGGCCGGGCTGCGAGGTCCGCGCCCAGGGCGGATATTTCAATCCTAAGCTGTTCACGGATTACACCGACATCGAAAAGCAAATTCATCTCGTGGACCTGGCCTTGGCCGACAAGCCCTTGTCGCAGATCCCCGTCCGGTTCGACATGGCCGCCCTCCCGCGCTCGACAGAGACCTCGAACAATCTCCTCTTCGCCGCGGCCATCCCCGTCGAGAAGCTCCGGGAAATGATAGGGAAAAAAATCGAGGTCGTCAGTCTGGCTTTCAACGCGGCCGATGAGATTGTCAAGATGAGACGGACCGAGGAGAGTCTGGCGCGCTTGACAGAAAAAAGCGCTCACCTCCTGTCGATCCTCTCCGTTGCGCCGGGTGATTACAAGTGTCGCATCGTCCTTCGCGACCTGGAAACGGGCCGGGCCGCAGTCGCAGCGGCGGCCGTGACCATCCCCGAAAAACCCAAGAGCGGAATTCGGTTATTGCCACCGCTGCTTCTCAAACCCAATCGGGGAGCCTTGTATTTCAAAACCCAGGGACCGGACGCCAGCGCGGACACGAAAGACGGAGCGCCGGACTTGAAGAGCCTTGTCGCTTTCGACATCGCTCAGTATGTTCCCCAACTCGAACGGACGCTCTATCGCGCGTCGGAGGCCTGGGCGGTCATCCGCTGTGCCGTTCCTGATGGCGAGACGCCCAAGCTCAAACTGAGCGCGTTTCTTTGGGATAAAACGACTCAGCAAAATATTTCCATGCCATTGGCGGTTATTGAAGAAAAGACGGGAAGCGGAATGCGCACATTTTTCACCAGCATGGCCGTTCCCGACGTTGAGCCGGACGAATATACGCTTCATGTCGTCGCCGCGGATGAAGTCTCGGGCGTTTCGTCCGAGATCGTCTGCGATTTCGCCGTCGAGGACAGTCCTAAGAAGGACAGAGCCGCGCGATGAGCCGAAAACATCGAGACACGAGCCCTTTTGTTACCGGGATCCTGTTCCTTCTGGCAACCCTCAGAGCATTCGCCGGGACCGGATCGCACCCTCCCGCCCAGGGCCAAAATCCCCCGGCCGTCGATCTTTCTTCGCTCCTCAGAAAGGCGGCCGAATACTGTCGCAAGCTCGAGAGCGCGGCGCTCGATTTCGTCTGCCGGGAGGAGGTCACGGAAAGAATCAACCTTGCTCTCGACGGGCCGGCCACATACAAAGCGATCAGGAGCTGGACCGTTCTCGACCGGGATAGGATGCTCGTCCCGGGCGAACCTCCCAAGGTCAAGATGTCCTGCCTTTATGACTATCAATGCGTCCGCTCCGGCGATAAGATTCGGGAGAAGCGCACCCTCCTCGAGGAGAACGGAAAGAAAAAGAACGAGCCGAACGCGGCCTTGAAAACGACTGTCGGCACCTACCGGAACGCGCTTCTCGGCCCCGTCGGACTGTTTAGTCCCCGCATCTTGAACGAATATGATTATTCGATCGTCGGAACGGATAAGTTCAACAAAAAACCTGTCGTGATCGTCGAGGCTATCCCGAGGATTGAGGCTCTCGAGGCGATGAACCTTAACGGCAAAGCCTGGGTCGACCCGGCGACGGGCGATATCTTGAAGATCGAGTGGAACGAGAAGCGCGTCGGGAACTACGAGATCTTCGAGGCGCGGGGAAAACGCTACGACCGGACTCCCAGAATCACTCTGCGCTCCGAGTTCAGCGCCGAGAAGAACGGCATCCGCTTCCCGACCAAGCTTTTCATCGAGGAAGCCTACCTCAACAAGCGCGGGAGGGCCTTCATCCGGTCAGAAACGACCATCATCTACACAGACTTCAAATTCTTCATTGTCGAGGTCGAAATCAAATAGGAAATTCGATGAAGGACGAGAACGCAAGATGCTCATTAGTAGAAATTCGGGGACAAGGACTTAATTCGAAAGAGGCATCGACAATGCTGGCAGAATCAAAAGAATTAAGAACATGTCCCCGAATTTTCATGAAAATAATCGTTCTAGCGGCATGGATAGGAATGTTTTTCTTAACAAGTCTCCCCGCGCTCTCCTCACAGGCCGTGGAAAAAAGGCAATCCGCAGAAGCCGCCGATCTGGACTCACTGCTCAAAAAAATGGCTGACTACTGCCGGAAGCTCGAAGCCGCCGCCCTCGATTTCATCTGCCGAGAAGAAATCGCGGAAAGGATAGATTGGACCCTGGACGCCCGGGCGGCCGGACTCCCCAGCGGCGGAGTTGACTGGACTTATCTTCCCCGCGGCGGCGGTGCCGTTGGCAGATATCAAAGACCGGCCGTCACGAAAAACACATACGTCTACGACTATCAATGCGTGCGCATCAACCGAGAGATCCGCGAAACCCGGACACTCCTCGAAGAGAACAAAAAAAAGAAGAACGAGCCGAACGCGACGCTCAAGACGTCGAATTTTGTCTATGGAACGCCTCTGCTCGGCCCTGTGGGCCTTTTCGGCGAGCGTTTTCAGCCGGGCTACGATTACAAAATCGTGGGCCAGGACAAGATCGATCGGCGGCCGGTCATCATCATCGATGCCAAACCTAAAGCGGACTCTCCGGATGCGAAAAATCTATACGGCGAAGCCTGGATCGACCCGGCCACCGCGGACATCCTGAAGATCGAGTGGAGCGAGAAGCGCGTCGGCCGCTTCGAAATCTTCGAACAGAGGGGAGAACGCTATAAGCTCAAGCCCCGCATTACCCTTCGCTCGGAGTTCAGCGCCGAGAAAAACGGCATCCGCTTCCCGAGCAAGCTGTCTATCGAAGAGGCCTACGTCAACGAGCGGGGTCGAGCCGTTGTCCGGTCTGAGACGATCGTGACATACAAAGACTTCAAATTCTTCATCGTCGAGGTCGAAATCAAATAGCCTCTCTCCCGAAGATGCGATTTTCTATGGAGTGGTTTATTATAAGAGATTCAACCTCCTATTTCCGCGGAAGCCAAACCGTCATCTCGCCCTGGCCGCGGTTGGCCCAGGCATAATATGGGATCGCCAGAAAATCCTGCTCTTTTCTCGATAAGATCTTTCCATCCGCGCTCTTTGCCGCCGCGAACGCCTTTCCCTTGAGAACGACGACGCCCTTTAAGAGATCCGGATGGAACTCAGCCTCAAGCTTTGCATTATCGGGCAACATTAAATTCAGGACTTTGCCGCAGTTGTCCGCCCCCTCCGCACAGAACACGATCGGCCCGCGCTGGAGAGCGACCTTCCCCGCGTCGTCCTTGACAGCGTCATGGGCGATGACTCTTCTGATCGGCATGGGCAGGTTCAAATCGATAGCATCACCCTTTTGCCATGCCCGTTTGATCTGCGCGTAGCCTCTGTCCATGTTGAGAGCGATGACCAAGCCGTTGACTTTCAAGGTGACTTGCTCATTGTTGGTCTCGGCGAATTTATAGAGGTCGCTCGGAACAGTCTGGTTCTGCGCCCATCCTGGAATCCGGGCATTGATCGTGAACTCGGCCGGTTTCTCCGGCTCGACCGTAATTTTCACCGCGCCATCCCAAGGGTAGCGCGTTTCCTGTTTGAGATTGACCTTTTGCCCCATCACCTCGACCGTAGCCGTGTTCCCGATGAACAAGTTCACATAAAGAACGTCATCTTTCGTGGCGTAAACATATCCGGGCACCGAGGGAAGAAACCTGGTGATATTCGGCGGGCAGCAGGCCACCTCGAACCACGAACTGCGGATCGTCTGGCCCTGGTAGAGTTTCGACTTCCCGTCCGACTCGAGCGGATTCTGATAGAAAAACGACAGGCCGTCGAGCGAAACGCCCGAGACGAGACCGTTGTACATCACGCGCTCGAGCACATCCACGTATTTCGCCTCACCATGGAGCAAGAAAAGCCGCTGCTGCCACAGCGCGTTTCCGATGGCAGCGCAGGTCTCGGTGTAAGCGCTCGCGTTCGGCAGCTCATAGGCATTGCCGAACGCCTCGGAGGTGTCCCGCGCGCCGACTCCGCCGGTCAGGTACATCTTTTTGCCTACAACGTTCTCCCAGAGCCGGTCAATGGCTTTGACATATTCCGGCCAGCCGCCGAGCGCCGCGATATCAGCCATGCCGGCGTACATGTACATAGCCCGGACGGCGTGTCCGACGGCTTCGTCCTGCTCGAGGACAGGCTTGTGGTTCTGCATATATTCGTCGGAGTCGTAAACAGCGAATGGGTCCCTCGGATCATGTTTTTCGCCGCCGAAATAATGCCCGCGCTCGTCGAGGAAGAATTTGGCCAGGTCGAGATACGCCTGGTTACCCATGACGCGATAGAGTTTGGACAGGCCGATCTCGATCTCCTGGTGGCCGGGGAAGCCCCGTCGCTTTCCCGGACCGAATGTCGAAGTGAGAAGGTCGGCGTTTTTGGTGGCGATGTTTAAAAAGCTCTTTTCGCCCGTGGCTAAATAATGGGCCACGGCGGCCTCATACATATGGCCGACATTATAAAGCTCATGACTGACGCGGAGGTTCGACCAGCGCTCTTTTCCCGCTCCAGGAGCGGGATTTTTGGGATCGATCGTCCGCGTCGTGTAAAGATATCCGTCCAGCTCCTGGGCCTTGCCGATGATGACGATCAAGTCGTCGAGCCGCTTCTTAAGATTCGGGTCGGGATGGAGCATGAGCGTGTAGGCCGCGCCCTCCATGACTTTGAAAACGTCCGAGTCGTTGTAGCGTTTGCCCTGGTACGGGCCTTTCATCAGGCCGGCGGCCTTGCGGAAATTGTCCACCCGGCCCGTCTCCTCGTTTTTTTGAAGGGCAAAGGGCACGGTCACGGTGCGGTTCGTTTCCATCTTCGGCGCCCAGAAGGCGTCGTTGACCTTGACTTGAGTGAAATTCACGGGCCGGACAAGATAGTCCTTTGGAGGCGTTTTCACCGTCCGCCCGCCTCGGCAAACGATCAAGGCCGCGGCTGGCATAATCACAAACACAAGAGTTAATGCGCTTTTCTTCATCAGCGTTTTCTCCCTCAATCGCAAGAACGCATTTCAGAATCCTCACCTCAAGCTTATCGACACAGATACAAAAGAACCTCAAAGAATTATACAGCAAGTTTGGCAGAGAAAGCCGGTTCGCCGATCGCTATTTGTACTGAAAATTTTTGCAGGGAACGAGGGTCTCAAGTACCTCCCATTCCGCGTCGGTCTTCATCGCTCCGAAAAGATCCACATTTAAGCTCATCTTATTTTGCAACCTGGACCTCATAGAGCGAAACGCTGATCGGAGGGAGCGTCAACTTGGAGCCGAAGGGCGCATTGGGAATCTCCTGGATCTTCACCGCCGGGTCTTTGCCCGGCTCGTTATAGGCTTTCTCGTCCGTCCCCGTGATCAGATAAAGCTTGGCCGACTTGGGGATGCTCACCCCGCTGAAGGAGAGGGGCAGCGTCTGCGCCGTCTTCGTCGGGTTTACGACGGCCACGGTTAAAACTTTTTTCCCGTCTTTCCACGCCGCGGCGACGTCCAACGGCTCGGCCGCACCGCTGACCTTGACCGGGATCGTGCCGTAGTGGGCGCGGTAAAGCTTGAGCACCAGGCCCGTCGTCTCGAATTCGGCTGCGGTCTTTGTCGTCTTGACCGCGCCGATGACATTCACTGTCTGGGCGTAGTTGGCCATATAGATGATGTCGCTCTGGCGGAAATACTCATGGAGCCCGGCTGCGATCCCGAGCGCGTCTTTCAGAAAATAGCGGGTCCCCAGCTCGCCGTAAACGTAAGGCCCGTACCAGTAGTTCCACTCATCAAGAGCGACGCGGATGTCTTTGCCCTGGAGCGCCGGAATCGTCGTCCGGTACTTGCGATGAGCCTCAGCGATCCGCCGGACATTGCGCGGGATCTGCGCCACGTGGCTGATCAGGCCCGGCATCTCCCCGCAGTAAAAATGCTCGCTCAGATAATTCATGGCCTCGGCGCAATTCGCCAGCATGCCCTCGCTCCACGTCCCGACCGCGCCGACCGCGATCAGTTTGATCGAGGAGTCCTTCGCCCACATGGCTTGGGCGAAACGG
>Ga0315291_10008120_pt1 | contig 12917 bp, 10 predicted proteins | sample YL17G12_20_MG_FD_203070 | JGI IMG/M metagenome (GOLD analysis project Ga0315291, IMG submission 203070) | Sediment microbial communities from Yellowstone Lake, YNP, Wyoming, USA - YL17G12_20 | ecosystem: Environmental > Aquatic > Freshwater > Lake > Sediment | place: USA: Wyoming | collected... | reverse complement strand
TATTAAAATGTCTGATAAAAAAATAGGTAAGATATCCAATGATATTATTAACGAACGTGTATTATCTGCAGTTATTGAATTCAAAACCAAAGAAGATAAACTAGTTCAAGTTTTAAACACACTTAAGGATGTTGCAAAAGAAATTAACACAGTCTTTAGTGTTGGATGCATTGGAAAAGTAAAATTAAATGGTGAAATACCTGTCAAATCTATATTGGATAAAGCAGGGATATATTATCGACCAAATGGAAAGATAAACATTGGTTTGGCAAAAAATAAATAATGTATCATATTTTTTTCCAGTTCTTAAAAAAAAATTAAACCGTTTTATAGATTTTCTTAAAAATATTAAAATTTAGATAAATATTTAAAAAATTATTTATATCCAAAAAAATTTTTATATTTATTTTTTATTATAGCTGATGTGAATAGTTAAAATTATTTAAACATGTTCATGAAGTAAAAATGAGCGCTGTCAGATAAAACAAATTTTTGTATTGATTTCTTTTTCAACAATTATCACTTGAAATTAAAAAAAATAAAAAAAAAAAGAAAAAAAGGTTGAGTTTCTATAGTTCTTATAGATGTCTTAGTATTGGAAATACATCTGTGAATCGTTCTAATAATTTCATTAATAGCCATTGGAATGATACTACCCTTGGCATCCTAACTTCGAATGTCGCCCAGTCGCTCTCAGCATCGTAAATATCCTTTGCTTTAACCTTTATCACAAATGTTCCTTTTTCAGACCATGTATGGTTAATGTTTACTTCTACACCTGATGCATAAGGCCCATATGTATGCGTTTCGTTTTGACAGCAACCCCAATTTACAACATAATAAATATCGTCTCCATCTGGATCTGCTGACATAAATGTATAATTATATGACACGCCTACTTTTCCTTTAGTTTGACCATCTATAGATGGTGTGCTTGGTGCTTGGTTATTACGTCCGTATGTTTTGAAACATGCATCTGCATCTGTAAATTCTGACCATGTCGCACCGTCATCGGTAGAAAGAAACACCGTTCCATTTTGGTAAATATTTGTACCATTCCCTGCAATCCAGTAATAATTTTCAGTTACGTTTGCAGTATATATTGCTAAGTAATAGGTAGTTCCTAGTGTTATTTTGATGTCATTGAAGTTGAACTCTACCCAGGCTAATTGTTCTTCTGTAGGAGTTCCATTTACCAATGGAAAGTTATCTGGTTCTAGAGCAATTATTGCTAAATCTTCATGCGTTAAATTATCTCTAACAGCTAGGTAACATGGATATAAAGTGGTTGCGTTTCTAGCCATTAAAAACTGTGCTCTTGTTAGTATTTCTTTCTGTGGTATAAGTGATTGTGCTGCTGATAAATTAGCGTAATATCCAAAAATATTCGTACGACCTAGTGGTAAAACACCGTCATACGCAGTCATGGATTGATCTAGTTCATCAACAAGTATGTTACTTATTTTATGATTTGATACAGCAACAGCTTCAAGTCCCATTAGGACTAAAATTCCTACTATTAGTATTGTTATAATTTTTTTCATATTTTTTTCTGCCCCCAATAAAAACAATTTTTATTTATGATATATAATAGTTTATTTTGATTTAAATGTTATGATGAAAAAATATTTAACAAAATAATAGAAAAACAATATAAAATATACAATTTGTTACAAGATTTTATTTTAAAAAAAGAAAAAAAAGAATAAAGTTTTGTTGACAATCTAAGGTTCAAATAAATATCGTAATATTGGAAAAATATACGAAAATCTTTCTAGTAGTTTTCCTAAAATTTGATCTGATATTAATCTTCTAGTTCTAGGCATTGTCACCGAGAAAGGATCCGACCATTTGCTATAGGCCCCCCAAACATCCTTAGTTTTTGCTGTAATATTATACACTCCCTTATTATCCCATACATGGTTTGCCTTTGCTTCTACACCCGAAGGAACAGAAGGAATAACAGTTTCAATGGGAGATCCATCACCCCAATTAACTAAAAATATAATATCGTCACCATCTTCATCTGAAGAGACAAAGGTATATTCGTATTGCTTTCCTACTTTTCCATTTGTTTCCCCATCAATAGTTGGTGGATTAGGTGGAAAATTATCTATAATCAACAAGGACTTTACTTTATACCCTTCTAAGTTGCCAGATGTACATCGCACAATTATTCCATCGGAACCAAATTCACCCTCAGATTGGGTATCATCCTCTATGAAAGGTGCTTCAATTGTAATATTATAAAATCCGTTTTCATCAGTATTTGTACTCCAGCTTTCGCCTATTCTAGGAATTTCAATATATATATTGCCATTTTGAATCGGATCACTATTTGAATCAACTGCAGTTCCGGAGATATTTATTTCTTGATCAATGAATGCTTCAGATGGATCAATATTTTCAGTAACATCAATTGGTTGTATAGCTCTAGAAAAAGCATCAAGGGTTAAATCCATGTTAATAGTATTATCTCTACCAATTTCTCCAACTTCTGATTTTACTAAATTGCCAACTTCAGGTGAATACCAATATGAATCAGTTGAATAAGAGACCTTATAACTTTCAAAATTTCCAGCTGGAACACTAACTGTTTCTTTATTATTACATTGCACTATCTCATCAATCATATCATTTCCAGAAATATCTTCATATACTAAATCTTCAATTTCAAAATAACCTGATGTTATAACATTACAGGATATACTCCATTGTTCATATAATTTGAGTGGAAAATCATAAAGTTCAAGTGGTGGATAAAATGAGTTTGTATTTGTCAACTCGTAGTCCAAATCAAATATCACAGTTTGAATAATACCTATGGAAACAATCTCTGTTTCAACTTCAGCAAGATCAGAAACGCGAATGTAGCTGACTCCTTCAACTAAACCTTCAAGATCACCTGTAACTATCCCCCAAGTAATAACACCTGAAATATCGCCAGTTGAATTAATTTCGTAGACATCAAATTGTTCATCACCATGGGTGATTGTGGTGATACCAACTACTTTACGTTTCAAATTTTCAATTTTACCGCTAAATGATCCATTATCGCTTTGGAAAGAAACAGGATCTGCAGTATAAATCCATTCATCTCCAACATACCAAGTTGGAATATCGCAACTATCTGTAGTTGTAGTATTTATTTTAGTAAGTGCTATTGGAATAATATTTGCACCAATAAATAACATTATTACTCCAATAACCAAAGCATTTCTAAATATGACTTTTTTCATGTTTTTTCAACCTCCCATATAATATCAATTATAATATTATTATCTTATATTTCTATTTAAATATATCTTGAAAAAATTGTATCTGCGATAAAAAAAATAAAATAAAAAAAAAAATGGTGAGAATGTCTAACTGATCCCAAAGACGAATATCATAAAGACTTTCCCAGTTGCAATTTTCTCGGCAGTTGAGCCTTCTGCACAGGTGACGTTTACTGTAATTGTTGTTTTACCAAAACCAAATATAGTTGCTTTTACCTTTTCTTGTCCATCTGCAGCAATTGTCGTTATCGTGTCAGATTTTTTCTTGGGAAATACAAGACCATCAAATGTAATGCTCCACTCAACATTTGTTGCATTAGCTGTTCCTATGTTTTTGATTATTGCAGAAACACCAAGGACACCAGAAATTTTTCCAATCTGCAACTCAGGTGCTAAAACTTCTTCAACAGTAACTATCGCATAATCAGATATTTTATCCTGAATAGCATCTGTGACAGTAAGGGTGGCGTTGTACTCACCAGGTTCGCTATATGTATGACTTGGGTTTTGTTTGTCTGAAGTATCTCCATCACCAAAATCCCAAAGCCAGGTGTAAGATTCAATTCCACCGGATGCAGATCCACTAAATGCAATAGGTTCTTCAGCATTACCTGAGTATGGTCCTCCTGCATCACATGTAAGTGGTGGTCCCTCAGGTACGACTGACAAATCGTCGTAGTAAACTGTTGTTGATGTGGTATCACCAGCATACAGGTCTACGCATGCAAGGTTTTTTGCTCCACCCTGGGCAACACCATTTTTCCAACTTTTTGATGTCAATAAGGTGTTGTCGTAATAAATTGTTTGTAGATCCGCTTCAAAATCTATCTCGACATAGATTAAAGCCCACTGATTTGTTTTAAGAGTTAATGACGCAGCTACGTTATTAAAATCCCGTATATAACCACCAGTTGCACTTAATTCCAGTTGAAGTGACCAATCTGGACTGTTGTGTGTAACACCAGGTGTGTATGTGTTCATCAGAATAAAGAACTGACTCCCGGTCATACTCGAGGGAACATATTGCCAGGCCTTATATATCCAGGTTCCCGAGTTTATATCAGAGTATTGTTGTACCATATCTGCAGCTACAGTCGTGAACCATTTAATTTCCACTGAGTTGGGTGAACTATGAGATTGATCACTTGATACATAACCTGTTGCTCCTTCGTTGTTGTCCCATCCTGCCCATCCACCTTGCCCATGCAATGGACTTCCTGCAACGTAGTTATCGAAATTTTCATACCAGTATCGATCTAATGATACTCCAGTTATGCTCTTCATCGTTACTTGGCTTGCACTGACACCAAGTGTGGCACCTGCTCCAATCAACAATATTACTATTCCTATACCTAATATTTTTTCTAATAATTTTTTATTCATTTTATTTTTCCTCCCGTGTGATGTTATCACATAACATATATTTAATTTTATAGGTAAATATATGTAACAAAAAGAAATAAAAACAAGATAAAAAAATAAAATTTGTTATAATGATTTTGTCTTAACAAATTATGAAAAATCATAAATCGCTTAACTTCTAGACTATAATTTGTTTTATATTGTGTGCAGAAAAAATCGATGTAACTAATATTATGTTAATGTCTTAATATCTGTTACCCAATCTATCGTTTTAATCTTATTGACAATGATATCCCCTATTCTTTCATAATCTTTTGCTTCAATTTTTGCCATTAAATTATATTTTCCAAATAATGAATTAAGATAAGTAATTTCATGAAGTTTTGAGAGTTTAATTAATACTTCTATTTCAAGATATCGTGAAACATGAATAAGAACAACACTTATTGCCATTTTTATTCCTCATTTATAATCATTAAAAAATTTTGTTTTATAATGTTGATTTAAAAACAATTTAAAAATAAATTAATAATTGTTAAAAATTTTAAAAGATGAACTTAAACTTATCAATCAATATCTTTTTCCCCTACAATATTTTACAATAAATAATTCTTCTTTAATTCAAAACATATATCCAATAAGGTCGTATTAATAGTAATATTTTTAATATGTTAATATATCATGTATATGCATTTGCATATGCGGGCAGATGGGATGAAACCTAAACGATTAGTTATATTAGTTGTATTGATAATAATTTCAAACTGCTTTTTATTTTCTACCTACATTGAGGACTGCAAAGCAGATGTATTACCAAAATTCTACGTAGATGATGATTATAACAGTTCTACCCCAGGTTGGCAAGTAGATCATTTTGATAAAATTCAAGATGCGATAAATGCATCATCAGCGGAAGATAGGATTATCGTATACGCAGGAACATATTATGAAAAATTAACAATAAATCATAAACTTGATTTATTTGGTGAAGACAAAAATATTACAATTTTATATGGGGGAAACTCAAGCGATATTATAACAATTAATGCTGAATATACAAACATAAGCCATTTTACTATAAGCGATGGCGTAAATGAGAGCAATTATACCGCAATAGCCATCCATTTTGGTCATTCTATCATAACTGATAATATTATAAAAAATGGAAATAACGGCATTTTCATAAATTATTGTAATAACAATTTAATTTATGATAACACAATCAAAGATAATAATAGATATGGTATTCAACTCAATCATTCAAATTATAATGAAATAAATTACAATAATATAATAAACAATTTAGATGGTCTTTTTTTATACAATTCATCATACAATTTAATAGAAAATAACACGAATATAAAAAATAACAACGAAAATGGGATGTTCTTAAATGAAACATCTAACTATAATACAATTTCTAATAATGCTATATTGTATAATGAAAAAAATGGTTTATTTCTAAACGACCATTGCGATCATAATATTTTGTCAAACAACAATATTTATAATAATTTTGATAGCGGAATTAGATCAGAAAACTCTAGCTATAACTGGATAGATAACAACACAATTAGTAGTAATAATAATTATGGAGTAATGATAGTCGGCTCAAGCAATACAATTACTGATAATACAATAAGTAACAACAAAGAGCATGGTATTTTTTTATTTGCTGATGATAATAATGTCATTACAAAAAATAAAGTTACAGATAATACTTATGATGGTATAATTTTATCAAACTCTACAACAGATTCAATCTACGAAAATGAGATATCCCAAAATAATAGGTATGGAATAAACCTAGATTTTTTTACAATAAGTAATACAATCTACAACAATTATTTACATGATAATATAGCAAATGCAATGGATAAAAGTCTTGGTAATAATATTTGGAGTATAACAAAAACACTTGAAACTAACATAGTTGGAGGACCCTATATTTGTGGTAATTATTGGGATGATTTTGATGAAATATCTGAATTTGCAAACGATAGCAATGGAGACAGCTTAGCTGATGATTTTTATACAATATATGCATCAAATAAAGATTACGGACCTTTACTAGATAACACCACACCTATTTTAGGAACTCCTAGTGTTTCACCAAATATACAAACATTAGGAAAATACACAAATATTTCGATAACAATAACAGATAACACTAAGATAAAAGAAGTTTATCTAAATATGATAAATCCTTATAACGAGGTAAGTAACTTTTCACTAATACAAAATAAAAGCGGTGATATTTACTATTGTAACAAACAATTTATTCCTGACGGTACATTTATTTTTTACATAGCAGCCAAAGACCCCAGAAATTGGGTCAATTCAACAAATAAAACTTTCTATATAAATAAAGGAACACCTCCAAAAATAACTGATAACACACCTAGCTCTGGTACTCCATCAAGAAGTTTTAAATTCAATGTAACTGCAACGGAAAACGAAGGTAATAGTTCATATCTTGTAGTAAAAGTGAAATGGAAACATGGACAAAAGGGTGATAATAGTACACTATATAATACATATAGAAATTACTTTGAGTTTAGCGAAATTTTAGATAATACAACTGATGATTTAACTTATTCTTTTTACGCATGCGACAGATGGGGTAATTCAGTTACTACAACCGAAAAAACTGTTAAAATAGTTGATAATGAGCCTCCAGAAATAAAAATAAATAAACATGGGGCTTCGTCTGATTATATGCCAAATAAATATACATTTAATGTAACGGTTACAGACAATGTGAATGTTACTGATGTAAATATTGAATATTGGTTTGAAGGCTATGATCATATAACAGTCAAAATGGATTATAAAGGTAGCAATTACTACGAAAAAAATATTCTACTTAATCAATCCACGGATAGGATTTATTGTATCATATATGCAACTGATTCATCGGGTAATCAAAATAACACAAAAAAACCTTTTGCAAATGCAGGAGGATTATATACAGGAATAATTGCAATTAAAATAAACTTTAATGCATCTGATAGTTTTGATTTAGATGGTAACATAACTAAATATTTCTGGAATTTTGGTGATGGAACCAATGGCTCAGGAGCTATAACAAACCATATTTATACAGCAGTTGGTAACTACACGGTTACATTAAATATTACAGATGATGATGGAAATACAGGTACAGGTTTAACATATACAAATATTATTCAATCTGTACAGATAAAACCTTCAAATATTACAATTGAAGAAATTGAAGAAGAATACGATTTGGAACTTTCAGAGTTATTTTATTGTTATGATACAGATGGAGATTACGTTGTAGATAGATTTATAGATCCAAACAATCTGTTAAAACCAGTTCACAGCGGTATAAATATAAGCGGAAATATTGTTTTTCTTTTATCAGTAGACGATGAATACATTCCTGAATTTATGTGGAAAGCTACAACAGATGATATCGCAGAAATATTCTATAAACCTATTACAATTGATGATGAAGATATTGCAATTGATGAAGAAAATGAAGAGGCGATAGTCATAATAACAGTTGAAAAAACTAATTGGATATATATTGAAATAGAAGATTTATATCCAAATTCTACTGTCGATATAAAAACTGGAAATAGAATGATTTCTTCGGATAAGATAATAAGGCAAAATAGTAAAATCTATATTTTTGATGATGCTGAAACAACTTACACAATTACTTTCCAAGATATATATCCTGACCTTGAAGAACCTACTTTTTATCCGGATGATGGTGGAATAATCAACGAAGATATAAAAACTATAACCATAACATACAATATACCAGTTGAGATTATTCAGGCGTCATTTAATGATATAGATATAAAATCCGAAATAATTAATATTAAAGACAATATGGTTTTTACCTATACCCCGCCTGGATACTGGGATGACGGATTATATGATTTTTCAATTACAGCTAAAGCTTTAAATGGTAATAGTCAACAAATTTCATTTATAACTTATTATTACTTTGCATATACAACACCGCCTTTACCACCTGAAAAAAGTTTTATTGAAAAGAATTTGATTTGGATAGTGTTAAGTAGTATCATTATTTTAGCATTTGTACTTATAAAAATTGCGATACGCAAAAATATCTCTTTTGAAAGTTTTATTTACATAAAGAATAAAAAAATTATACCTTTCTTCAAACCACTTGTTTTTGGTCCTTTAAAAATCGATGTAAATGATGAAAGAGTAAAAAAAGCAGAATTTTATGTCAACGGTCAACTAAAAAATACAATAACCGAACCACCATTTGTGTGGAATTGGGATGAAAAAATATTTATGAAACAAAAAATTGAAACAGTTGTATATGATGAAGATGGAAATTCCGATTCTTCCGGAGAAATGACATTTTTTGTTTTTAATTCACCAAAATTTTTTAAATAAATCTGTAAATAAATTAAATAAAAAGAAATTATAAGATATATATGAAAATTAATTGTTTATATGGCCATAACTACGACTCAAATATATACATAATTGCAGGAGAAAAACCAACAATTGTTGATTGTGGTACAGGTTTACTTAAGATTGAAGTTGAAGAAGAAATAAAAAGAAAAATTAATCCACAAATAATAGAACAAATAATTATTACTCACGAACATTTTGATCATTGTGGTGGTGTTAGAGGGATATACGAATTAACAAACAAAAAAGCAAAAGTAATGGCGCATATTAATGCTTCTGATAAAATCGAAAAAGGAGAAAGTGACTTTGCTAAAATGTTGGGTGTATCTATGCCAAAGATGCATGTTGATGTCAAATTAAAAGATGCTGATATAGTTAAAATCGGGAATGAGACTTTTGAAGTAATACACACCTCCGGTCATACACCCGGAGGTATGTGTCTTTATAGTAAAAAAAGTAAATCACTTTTTTCTGGAGACACTATTTTTTCTTATGGTTCCTTTGGTAGATATGATTTTCCAGAAGGAGACGTCCTTCAACTAAAAAACTCAATTGAGAAACTTGCAAAACTAGATATATTAAATATTTACCCGGGACATGAAACTGTTGTTGAAGGTGATGGTAATAAACATATGAAAATGACCCTTCAAAATATTAGAAGTTTGATTTAAGTATGACAAATCCAAAAGAAATTTTAAATAAATTGAAATGGGATAAAGAGTTTAACATTGATATAGCTGAAATCTGGTATATACACAGAGGCGCACCAAAAGATACAATGATTATATCAGGCAAAGATATAGTTAAACTTGGTAATTCATTTATCACTACAACAAGTGCTATGATTCCTTATCATAGGATTTTTAAAATAATTTATAATCAAAGGATCATTTTTAAAAGATAAAAATATAGATTTTCAATGTAAAAACGTATTTTTAAACAATAAATTTATATATTTGTTCCTATTAAATTAATATATTGAAAGGGATTAAAAAGGGTTGGTGAAAAAATATACGAACAAAAATGTCCTAAATGTGGCTTATTAATGAAAAAAACCCCTATAAAAAAACTTGATTTAGCATTTATAATTGAATACTACTGCGAAAAATGTGACATATCCATAATATTTTATCCAGAGATTACTGAAATTAATAAGGAATCTTCAAAGATTTTCTAAAGAAATTGAAAAATTGACTAGATTTTACATCCATAGAATATTCTATGTTTTTTTAATAAAAAAATAAAATAAGATATTTTTAAGATTGAAAACTTTCGCAGAATATTTAGGTATAGACAACATTACACATCCATGGCATTAAAACAACTATGAGGTAAATAACATGGGCTTTCTTGAAAGATTAGATAAAAATATAACCAAGCTAGAAAAACGTATTGTAAAAGAAGAAGTTAGAATCGCACAAATGGAATCAAAATTTGAAAATAAAAAAATTAACAAGGCAAAATTAAATATTGAAAAAAGAAAAATCCATGAAAGAATAAAAGCTATGCAGTCTAGAATTCAAACTCTGAGGGGAATAACAGTAAAAGAAAAACAACATCAAGAAGAAAAAGCAGAGGATAAAAAAAAGAAGGAAGAAGAAAAAGAAAAGAAAAAAGCAGAAAAAATCAAAGATAAAGAAACTGAAAAGGAAGAATAATTTATAATGACAATATTTATTGAAAAAGGAGATTTAACGAAAATTACTTGTGATGCTATTGTTAATCCAGCTAATTCCTTTGGTTATATGAGGGGTGGTGTAGCTGGTGCAATAAAACGAATAGGTGGACTGACGATTGAAAAAGAAGCTGTATCTAAAGCACCTATTCCTGTTGGAAAAGCGATTGTGACATCAGCTGGAGCACTTCCATGCAAGTATGTTATTCATGCACCAACAATGAAAGAGCCTGCCATGAATATAGATGTTAACAATGTAAAACTTGCAATAAAAGCGGCATTTGATCTGGGAGTTAAACTAAAACTAAAAAGTATAGCAATACCAGGAATGGGAACAGGCATTGGAGGAGTACCTACTAGTGATGCTGCAAAAGTAATAACAAAGATAGTAAAAGAATTTGAAGATAAATTTGAAAAGATTATTTTAATTGATAGAAATGATGAAATGATTAAATCATTTTATCAATGTTTAAAATAAAAAAAGATTATGTTTTAGTATACAGGGTTCATTATTTTCCCTATAAATAATATTGCACCTGTTTTTTCATGCTGAATTAAAAACACAAATGGATGATCAGCATTAAATGTTGGGTTAAACGCACTGGTTGTAACAATAACAGAAGTGGCAGCAGCTGCTTCAGTTCCTTCTTCATTAACTTCAACAAATGCTTTATGCAAAACATCACTTATAAACAAGCTTTTTGTTCCATCCATACCTGAAAAATCTACATCAGTTTCAGAAAAGGCATCGATCATTCCCATTTTTATCAAAATAGTATTTAGATTATATTCAGTATTAAATTTGAATTTTGGAATATCAATGTTTATTTTCATTTCCTGCAAACTGCTATTCCAATCTTGAATGTTTGCAGTATTTAATGCAGATTCAACTAAGGATACGTTATTTTCTTTTGGAAGAATGATTAACATCGACAGATCACTACCTTTGTAAGGTAGCTTTAAAATCTGCATTTCGTTTGTTTCAGTATAGTTGAAGGTACAATCAGCAAGACTCATCATATCTACTTTTATTGTATTACTGGAATTTACAATAAAATCCGTATTATATGTATATTTAGGATCAAAAGGGTTTTCCCATAATCCTTTGAAATAAATAGCATTTGTTAAGACTAAACGAGTATATTCTGATAGGGCTCCTGAATCTATCATATCTTTTATTTTACCATTTGTTTGATTTTCAATCCAAGCATTAATTATTCCGGCTGCTTCTACATTTTTAGAAAAATCTAGTTCGTTTGCTTCAGCCATATAATAATTTTGAAGTAAATTGATATACTCTGGTAAAAATGGATAGTTTTGTTGGATCCAAAAAGCATTAGCAGTATTAATGGTGTAACCAATCTGTTTTTGATTTAATAGATTATAAATTCTTCCAAATGAGCCTTGCGTTTCTGAATCATTTTGTAAAAAATGTAAAATATTATACATCTGTTCTGCGGTGTTCCCCTGAGCACCTTCATAAGCCATCGATAAAGCTACAAATATGCTGTATGGTGAAAAGAAAATATTATCCTGTTTATTTTCTGAAATTTTTTGATAAAAATCAACAGAAAAAATATTTAATGAATCAACTAAAGAGCTAAGTTTTTCAGCGGTATAATTTTTATCATCCGCAAGTTGTACTGGACTAGTGGTATATTGATAATCTTCGAATTGTTTAAAATATATTACGGAAAAAACACCTGCTGCAATTATTAAACAAAAAATCCCTATTGCAATCAAACTCAATTTTTTCATTTTCATTACCTTAGTTTCTATATTAATAAAAAGTATATAAAGGATATTAAAACGTTTGGAAAAAACCGAACCATATATGCTTAAAACAATAGGTTTTCCACTGATTTTGTTTCAAAAAAAAGAAGAATTGTTAATTATCTTATATTTAGCAACAGTCTTTGCACCATTTTAAGCAACAACTGGCTTGATGATTGCTGACTGATTTGTAGGCTGTTGCTTTGGCTGATTTGCAAATTCAATGGCATAGTTACAGACAATGTTCCCCATTCACTTTCAGCACCATAAGGGTCTTTTGCTTTACAGCGAATAGTATAGAGGGTTTTGAAAAACCCCTTGTAGAAACCTATATCAGACCATCATCCATATCCTATACATAAGGAGTGAGATGGATGAGTTTTAATCGTTTTATCCTAAAACAA
>Ga0315291_10008119_pt1 | contig 12919 bp, 7 predicted proteins | sample YL17G12_20_MG_FD_203070 | JGI IMG/M metagenome (GOLD analysis project Ga0315291, IMG submission 203070) | Sediment microbial communities from Yellowstone Lake, YNP, Wyoming, USA - YL17G12_20 | ecosystem: Environmental > Aquatic > Freshwater > Lake > Sediment | place: USA: Wyoming | collected... | reverse complement strand
ATGCGGACGGAACTCCATTAACCGGAGATATGGCAGCCCGAATTTTAGACCTCGTTGGGATCGTCACCAACTTTAATACAATTCCTGGAGACAAAACTGCGTTAAAAGCCACTGGAATACGAATGGGTACTCCCTGGGTAACTCAACGTGGATTAAAAGAACCTGAAATGTATCAGATTGGAGATATTATCTGTGATGTGCTTTATACCTGTCAACCTTATCGCATAGAAGGAAAAGCTGGTTCTTCTGTAAGATCTAAAGTTGATTTTACAATACTAGAAGAATCAAAAATTAAAGTTCGTGAATTGGTCAAAAAAGCGGATACAGACCAGGTCATTTCTCCTAGTGGTTACCCCTTCTTTTATTTTATGGATGACCAATCTCAATTAAATCAAGAGGAATTTTCGACTCTTGAAATGAAAAGTGAGAACATTCGTCAATTTGTCAATTATGTCTTTACTGCAGATATTGAAGATTTACATCCAGGAGAAAGTCAAAACACAAAACTGGTGACTACTGATGGTGTAGTGGAAGGCCAATTGACTGTAATTGATCCTTATATATATCACTTCACCTGCCCAACTTCAAAGTTCGGATTAGCATCTTCCTGGCTGCGCGACCTTTCGGATGGATACATCTTTTTTGATATTGATCTAACCCGTCGAATGCCAGGACCGATTAAAATCACTGAAGTAAAATCAATCATGTCTAAGGCTAAAGATGGAAAATCCATTTCCAAAAATAAACCATTTTTTATCAGTATTGTAAATGAGGATGGGGATAAATTACCCGCTTTCAAATGGCAAGAACCTTCAGAATTGCCAATCAGAAGAACCCCGTTATTTGACATTCATAAAAATCTCTCGGCAAAATTAATCCCATTTGCTGGTTGGGAAATGCCGGTTTGGTATACATCCGTTTTGGAAGAACATCAGGCTGTCCGCCGAGCAGCTGGAATATTTGATGTGGCTCATATGGGCGTCTATCAAGCAGAAGGACCTGATGCTCTTTGCTTCCTCGATAGTGTATGTGCAAATGACATTGGAGGATTATCCGTAGGTGAATCCTGTTATACACATTTCTTGGATCCAGAATCTAACGTAATTGATGACTTGCTTGTTTATCGGCATGGTAAGGAAGAATACCTGATTGTCGTAAATGCCTCCAATGATGACAAAGATTGGGCGTGGTTAAACGCTGTAAAAGAAGGCAATATTTTAGTGGACATTAAACGACCTTGGACAAAAGCGTTTTGCCACAATGTAATTTTGCATAACCTGCGAGATCCCAAAGAGGGAAAAGATATGCGGGTCGATCTCGCTTTGCAGGGACCAAAATCCAGAGATATTTTATTGTATTTACCCTGGGATAACATAAATTCCAAGAAAATTTCGGTTTTAAAGCGCACCCATTTATGCAAAACCAAACTTCTAGAGATGGATATGATCGTTTCACGCACAGGTTACACCGGAGAAAAAATTGCCTTTGAACTGTTTGTACACCCCGATCATTTAGTAAAATTGTGGAATTTATTGGTGGATAAAGGTTCACCTCTTGGGTTAAAGCCATGTGGATTGGGCGCCAGAGATTCTTTGAGAACTGAAGCCGGATTACCGCTTTACGGTCATGAAATGGGAGGAGATTTGCAATATGGAGTAGGAGAAGCTGGATTTGGTTCCTATGTCAAGGTCTACAAACCATGGTTCATTGGACGCAACACATTTATAAAAAGGGAAAATAAACGCGAGGGAGTAGTTGTTCGTTTCAGATTCAATGATCAACATGTCCGCATGGCTCATCTGGGAGACGAGGTATTGGATGAAAAAGGTAATAGGATTGGAACTGTAACAAGTTGTGCTATCGACACAGAAGGGTTTCTCACCGGGCAGGCTTTTGTTGACCTCAAATATAACAAAGAGAATCAAGCTCTCTTTATTTATCAGCAAGTTAAAAAGCAGGCGGACCTAAGAAACAAGAATCTAAAGCCAGGTGAACGGTCATCTTCCCCTGATTCCGCCGTCGTGGTGTCAAGATTTCTAAAATAAATCAGAATGGGTATAAGAATATAAATAAGGAGAAAGAATGCAGACGTTATGGGATCAACGATATGCACAACGAACCCAGCGCATGATGGGTTCTGCAATTCGGGAATTGCTGAAATTCACTGAAAACCCAGAAATCATTTCCTTTGCTGGTGGTTTACCAGCCCCGGAAGTCTTTCCCATCAAAGAATTCAAAGCCGCCTGTCTGAAGGTTCTGGATGAGCAAGGACCGCAATCTCTTCAATATGGTACAACAGATGGTTATTTACCATTGCGTGAAATGATCGCCCGCCATACAGCTCGCTATGGTATTGAAGTTACTTCTGATAATATTCTCATTACCTCCGGTTCTCAACAAGCGTTGGATTTACTGGGAAAAATTTTTATTAACCCTGGTGATAGAATCCTTGTTGAATCACCCACCTATGTTGGCGCCCTCCAGGCTTGGAATGCTTATGGAGCCGAATTCATCCCAGTACCCTATGATGAGAATGGATTGATCACTGAAGAACTTGAGGATAAGCTTCGAATTGGACCTAAATTCATCTACGTTTTACCTAATTTTCAAAATCCAACAGGTGGAACGTTATCTTTTGAGCGCAGACTTAAATTAATTGAAATGGCGGAACGATATGGTGTACCTATCATTGAAGATGATCCATATGGACAATTGCGATTCGAAGGGGAGCACCTGCCAGCATTGAACGTCCTGGATAGCCAGACACGTACTCAAAATGAATGTTATTCTGGTAATGTGATTTATCTCAGTACATTTTCTAAAACACTTGCCCCTGGACTCAGGCTTGCCTGGGTGATTGCACCACCTGAGGTAATTCATAAACTTGTTCTGGCAAAACAAGGTACCGATTTGCATACCTCCACCTTTAATCAGATCGTAGCATATGAAGTCTCACATGGAGGTTTTCTTGATCGCCATGTAAAATTTATCCGGGAAGTCTACCGTGAGCGCCGCGATGTTATGCTTGAAACCCTTCAGGAACACATGCCGGAAGGAGTGCATTGGACACATCCTCAGGGAGGTCTCTTCCTATGGGTTACTCTGCCTGAAAATATTGATTCCAAAGATATGTTAGTGGATGCCATCCAAAAGAAAGTTGCATTTGTCCCAGGAGAATCCTTCTACCCACAAAATGGCAGAAAAAATAACATGCGCCTAAATTTTTCAAATGCAATTCCCGAAAAGATAAATGAAGGGATTGCCCTATTGGGAGCTGTAACTAAAAAATATCTGATCAAGAAAAAATAGGTCAGTTTTCTAATTATCGTGGGTATTTTCCCATAAACGGAAATCTTTCAGAATAGATCCACCAATGAATTCTCGTAAGATGGAATTATCTGGAACAAGTTCGGATTGAATTGGCAGAAACCATTCTAGAAAAGATAGCAAACGCTTTGCTTCTAAATACTCATCGGTCCCATGCGGAATTTGCCTCAATAATGGTTCTGCGTAAGTCTTTAGGGCAGAAAGTTCATATACCAGCGCTGAATTAAACAATACGTTTGCATTTTCTTGATAAGGGAAAATATGCGTTCTTTCTCCCCGGCGCACAGATTCCCACATCTGAATTGTTCTTTGAGCACTAAATCCGCGAGAGTTTGCATCTCGTACAATGCGGCGAATCATGCGGGTATCGGTTGTAGATATCCGGTTATAACGGTCAAGATTAAGTTGAGTCAGGCAGGATATGTAAATTTTATAGGTTGTAGTCTTTGAAAAGTTTGATAACAAATTGGGATTTAGTCCATGAATTCCTTCAATGATTACAATCTGGTCTTTATCAAGTTTTATTATTTCTCCGCGTTCCCTATTGCCAGTCTGAAAGTTATAAATAGGTAGTTCCACTTCCCTACCAGTAATCATTTCCTCAAGATGATGTTGTAATAATTCACGATCAATGGCATTAAAATTCTCGAAATCAAGTTGGCCGTGATCATCCCGCGGTGTTTTGTCTCGGTCTACAAAGTAATTATCCATTTCAAGTGCAAAGGGAGAAATTCCCAAGGTTAATAGTTGAATTGCCAGCCTCTTTGAGAAAGTAGTCTTACCTGATGAACTTGGGCCTGCAATAAGAATAACTTTAATTTCTTCCGATTGATGGGCAATTTCCTGGGCAATTTGGACAATCTTTTGTTCATGATGTGCCTCAGAGACAAGTATTACTTCACGAATGGAATTTTTTTCAATAGATTCATTCAGAGCCCCCACACTATCGATCCTTAATTTTGCCAACCAATCACCATACTCTTTAAACTCTTCTAGAAGTTTGCTATATTCGGGCATTCGAAAAAGCTCAGTTGGGGTTTGGCGTCTTGGATATTGTAAAAGAAAACCTCCGCTTTGCGGAATTAAATCAAACCACTGCAAAAACCCGGTCGAAGGCACCATATACCCATGATGGTAATCTCTATGGTTATTAAGCCGATATAGAACCAAGTAAGGTTTCTGACGATATTTTAAAAGGCGGGCTTTGTCCTGGTGATGTTGTTGTATAAAATATTCGATAGCCTCTTCTTTCGTGACCTGTTCGCGCAAAAATGGCAAATCGGATTTGACCATAGCTTTCATTTGGTTGATTAACAGGTTGATTTCCATATTATTTAGAGGGCTTCTATCTAAAACCCGACAAAAGTATCCACCGTTAGGGACAGAGTAATCAATCGTCAAATAATTATTGGGGAATTGACTTTCAAAAACTGTTTCTAAGAGAAAGGTTAGAGATCGACGATATATTTTTGATCCGTCAGAATCAACCATTGTAACCGGACGAACCATTACATCTTTTTGAACTGGAAAAGTCAGTTCGCGTAAATCCCCATCCACAACTGCGCCAACGATAGGTGGAGATTTCCATTCTGGAAGAACCTTAAGAAAATCAATCAGTTTTCCACCCCTCGGTCCACTTAATACGCGATTATTTGGTAAATTGATTTCCACAGTATCACGCGGATTCGAAATCTGTTGATAAATATTGTTTTTTTCCATTTTTTTGATTGTATCATGCCTAACTTCGAGTAGAATTCAACCAGCCCATGATAATTGATAATCACATTTCAAACAGAGAAACAGCTCAATGGCGGTTAATTATCAATTCACCTGGTGAAGGCTCCTGGAATATGGCTGTTGATGAATCTATTCTTGAAACAGTTGCGAAAAAAGAGAAGCCACCAACACTTCGCCTATATTCATGGAATCCTTATTGTGTATCATTGGGTCATGCTCAGTCTGTAGCAGATGTGAACTTGCAAGCTCTCAAGGAAAAAGGCTGGGGATTGGTGCGGCGCCCTACGGGCGGTAAAGCCATTTTACATGCTGATGAAATTACATATGCAATTATTGCTCCTGAGGATGAACTTAGAGTAAGTGGAACAGTATTGGAAAGTTATCAACGACTTTCCAAAGCTTTGCTGGCTGCTTTAATAATTCTTGGAATCCAAGCAGATTCAAAACCTAAAGAATCTGCTAATCGTAGATCGTCAATAAACCCTATATGCTTCGAATCACCTTCTGATTACGAGATTACATTTTCTGGGAAAAAAATAATTGGCAGCGCTCAAGCCCGGCGTTTGCAAGGCGTATTACAGCACGGATCCATCCCGTTATTTGGTGATATCGCAAGAATTGCACGTATACTCAATTACACCTCATTAGCAGATCAAAAAGAAGCAGAAAAAAACCTCCGGCTAAAAGCTGGAACATTGAAGGATATTACTCATAAAAAAATATCCTGGCGAGATATTTCAGAAGCATTAATAAATGGTTTTTCGAAAGAATTAAACATCATTTTTTTTCAAGATTGTCTCAGTATTGGAGAAATTAATCGTGCTAAAGAAATTGTCCGAACGAAATTTGGGATGAATGAATGGACATTTCGAATTTAGGTATTTTATTGTGAGATTATTTTTCTTTTCAAATATTTTTAATGATCTTATTATGAAACAATACATTTCAGTAATTCTAAAATTTACTATTTTCCTCTTAATCACAATTTTTCTTTTATTAATATTGCTTCGTGTAATTCTTTATCTTTTTGCAACGAAGAAAACATACCAATTGGAAAATGTTCCAAATTTTCGGGTCGCTATTGTATTTGGTGCTGGATTAAGAAATGATGGTTCACCAACGCCTATATTAAAAGATCGGATTAAAACTGGCGTAGATCTTTATAAAAATGGAAAGGTTAATAAATTATTGCTCTCAGGTGATAACCGTTTTGTTAACTATAATGAACCAGCAGCAATGGCCTCTTTTGCTCGTGATTTGGGAGTGCAACAATCAGATCTTATTTTAGATTATGCAGGTCAATCCACCTATGATTCCTGTTACCGAGCAAAAGCTATTTTTAAATTAGATCAGGCCATTCTTGTCACTCAATCGTTTCATCTTCCCAGAGCGTTATTTATTTGCAATCAACTGGGTATAGAATCTGTTGGTGTGTCTGCAGATCAACGAAAATACTCAGTTGCCTCATTTCTTTATTGGCATTTACGTGAATTACCTGCAAGCCTGGTTGCGATTTTGGATATTTGGATTATTAAACCCATCCCGGTACTTGGTGACCCTGAGCCAATTCATAAAGATAAAAATTAGAATTTGGTTTATTATTAATTTAGTAATTAATTTATTTAGGACATACTTCTGATGAATCGCAATGAAGCATTAAATCTAGTACAACAATATGTAAAGAACATTAATTTAATAAATCACATGCTTGCAGTTGAAGCAGCTATGGCTTTTTATGCAGAAGCATTAAAGCAGAATGAAGAAATTTGGCGCATTACTGGTCTACTGCATGATTTCGATTGGGAAATTCATCCAACCGCGGAAGGTCATCCATTAGAAGGCGAGTCAATTTTAAGAAAAAGCCTAGTGTCTGAAGAAATAATTCATGCCATAATGAGCCATTCCAGCCATACGGGTATCGTCCGAATTACATTATTGGATAAAGCGCTTTACGCATGTGATGAAATTACAGGATTAATTACTGCCGTCGCATTGGTTAGACCATCTAAATCATTATATGATCTCACTGTTAATTCTGTAAAGAAAAAGTGGAAGGATCGGGCTTTTGCTGCAGGTGCAGATCGGGAAGAAATTGAATTGGCTGCCCGTGATTTCGGCGTTGATCTTTGGGAGCATGTAAAGAATGTGATCACCGCTATGCAAAAAATCGCACCACTAATTAATCTGGCTGGTAATATAAACACGCCCACATCAGGGAATTAAGCATGTTACGCTTAACAGGAAAAGGGTTTTTTATTTGGAAAATTCCAAATTGCGAAAATGGCAATCCGGCTGCAATTGCGAGTTGTGCTCAAAAAGCAGGATTAAGCCATATACTTATTAAAATTGCCAATGGTATATATGATTTCAATTACGATACAACTTCGAAAAAAGATTTAGTTACTCCAGTGGCGTTAGCCTTAAAAGAAAAAGGAATCCAGGTTTGGGGATGGCATTATGTTTTTGGAGATTTACCAAAGGAAGAAGCCAAAGCAGCAATTCGCCAATTGCAGAAGATTCCGCTGGATGGTTATGTTATTGATGCAGAATCAGAATATAAGGATAAATATACTCCCTGTAGAATATTTTTAAACGAATTACGATTAGTATTCCCTGATTTTCCATTTGCTTTAAGTTCGTTTCGTTATCCTACATATCACCCTCAATTACCTTGGAAAGATTTTTTGATTAAAGTTGACCTTAATATGCCTCAGGTTTATTGGGAACAAGCTCATAACCCTGCAGAACAATTAAGACGTTGCATGAGCGAATTTCAATCAATTAATCCTTACCGCCAGATTGTTCCCACTGGACCTGTTTACGGTGCTAATGATTGGAAGCCATCTATCCAAGATATTAATGATTTTATGAATGCGGCAGTAGAAATGAACCTACCTGCCATAAACTTCTATAGCTGGGATTATTGCCGTCCAAAGCTTCCCCAGGTTTGGGATACAATTGCAAATTTTTCATGGCCAGGTACATCCAATCCTCTTCGGGAGATTCCAGAAATTTTATTGGAAGGTATGAATAACCACAATTTGGAGAGCATTCTTTTTCTATACTCTCCAGACGCAGTGCATATCACGGCTGAAGCGACAATTCAAGGTAAAACAGCTATACGCAGTTGGTACGAAAAAATGTTGAATGTAACCTATAAGAATTATTCCTTTAATATCTCAGGTATTGAGGGTAAAGGGAATAGCCGTCATTTTACTTGGATCGCTAAATCATTAGATGGAAAAAATATCGCCGGCAATGATAGTATAGGGTTGCAGGATGGAAAAATTATTTATCATTACTCATCAATAATCCAGCTTTGAATTTAATAAAATAAATCCCAAGGATATTTCCTTGGGATTTTTCAAGATTTATTTTTAACCTGCGTTATTCTTTTTCCAGGTCAATTCCCAGACCAGGTTCTATTAAATCTTCTGTACCAAAATGATCCAGTTTATCAAAACCTACGATATCCTTTGTGGAATAACCTGTTCCAGCAGGAATTAATTTTCCTAGAATAACATTTTCTTTCAGGCCATAAAGAGGATCTTTTTCAGCAGCAATCGCAGCACCAGCCAATACCTTGATAGTATGTTGGAAAGAAGAAGCGGAAAGGAATGAATCAGTATTCAAGGATGCTTTTGTCACACCTAACAATGTATCCCAAAAACGGGCTGGTTGTTTTCCTTCACTACGCAAAGTTTCGTTTATTTGCTTGATTTCGATTCGGTCAACCATATCTGTGACCAAGAACGGTGCATCTCCACTTTTTACTATTTGAACTTTGCTCAACATCTTTCTAATAATGACTTCAAAGTGTTTGTCGTTAATATTTTGTCCTTGAGCGCGGTAGACCTTTTGAATTTCAGTAAGTAAATACATCTGACAGGCTTCACGCCCTTTTAACCTGAGGATCTTATGTGGATTAATTGAACCCTCCGTCAATGAGTCCCCCACCTCCACATTTTGTCCATCATGAACGATAATACGGGATGTGCTGGGAATTTCCACTTCTTCGATTTCCAAATGGTCAAAAGCAACAATTACTTTTCTACCTTCAATTCTCACCCTGCCTTCATGTAAGGTAGCAATGGTCGCATCTGCTTTAGAAGCTAAAATGTCGTTGACTTTTACAGTGTATTCCTCTTTTACCTGAATATCCCAATCTTCAGGAATTGTATACTCTTCTGTTGCCAGTTCACTATTGATTATTTGAATTCGATGGAAATCATGGCCGCGATCAGAAGGGATTATTTTTATTGTTCCTTTTATTGGCGCAATTTCAGCCTCACCTTTGGGAGTCTTGCGAGCTTCAAAAAGCTCTTCCACGCGAGGTAAACCAGTAGTAATATCGGAACCTACAGCAACACCACCTGTATGGAATGTACGCAGAGTTAGCTGTGTGCCAGGTTCACCGATAGATTGAGCAGCAATTACTCCAACAGCAGTTCCATCTTCAACCAATTTTCCTCGTCCAAGGTCCATCCCGTAGCATTTTTTACAAATACCATGCTTCAATTCACAAGTGAGTGGTGAACGAACCTTCACCTCAGTAACACCAGCATTTATGATTTTATTAACAAAATCACGATCCAACATATCATCACGATCACCCAGTATTTCACCAGTCTTCTCATCCACTACTTTATCCGCTAACAATCGACCAAGTATACGGGTACCCACAGATTGGCCAGCTATATTATCCGACTTTCGAATAACAATGCCTTCCATTGTTCCACAATCATCTTCGTTAATAATCAGGTCTTGAGCCACATCCACTAATCTTCGGGTCAGGTATCCCGCGTCAGCTGTACGCAAGGCAGTGTCAGCCAAACCCTTACGCGCCCCATGTGTGGAAATAAAATATTCCAATGCAGTAAGGCCTTCGCGGAAATTGGACTTAATTGGAAGGCGGATGATACGGCCGGCAGGATCAGCCATCAGCCCACGCATACCTGCCAATTGTGAAATTGGGCCAAACCCGCCTTTAGTTGCTCCGGAATTTGCCATACTTGCCACGTTTCCTTCCGGATCCATATATCTATGAACGGCTTCCCCAACTTTTTTAGTAGTATCTTGCCAGATTTCAATAGTCCGGTTATTTCGTTCCAATTCGGTCAACAATCCGCGACGGTAAGCGCGTTGAATGTCATCCACCTCCTTCTGGGATTTTGCTAGTATTTCTTCTTTTTCTGGTGGAATTGTTATGTCGGCAACGGCTAAAGTGATTCCTGAGAGCATGGCATATTCAAAACCGATTTCCTTGATTTTATCGGCTACTTCGGTGGTAACATCTTCTCCATAAAGATCATAAACTCGGGTAATTAAGTTCTTTATTGCACTTTTTTCTAGATTCTGGTTAACAAAACGAACCTTTTCAGGCAAAATTCGGTTAAATATTGTTCTACCGACAGTAGTTTCAATTAATTTAATTATTGGTTCATTTAGCGGATTACCTTTTTCATCATACCAGGTAGGCATTCTAATTTTTATATTGTCGTGTAATTTTATTTTTTCCAGCCGGAATATTAATTCCACTTCATCTAAATCTGTGAATAATTTTGCCTTTTCGAAATCAGTATTAACCTGTCTGGTTAGATAGTAGACGCCCAACGCCATGTCTTTGGATGGGGAAATGATCGGTTCTCCATCTGCGGGCTTAAGCAAATTCTTGGATGCCAGCATTAAATTTCGGGCTTCCCATACTGCTTTTTCTGACAATGGGACATGCACAGCCATTTGGTCTCCATCAAAATCAGCATTGAAAGCTGTTGTTACCAGTGGATGCAATTGAATAGCGCTTCCTTCAATCAAAACCGGTTCAAATGCTTGAATACCAAGGCGATGTAAAGTCGGTGCACGGTTTAATAAGACCGGGCGTTCTTTAATCACTTCTTCCAGGACTTCCCATACTTCAGGTCGATTCCGTTCGATTAATCTTCTAGCCCCTTTTACATTGGCGGCATAATTATGCCCCTTGGTGAGACCCGCAATAACGAAGGGTCTAAATAATTCCAGCGCCATTGTTTTTGGCAATCCACATTGATAAAGTTTCAATGTTGGACCAACCACAATAACAGAACGTCCAGAATAGTCAACCCGTTTACCCAATAAGTTTCTGCGGAAACGCCCCTTTTTGCCTTTGAGCATATCGCTTAGCGATTTGAGCTCTCTGCGTCCTCGTCTGGAAAGCGCTTTTCCTCTTTGCGAATTATCCACAAGGGAGTCCACAGCTTCCTGCAGCATTCGTTTTTCATTACGAACAATAACATCCGGGGCGCCTAATTCAAGAAGTCTTTTTAAGCGATTATTACGGTTAATAACTCTACGATATAGATCATTAAGATCAGAGGTAGCAAATCGGCCGCCATCTAATTGGACCATAGGTCTTAGATCAGGTGGAATAACCGGAAGAACTTCAAGGATCATCCATTCAGGACGATTCCCTGAACGCCGGAATGCTTCAACCACTTTCAAGCGGGTAATCGCTTTTTTCCTCTTTTGTTTACTCTTGGTTGTTATTACTTCTTTCTTGAGCTCTTCAGATAATTTATCCAGATCAACTCGACTGAGAATATCATGGAAAGCTTCGGCGCCCATATCGGCCCGAAAGACTTGATTTCCCCATCTGGATTTTAAGTCACGAAATCGCGGTTCACTCAAAAATGAAAGCAGTTCCAGATTTTCAAGTTCTTCCCGTTGTTTTTTTATCTCATCATTGACCTTCTGAGATATTTCTTCAAATTCATTTTTTTGATCTGCTATTGTCAGCTCTACTTCAGCCTTAATTTGCTCAATAGAACTTTTTACTTTTTCTTTTTCCTCTGCAAGCTGCTGCCTGGCTGTTTTTTCCACCTCGTCTAGTTTTTGACGAACTGCCTTTTGTAATTTGGTCAATGACTTCGAAGTGATCTGCTCACCTTCACCAACAATCGTGATCTTTGCAGATTTGAAGAAAATTTCTTTATTGGATGGAGTGCCTTCTTTTTCTTGAAGGATTTTTTCAATTGACTGTCCTTCCTTAATTATCGGTTCCATTACTCCCGCAATTTGGTCTTCGAGCTTTAATTCCAATTCATCTAATTTCGCCTTAAGCTCTTCAATTTTATTATCTCGATCCGATTTGACTTCTTTTTGTCGAGATTCTATCGCATCAAATTTATCTTTATAGGGACTTTTCACCTCTTCTTCTATTCTCGCATATGCTTTTTGTCGTGCATCTTCATCTACAAAGGTGACAATATATTGGGCAAAATAAAGAACTCGATCCAAATTTCTTCGTGAAATATTTAATAGTAGTCCTAGGTAAGAAGGTACTCGCCGTGTATACCAGATATGCGCAACAGGAGATGCCAATTCGATATGCCCCATGCGCTCTCTTCGAACGGAAGAACGAGTTACTTCAACTCCGCATTTATCACAGACGATGTTTTTATAGCGGGGATTTTTATATTTGCCGCAATAGCATTGAAAATCACGCGTTGGGCCAAAAATAGCTTCGCAAAAAAGACCATCTTTTTCGGGTCGTAATCTGCGGTAATTGATCGTTTCGGGTTTTATCACCTCACCATAGGACCAGCTTCGGATAGTTTCAGGCGAGGCTAGACTGATTCGGAGGGCTATTAAGTTCTTAGTTTCCACTGGATTGGGTCTCCTTAAAAATTAAAAACAAAAGAGGTCGGTAACGGATTCTTACCTCGATAACCTGATGCCTTTATGGATAAACATTCAACTTAATATTATAGCATACTTTATTATAAATAATTAATTTCCCAGCTCTTTTGCTAGTTTTTAGGTATACGCAAATAAAAGGTTGATCCTTTTCCTAAATTACTAATTGCCCCTACTTCTCCAT
>Ga0315291_10008118_pt1 | contig 12920 bp, 13 predicted proteins | sample YL17G12_20_MG_FD_203070 | JGI IMG/M metagenome (GOLD analysis project Ga0315291, IMG submission 203070) | Sediment microbial communities from Yellowstone Lake, YNP, Wyoming, USA - YL17G12_20 | ecosystem: Environmental > Aquatic > Freshwater > Lake > Sediment | place: USA: Wyoming | collected... | reverse complement strand
TCTTCTTTTTATCTTATTCTAAACCCTGTGTGATTTTGTCATTCTGAACAAATGGAAGAATCTCATTATTAAGAACGAAAAGAGTGAAAAAATGGAAAATGTAAATTCTCTCGACCCCAGTTTGGTGATCGATGCAATTCACAACGGTATTGTAGCCATAGATGGGAAAGGTGTTATCACTTATTTCAACAAAACGGCAGAGAGAATCTTCAATATCCCTGCGCATGAGGCCATTCATATATATATCCTGGATGTTCTTCCTAACACAGGTAGTAAATTAGTGGAATGTTTGAAAACAGGAAAACCATTTTATGGAGAAAAACTGAAAGGGGAAGATGTCACCCTGGTCTCCAATATCAATCCTGTCGTCCACGATGGAAAAATCTCCGGGGTCGTGAGCGTTTTTCAGGATATATCCGAAATTGAGAACATTTCAAAAGAACTGGATCTCTTTAAAAATATGAAAAATTGGTTAGATACCATCATTGATTCCTCTTATGATGGCCTCTGGATCTGCGATTGTGAAGGCAGGGTTGTCAGAATAAATAGAGCTTCGGAAAAAATGAACAATATAAAAGCGAAGGAAGTCATAGAAAAGAATTTGAGGGAACTTGTTGTTGAAGGACTGTTCGATAAAGTTGTCACATTCGATGTTTTAAAGACAAGGAGAGCGGTAACGAATATTCAACTTAATAAAACGGGGAAAAAGATTCTCGTAACTGGTAGTCCAATTTTTAATGAGAATGGAGAAATTACCTTTGTTGTGATAAACGAACGTGATATACAGGAGCTTGACAATTTGAGAAGCGAATTGCAGGAAACACAGGCTTTAGCTAAGGAGTTTGTTTCTAAATTCTCTGAACTTGAGATGAAAGGAGTAGATCTTTCAAACATCATCATTCGCAGTAAAGAAATGCAAAGGGTCATTGAAACGACCATTAAGGTTGCCAAAGTAAATTCTACCATACTCCTTCTTGGGGAATCTGGTGTTGGAAAAGGAATGATTGCAAAGCTCATCCATAAACAATCAGAACGGACTCGGGGGCCCTTCATTCAGGTAGATTGTGCCGGGATTCCTGAATCTCTCATTGAATCAGAATTGTTTGGATATGAAAGGGGAGCCTTTACCGGTGCCAAAGGCGAGGGGAAACCTGGATTTTTCGAGCTTGCTAACAATGGAACGCTCTTTCTGGATGAGATTGGAGAGGTACCGTTGAGTTCCCAAGCTAAGTTGCTACGATTCTTGGAGGATCATGAAATCATTCATGTTGGAGGCTCAGAGACAAAACATATTGATGTTAGAATTATAGCAGCCACCAATAAGAATTTAGAGGAAATGGTAACCGCTAAGAAATTCCGGAGAGATCTGTTTTTTCGACTCAACATCATCCCAATTCATATTCCACCTCTAAGAAACAGAAAAGAAGATATTTTACCTTTAATCATTCATTTTCTTGGGAAGTTCAATCAAATCTATAAGAAGGAAAAGACACTTTCTCCGGAGGCTATCGATGTTCTGTGTGGATATGACTTTCCTGGTAACACTCGTGAGCTTGCAAACCTGATTGAAAGACTTGCGGTTATATCAGAAGAGGATCGGATAGAAATAAATGAGCTACCCGGTAGTATTAGGGGGCTACGGTCAAAGAACTTTAACTTCTTCAACTTACCAGAAGACATTTCCCTTAAAGAAGCCTTGAATAGATGCGAGCGCTTTGTGATTGAGAAGACTATTAAGAAGCATGGTTCTCAGCGCAAAGCAGCAAAAATTCTCAAGGTTGCCCATGTAACGATAGGCAGAAAAATGAAGAAATCTTTCTTATCGGAAAATGGAACAATATCGACTCAGTAGGTACCGAGGAGTACCATACTTAAGTACTTGATTTTGAATTGAATTATGAATATTTAGTTTTTAAACTTGATTTAAAGGTACATATTCGAACCACAATCACCTGTATACTTTCTTATCCTTCTTTGGTTTCTTTCCACATAGCAAACCAATTTTCTGTTATTAATTCAGCTGATTACAAATTTGGGATGTTTACAATTTTTTTGAGTGGTGCTCTCTCTAAATGTTGGCACGATAAATGTAAGATTGCTAATGACCTGGGGTGGCATCTACAATATGTTTCATGTCTTGATGCCATTGATAAGTCTCCATGTTGCAAGGGGTTTCAAATGGAATCAGGCAATTCGAAAGAGTTAGTCACTCCCAAAAGAGATGTTTCCTTGCACGATGAACGCGCTCAAATTTTTATAGAATACGATAAAAGTATGACGCCCCTTCACTGTTTGGTGGAAGCAATCGAAATGGCAGGGGCAAATATCTTTGAAATTATTACTCTCAGTGAAGAGCCAAAAGGGAAAAAATCTATTGCTATTAAGCTTGACATTCAGGACGTCAGGAACGTGATCTTAGGAGTATCGAAATATCCTTTAACGAAGATAGAAGGATACAATTCCAGACTGAATTCTAAACAGAATGAATGATACCATGAGCGACAAATTGGGAATCGTCCGCAGAAAAAATCTCAAATCCCGAGGATCATTTTGGTGCTCATTGTATTGATAAGGATCAGGATCTTGTTTTAAAAGGGGTAATAACATGAAATTATCGTCTTATTCTGATGAAAAGATAGTTATGAGTGGAAATTTGTTCCTTCCCTGTGTGCGGCGTTTTTTTGGGAATGAGCCCGTCGTATTTGTGGAGGGCAAGGGCGGCGTATTGAAAGACTCCAAAGGGAGAGAATATTTGGATCTTCTTTGCTCACACGGGTGTGCTACCTTGATCGGATACAACCATCCAGCTGTTGTGGAAGCAATAAAAGAGCAGGTTGGCAAATTATACTCCGTATCGGTTGAATTCACGACACAACCTGTGATTGCTCTGGCTGAAAAGCTTGTTGAAGTTTCTCCAGAGCCGTTCAAAAGGGTTTTTTTCGCTAACGCCGGAAGCGAAGCAGTTGAAACGGCCCTATTTCTGGCAAAAAAGTATACGAAAAAGTATGAAATTATTTCGTTATATGGGGATTTTCACGGAAGGACCCACGGGGCAAGAAGCTTGTTAGGGTATATGCCCCTTAGGAAGGGAATGGGGCCGCTATTGCCTGGGGTGACACGCATCCCCGCTTATTACTGTTATCGCTGCTCGCTGGGGCTGGAATATCCGGCCTGCGGTCTCCAATGCGCCAAGGTGCTCGAGGACGCATTGCTCTATGATACGGCTGGGGAGGTGGCAGTTTTCGTCACAGAATCCCTTCAAGGTACGGCCGGGAACATACCAGCTCCAGATGGGTATTTCCGGGAGGTGAAGAAGATCCTCGATAAGCATAATATTCTTCTTTTTATGGATGAGATTTTCACCGCGTTTGGCACCACAGGAAAGAAATTTGGGTTCGAACATGATGGGGTGATTCCGGACATGATGACCATGTCGAAAACGCTGGGGAGCGGCTTACCGATTTCCGCCCTGCTAACCACCGATGAAATTGCTCGGGCTTTCGCGCCACCTGAACCCGTACAATACTTCACCACGTTCGGGAGTAATCCGTTGATGGCGGCTGCTGCACTGGCTGTCATCGAGACGATCATGAAAGAGAAGCCGTGGGAAAAAGCGGCTGAGGTCGGGCCCTACTGGATTAAGGGATTAAAGAGATTGCAGGACAAACATGAACTCATCGGCGATGTTAGAGGCAAAGGGGTCATGATTGGTGTGGAATTAGTGAAAAGCCGCAAGACCAAGGACCCTGCCAAGGACGAATCGTTGAAGCTGAAAGAGGAGGCGCTCAGGAGAGGCCTCATTTTGCCTGCGGGACAAGGATGGTTGGGCAATACAATCCGTATGGTTCCATCCCTTGTTATGACAAAGGACCAGATTGACAAGGCTCTTCAAATAATTGATGAGTCGTTAAACGCAATCCACTGAGAGCTGCACTCAGCTGAAGAATGGATCGCGTAGGAAGGAATTTATCTTTTTGAAAAACACTAATGAAACTCAAATTTGTGTTCATTGGTAAGCTGGGAGGGAGTTAGAGGGTTTTCAGTTTGGAAAATGCCTACTTATCGATACTGAAAACAATTCGGTAATCGTTAGGGGGAAAGATGCTCGCTGTCGTTAAAAACCCATCAAAGGTTGGGATTACATTGGAGGATGTTCCTATTCCGGAATTCAGTCCTTACGAGGCCCTTGTTAAAGTTATGGCTGTTGGGATATGCGGGAGTGACCTCCGAATTTATAACAAAGTGGATCCATTAAGGAAGAAGAAATATATCCTGGGTCATGAGCTTTCTGGTGAGGTGGTGGATTTTGGAGAGCAGGTTCATGGCATTAAAAAAGGGGACCGGGTAGCTACAGAGATATGCATAGGCTGCGCGATCTGCCGATATTGTAAGAAAGGGCTCATCAACCTCTGCAAGAATGTAAATGAGCTTGGGATCACAATGGACGGTGGAATGGCTGAATATGTTGCCATTCCTGCCCGGAATGTTCATCCTATACCAGAAAATCTTTCTTTTGAAGAGGCCACTTTTATTGATCCCTTAGCCTGCAGCATCCGGGGGTTAGAGCTTGCAAGGATTGAGCCTGAAAGTTGGGTGGCCATCTTAGGACCTGGACCCATAGGCCTGTTTGCGACTCAGCTTGCGAAGAGGATCCTCAGGGCAAAGGTTATTGTTACTGGCACAAATGAGAGCCGTCTTGAGGTGGCGAAGACTTTTGGGGCAGATTACATCTTCAATATCCGCACCTCAGATCCAGTGGAAGAAATCCTTCAGATTACAGATGGCGGAGTCGATTACACCCTTGAGGCTGCAGGAGATTTGAATGCCCTCCAGCAGGCCATTCACATTACGAGAAAGAACGGTTCTGTTGTGGTGATGACTGTCCATCGAGAGATTCAGATTAATATGGAGTCTGTCATACGCAATGAACTTACCCTCCATGGTTCCATCTGCTATAACTATAAGGAGTTTGACCAGGCGATCGATTTGATCGCCAAGAAGAAGATTGATGTTGAACTTCTATTGGGCCATACCTTCCCATTGAAAGAGGCGGAGGAGGCCTTTCAGTTTGTCCTCGCCAGAAAGGGGATAAAAGTGATACTGCAACCCTGAAGGTTAGCAGTTTGTAAGAAAAGATAGCGACCCTCATAGATGATCGTGTGATGGAGGAAAGGAAGAAACTGAAGGTGCTTTTTTAAAAAGGTAAGGCCAGAAATGAAGGGAGGTATCCATGGTTGCAGGAGTGTTGATCAAGGTGTATCCTATGAAAACCAAGTCGGTTTATGAACAAATCAAATCGATCGAGGGTGTATCCAACATTACAGCGGTATTTGGGCGTTTCGATATGGTGGTGATGATTCGGGCTTTAGATATAGATGCCGCTGCCAAATTGGTCTCAAGGATCAGAAGCATAGATGGGGTTCTCTCGACCGAAACCCTAGTTGCTACATCGTTATAACTTTAGAGCAAGATTTAAAGAGTGTGGTAAAGAGTTGGTAACTTTACGTTGAGATGGTAAAAGGAGGCTGTTTATGCGGTTAGGTCGGGATTTTAACACCAATTTCACCTGAATATTAAAATTTTGTGAGATTACTAAAATTGCTTGATAAAAAAGAGTGAAGCTCCCCGCAGCAAGCTGCGGGACATCAAAAATCAAAACTCAGTTGCTGTTGTTGCTGGTACTTTATGTAACGACGTATGATCTCTGAGGTAACCTTGTCCCCAACAGATCGAACAAAATATCCGTCATTCCATAGTTCTCCACCCCAAAGCTGCTTCTTGATCTTTGGGAACTCTTTGAACATCATCCGGGCCGACACACTCTTCAGAATCTGTACAACCTGAGCCGGGGAATATCGAGGAGGCGCCGACAAAAACAAATGCACATGATCCTCATTTACTTCCATCGTGTCTATCTCAAACTCATACCTCTCAGCGATCTTCTGAAAGGCGACCTTCAGCCTCCTTGCCAAATCCCCCGTCAATACTATCTTCCGGTACTTCGGGGCCCATACCATGTGATACTTCAGATCATAAACCGCGTGGCTCGTACGTCTAATTGGGATTGGGCTCATGCCCAACTTATACCATGTTTGTTCGCCTTCGGCGAACCTGTTTTCATCCACCCAGCAAGCTGGGTGGTATTCAACAGGGTTTTTTTATAAATCAAATCGGCAAACTTATTTTCAGTGACGGGCTATACAACCAGGTGAAGTGAGACCAAGAAGAGAGTAGGGTATGTGGTGGAAAGGATGGTTGGCGAATACGATCGGTATGATTCCGTCTGCTGTCATGACGCAAGACCAGATCGACAAAGCCCTTCACATACTGGATGAATCGTTTAAGCCCATCACGGCTTAGATCTGTCGTACTTAGAAACTGCGGCAATTAATATGCTAAATCAACGACATCGTGATTTAATTGGCAGCGTGGTTTGTATTGTATTGGGTATACTATTTTGTATCGGCTCCACGAACTATGGAGATATACGCTCAAAGGTTCCTAGTGCAGGTTTTTTGCCATTTATAGGAGGAATAATTCTTATATTTTTATCTCTAATAAATTTGCTCTGGACCACTATTAAGAAAGGAAAGCAAAACATCGAAACCTTCTTTCCAGAAAGGCACAGTCTCAAAAAATTATTCCTCCTAATATTTGCTTTATTTACTTATGGACTTGCTCTAATTCCCTTAGGATTCTTACTAACAACCATGTTATTCGTAATATTCCTGATGAAATTTATAGAACCACAAAAATGGGTAACCACCTTGATAACTTCGTTCTTGCTTTCACTCCTATCTTATATTCTATTTGAGATCTTGCTAAAAGTGCAATTGCCTTATGGTATTTTAGATTTAATCAAATTTTATGATAGCTTGTAAATGTAGCTTGATGTAGTGAGGTTATGAGTACATGAAATTAAAGTCTTCTGACAAATTAGAAAAGGAGGTGAATGTCATAAAGTCCTCAGGTTTTCTCCAAAGAAGTGCATACAAATCTTGAAACTGTGGATGGAATATGAAACTAGTTGGTATGTTTTTGTTACATGTGAGAGGGATACTGATTTTTTAGAATCAATATGGATAAGTCGTTGAAGTTTGAAAACTAGAGGAAGGAGACATTCATATGACGCATAAATTAGGTGAGGCAAGCCTCCATGAATTTTACAGAAATAGGGGGTTTTCAGGAAGGGTGGGGTTTGGAAGACATCCTGCGGTTTTGGTAATTGATCTTGCTGAGGCTTGGACTAATCCGAGACATACACTAGGTTCCGATCTCAGTGAAGTCGTTAATCAGACTTGTATAATTCTACAGAAAGCGCGGAAGGTAGGAATTCCAATTATTTTTACGACGATGTTTTTCGACGACGAATTAACTGATCTTCCGATGGTGATTCGGGCCAAGGTACCCCATGTGACTGAATTGAAAAGAAGTTCCACATTATGGCATTTACATCCGGCTCTGAAGCGTGATCCCAAAACAGAACCTCTTCTGATAAAACCCAGGACCAGTGCCTTCTTTGCCACAAACTTGCTATCGATTCTTAATGATAAGGGCGTAGATACTGTAATCATTGTCGGTTGTGTTACAAGTGGTTGTATTCGAGCCACCGCAGAAAGTGCCTTGAACTATTGTTTTCATGCAATTGTACCTAAGGAGGCTGTTGGAGACCGATCTCAATCAGCACATGAGGCAAATCTGTTTGATATCGATGCACGTTATGCGGATGTTGTTTCAGTCGATGAAGTCATTAAGTATATTGATTCCCTAAGTGGCAAATAGCTTCGGTTAGTGAGGCCCCCTTCGCATCTTTGACGCTTCGGACAGGGGCACTTCGTAGGCGGGGCATTAACCCCGCCCTTGACCAAAGAAATCTACAACCCCTTTGAGGAGCCCGTTCAAGGGGATGCAGTCCCCTTGAACTCCCCTCACCATTCATCCCCGCCCCAACTGGCGGTGCTTTCTGGCGCGTATTTATAAGTGATGGACATCTTACATAATCTCTCAATAGCCTTTAAGATTGCTTTAGATTTAGGGAATTTATTTTGGTGTTTTATCGGCGTCTTAATTGGGACTTTAGTGGGGGTCCTTCCTGGATTAGGACCGTTGGCAACAATGTCATTACTATTGCCTATCACCTTCAAACTTACACCAGTACACTCAATAATAATGTTAGCAGGAATTTACTATGGATCCCTATACGGAGGATCTACCACCGCGATTTTGCTGAATATCCCAGGTGAAGCGGCCTCGATGGTCACCTGCCTGGATGGGTATCAAATGGCGAAGAAAGGCAGAGCAGGAGCAGCTCTTGGAATATCAGCCATTGGTTCTTTCATCGGAGGAACTTTTGGAATTCTAATGCTAACATTTTTTGCTCCTCCTTTGGCAGCGTTTGCTCTTGCGTTTGGTCCCCCAGAATATTTTGCTCTAATAATTCTTGGACTTACATTTATAGCGTATTTGTCAAGTGGTTCGGTGATTAAAGCATTAATGATGGCATCTTTAGGATTATTATTGGGCTGCATCGGAACTGATTTGATCACAGGATCGATTAGATTTACTCTAGGTGTTACAGGGTTGACAGAGGGCCTGAATATAGCTCCGGTTGTGATGGGATTATTTGGAATATCAGAAATTATGTTGACCATTGAGAGGAAATTAGTAAAAAGAGAATTTTTCCAAACAACAGTGAAGGACCTCTTTCCGAGTAAGGAAGAATTTAGCGATTCTGTAAGACCTATAGCAAGAGGGTCTATTCTTGGCTTTTTATTAGGAGTACTACCTGGTGGAGGTACTATAATTGCCTCAATTATTTCTTACGCGACGGAGAAAAGATTTTCAAAGCATCCCGAGAAATTTGGTACAGGATACATTGCGGGAGTAGCAGGTCCGGAAACAGCCAATAATGCAGCTTCACAAGGGGCTTTCATCCCTTTATTATCGTTGGGTATCCCCGGTACTTCAGTGATGGCTTTACTTATGGGGGCTTTCTTGATACATGGTGTTACACCTGGCCCACTATTGTTGGAAACAAAACCTGACCTATTTTGGGGTGTTGTTGGCAGTATGTATATTGGTAATATAATGTTATTATTGCTCAATTTCCCATTAATAGGTATATGGGTTAAGGTTCTAAAGGTTCCCTATGTGCTGCTTTTTCCGATTATCCTAATACTGTGTTTAATTGGTTCGTATTCTATTAATAACAATATATTAGATCTTTTTATAATGATAATATTCGGTTTAGTTGGTTATATAATGACAAAGTTTCAATATCCCGCAGCACCACTTATTTTAGCTTTCATACTAGGACCAATGTTAGAGAAGACTTTAGGTCAATCGCTAATGATGTCTAATGGAAGCTTTAAGATATTTGTTTCACGACCGATATCATTAACATTGCTAAGCGTAACGATACTTATTTTTGTTTCCCCACTAATGTTAAAACTATTAAAAAGGAAACGGCCCGGACTTCTATTGGAAGGAAGAGATGAATCATGATAATGAAAGGATGGTTAGGGTTATTATTAGGTGGTAGTAAAAAAGGACGTTAGCAATTAGTTTGTGCATATTGAGGTGGAGTATAGGAGGGAGTTTGATAAAATGATAATAGATTTGGATAAAGTCAATAAGGTGGGGTTGAAATCAATGATTGAAATTACTTATGAATAAATGGTTAATGTTTTTTATACAGAGAGGGGGTGATGAATGAATTTGTTTTACAATGTTGCCTTCTTTAAGATGTTCAAAAGATTTTCAAAAGATGTTCAACTAATCGAGCGGGCTTTATCCAAAGGAAAGGAGAATATTATGTATAAGAAAATATTCAATATTCTAATCGTTATATTGGCCTGTTCTTTGTTCTCCCGATATATTTCTGCACAAGTAAAATATCCAGAGAGACCTATCCAAGTTGTTGTTCCATATAGTGGCGGGTCTATGACCGAAGTCGCCGTAAGATTGTTGGGAGATTCCCTTGTAAAATATCTAGGGCAGCCTTTTGTCGTGATAAACAAGCCCGGAGCAGCGGGTGCCATCGGAGGCAATGAAATGTTCAAGTCTAAACCAGATGGATACACCATAGCGATGCTTGCCCAGCACCAGAGCGCTCCAGAATTTTATTTAAATCCTGAACGGTTTCTCTATAAGTCTAAAGATATCCAAGCAGTGTGCCAATGGTCAGGTTACCAATATGTTTTGTGTGTAAAAGGTGATGCCCCTTGGAAAACGCTTAATGAGTTCATTGAAAATGCCAAGAATAAACCTCACACATTAAGATGGAGCCATAATGGAAAAGGAGGTGGTGGTTGGACCTATGGCGCTGTATTTGTACAGCAATCCGGAATTAAGTTACTCGATGTTCCTTTTGGTGGCGATGGTGAACAATTGATAGCCCTTTTAGGTAATCACGTTGATATGTCAATCCTGACATATACAGCAGCAAATCGTGATCAACTGAAAGCTAAAAAAATAAGAGGCTTAGGTGTTCCCTTAAAGAAGAGATATGATTCATTACCCGACATACCTACAATGGAGGAGCTTGGCTTTCGGCCCCATGGGATAGAATTGTATCTTGGTATATTTGTACCTAAAGGAACTCCAAGGGAGGCCATCGACAAAATAAGTTCATCCGTCCGAAAAGTAACCGAAGAGCCTGAATTTAAGGAAAAGATGGAACGAATTGGCTATCCAGTGTGGTATAAGGATACCAAGGATTTCGAAGAAAATGTCCAAAACGTTGGGAAAAAATCTTGGGAATTATTTCATAATTTCGGTCTGTTATAAAAATATGGGGGCGTATTCGATTTCTAAAAACCCGTAAGGATATGCGCCTGTAAGGGTGGGTATATAAATGGCGAGTGGCTGTAAATTAAACTTTCTGGCCCCAAGGCCAGGATTTTTTTAGGCTACTTGCGTTCGCCGGATTACCACGGCCTTGCTTTGGGTGCCATTCACCCCTGAGCTTAAAAGCTTGCGGCTCTCTCGGAGGTTTCGTAAATCTTTTTCCATTGTTTGCAGTTTACATGTAGCCAGGATAATTACTTGACAATACAAACAGTTCTATAATAGTTCATTAATTGGCTCATCGGATCTTCCATTTCTTCAAAGGGGAAGCAAACAATTAATAGGAGAAAAGAAATGATTTTAAATGGGGGGTTAATAGACGGAAAAGGGGGGTACGCTGAAAAGGCATTAGTAGAAATTCGAGGAGATAGAATTACTCGTGTAGACTTTGCAAAAGCAGCAAAGCTCGAATCCGAATGTTTGGATGTGGGAAAAATGACTATCATGCCCGGACTCATTGATGCTCATGTTCATCTTTGGGGGGTTAGAACCATGGATTATTTCCAACGACTCGTCGTCCCAGAAGAAATAAACCTCCTTAGAGCAACCCATGATTTAAACAAACTTATAGATGCGGGTTATACATCAATAAGAGATGCCGGAAGTCGAGGAGGAATATTCCTAAGAAAAGGCGTAAACGAAGGAACCTTGAGAGGTCCCCGAATCAAAACGCCACGATTACCCATCTGTCAAACGGGTGGACATCTGGATATCCATTTTATCCCATTAGAAGAAGCAAAGAAAAAATCATTTTGCCGTATCGCAGATGGTCCTGATGAATGTCGAAAGGCAGTCCGCGAGCAGTTTAGAGAGGGTGCGGATTACATCAAAATATGTGTAACCGGAGGTTTAATGGGAGAAAAGGAGACTCCAGAGGAAACTCAGTTTTCTGCAGAAGAAATCAAAGTGATTGTGGAGGAAGCAAACAGAAAAAATAGAAAAGTTAGCGCCCATGCATATGGTTTATGCGGAGCAAAGAAAGCAGTCTTGTTGGGGGTTCAATTGTTAGAACATGGTGTTTTCTTAGATGAGGAACTCTGCGAGCAAATGGCAAGAAAAAATGTTCATCTTACACCAATGTTAGCGACTATTTATAAGTATGTTAGTGAGGGAGAGGCACATGGAGGTATGCCGTGGGTAATTGAAAGGGCCAAAAGGGTATTGGAGACACAAGTTAAGTCTTTTCAATTAGCCCACCGATTCGGAATCAGGATGGCCGCGGGCACCGACTTCAACGGGGCTCCCATGCTTTCACATGGCAAGAATGCAATTGAACTGGAACTCATGGTGAAAGCAGGACTTTCCCCCATGGAGGCCATCACAGCAGCGACACAAATAGGTAGTGAGGTGTTGGAAATTGATTCAGAGGTGGGAACTATCGAGCCTGGAAAGCTCGCTGATCTCATAATAGTGGATGGTAATCCTCTTGAAAATATTTGTATTCTTCAGGATATAACAAAAATAAAATTTGTCATGAAAGGCGGCGAAATTCTTAAAACAACTTTATCAGATATAAACAAGGATTATAACGGGTAATAATAAATCCTACTTTTCAGGTTAACGGATATCTACTCATGAATCAATAATCCAATGATCAATGGTCAATAATCATTGCAAAATGCCAATTGCCGAATGAGAATTGAGTAAGTAATGGAATTGGGTTATCCAAAGGGGCATGTTTTTCATCGAAAATTGACAAGGACCTATCCCATGGTGCGTTGAATTCAGTTTCTTGAAAGGGACCAATATTTGATTCTATTTTCTTTTTCTGCTATATTTTCTCAAACTAAGTAGTTTGGTTAAACTACGGTAGTAGCTTTTTTAATTTGATGGTTTCCGAAACCATCCCTTGCTCTGTCTCAGATAGAATCTCTAACATTATCCACTATGCCTAATAAGGGCAGATAATGGAGGCGCATATGAAACAGACTGAAATTCTGAAAGAACTCAAGAAGCTTTCACCCGAAGAGCGACTAAAAGTAATTGACGATGCCATCCATCTACTTCAAGAAGATCTTCACCAAATGGAGCAACCCCTTACTCGGATGGAAAAAAAACGACAACTGACTGCA
>Ga0315291_10008116_pt1 | contig 12922 bp, 23 predicted proteins | sample YL17G12_20_MG_FD_203070 | JGI IMG/M metagenome (GOLD analysis project Ga0315291, IMG submission 203070) | Sediment microbial communities from Yellowstone Lake, YNP, Wyoming, USA - YL17G12_20 | ecosystem: Environmental > Aquatic > Freshwater > Lake > Sediment | place: USA: Wyoming | collected... | reverse complement strand
AAGGAGTCGAGGCCGAGCTGCCAGCCCATGAACGCGCCGCCGATCACCGCCTCGAAGAGCGACAGCCGCATGAGGTCACACGCGGGGCACGGCCGCTGCGGCTTGGTCGTCTCCGTCGTCTCCGTCGTTCTCATCCCCAGCGGTCGCGATGGATCTTCGGTTGTCACGGCCGCCTCCACGCCTCAAGCGGGATTTCCGCGAGGTCGAGGAGTACGAGTACGGTGTCCACGTCTGGCCTCGTCTCGTTCTTTTGAATCCGATCCGCAGTCTCCCACGAGCAGTCGAGTCGCCTCGCTATTTTGGCTGTGTCGAGCCCCTCGCGCTTGATCCACTTGTCGAGCATGTCGAGCGCGCGCGGTTTGTCGCTGGCCTTTGTCTTCGCGGTCGTCGTCGTCGCCATGACCAAGAAGTACCACCCGCGGTCTGTCACGGTCAAGGAAACCGTGTCAGATCCCTGCGCGTCGCGCGTGAGGGTGGCCGTCTCGACAAACCGATTGACTATTGAATTGGACTAGGTGTAGGGTCGTCTCACTCGCGGGGATGTACCCCGCAGGGGATGTACCCCGCAGGAGGATAGGACGATGGGCGTCTGGGTTCTGTACGACGGCGACAGGGAGCGGGCGGTCCTCTACGACAGCGTGACCGAGACCCCGTTCGGTCCCGGGTTCGTCGGCGGCGACGCAAGGGAGGCGGCCGACTGCTTCCTGCGCTACCTCGACCTCTGCTGCGAGGCGGTGCCCTCTGCACTGCCCGGCCGCACGACCCACGACGCGCGCGCCTACGGCGCGGTCGCGCTCGACGCACTGCACACGCGCTGGCTCAGTGCGACGCAGTGCCGCAGGTGCAGCACCGACCTCGACCACGCCGCGGTGATGATGCTCGGCGACGAGTCCTTCCGCGAGGCGATGGCGGGCGACCTCGTGCGCTGCGACCACTGCGTCGCCGACGGCTACCTCCGGGGCGCACGCGCGAGGTTGGCGCGCGAGGAGTACGCGTCGAAGTACGCGTCGAGCCGCGAGGACCCGTGGTGCTACGTGCGCGCGACCGACGAGGACGACGCGCGCGTGTTTTTCGGCGTGCGAAGGGACGCCGAGGTGCGCGACCTCGGACCGTGGCGCAGCGTCGTGCATGACAAGGAGGACGACGAGGAGGCCGAACGAGCATACGCGGAGGACGACGTGGCACCGCACGTGTACGCGGTCTGGATCCACAAGGACCCGGTCCACGTCGCGCCGGCCGCGACGCCGAGGTCGGCGTCGTGAGCGCGCGCGGCCAGGCGCGCGGCCAGAGGAGCACGGCGGGCACGACGAGGAAGACCGGGTCGATCGTCCCCGTCGTCCGCGCGCGCTGCGTCCAGTGCGGCGGCGAGCGGGACGTGCGCCCCGGCGAGGTCGCCGCGGGCGACGTGCCCATGTGCCTCTCGTGCTTCGCGCCGATGGTGGCGGTCCAGGCGATCGGGGTCGGGTCGTGAGCGCGCCGGACTCTGACTCCGGCGCGTCCGGCGCGTCGGGTCTCGGCGAGAAGTGCCCGCGCTGCGGTCACTACGGCTTCACCTGCGAGCGCGACGGGCGGGACACGTGCGAGGCGCGCGGGCGCGTGCGCGCGCTCGGCGCCGACGTGCGCCGCCGCGTCGCGGGGCTGCGCGTCGAGGCGAGCGTCGGGCTGCTCGCGGCCCTGCGCGAGGTGCGTCGCGTGCGCGCCGCCTACGACGCAGCGACCGGGCTCGACCGGCGCGTCGCGCTCGACCGCGCGGTGCGCGTGCTCGCGTGCGACCTCCTGGGCGAGCTCGAGGACGTGCTCGACGCGCCCGACCACGAGCTGGACGACCTCGTCGGCGACGTGTGCATGCAGAAGGTCGACGGCCCGGCCGGCGAGGGTCGGGGCGTCTTCTACTGGCGGCCCCGACTGCGCCCCGGGCACTCCTACTGCGGCAGGTCGAAGGCGCCCGACGCCGAGGTCTGCGGCTACTGCGAGACGGAGCGCCGGCAGGGCGAGTCGGGCGACCTCGACCAGCCGGTGCCGTTCGCGCTCGCGGGCGCGGCGGACGGGACGGTGGCGCCGTGAGCGACGTCGAGGCGGCAGAGAAGGTCGAGGAAGTCGAGGTCGTGGTGCTGCGCGACTTCGACGGCTACTTCGAGCACCTGACGCGGCGCATCCTCGCGCGCGCCGACGCCCTCGGTCACGCGCTCAGGTACAAGGTGGTGCAGGTCGACGCCGCTCCCTACCGCGGCGACGGGCTGCGGGTCGTCGAGGTCGACCCCGACACCGTGCGGCTCGACTTCTACTCCGCGCTCCGCAAGGGGTTCGGGTCGCTCTCCGCGCAGGACCTCGACGACGCCGCGAGGCTGCTGTGATGACTCTCGGCGAACTGAGCCGCAGGCTCCGCGTCATCGGCGCGTCGATCTCGATCGACGCGTCGGGCGGAGTCGCGCGGGTCGAGGTGCGCGTCGGGTCCCTCTACTACGGCGCGTCGGGGCCGCTCGGCGAGCTCGACGACGTGGTGGCGACCGCGCTCCTGCGCGTCGAGGAGCAGGCTCTCGAGTGCGTCCCCTCTGACCAAGTTTGGGAGGAGCAGGTCGTAGAGCAGGACGTCGTCTCCGAGCAGGCGAGCGACCGACCGAGCGACCGACCATGAGCCGCTGGCGGGTCACGCTGCGCGGCAGGCCCGCGCGCGGCAGGTCGTCCGTGTTCGTCCTCGTGCTCGGCAGCCGCGGGCGCAGGTGCGCGGCGGTGAAGCTCGCGGAAAAGGCTCGGAGCGTCTGGCCGAGGGTCGACGTCCGGGTCGAGGAGGTCCGCGACGACGGGACCGTGGTGGTCGGTCGCGTCGGTCGCGTCGGTCGTGTCGGTCGCGTGAGCGACGAGAAGGCGGAGGCGCGGGCGCGATGACGACGAGGATCCACACCGTCCGCGAACTCGTGGTCGCGCTGCAGGGCGAGGACCAGGACGCGCTCGTCGTCGCCACGTGGGAGGGGATCCTCCGCGCGATCACGGTCTACCACGCGAGGTCCTCGTGGACGCGGACTGCGGGGACTACCGATCTGACGGCGGACGAGCTCGGCGTGGTCCAGCGCGCGCTGGACGAGGGCGAGACCGACTGGCTCTCGCTCACGTCGATGCTCGCCTCGTCGGTGCTGCTCGTCGGCTCGTGCCTCCGCGCGATGCGCGGCGTGGTCGACCTCGCGTTCCTGATCATCGGCCTCGCGATCCTCGCCTACTGGTGCGTGCTCGTCTGGCAGGCCGTTGAACGATGGCGAAGCCGCGCGAGGGCGCTCGAGGTCGTCCGTCGGTGGCGAAGCAGAACGGAGGAGTGAATGGGCATGGTGAAGTTCGGAGCCGGTGAGAACAACTACTGTGGTGCCTGCGGCCGATCGAACTCGGACGGCTGCGAGTGCGCAACGAGCGTGATCCCGACGAGTGCGACGAGCGACCAACTTCGAGAACGACGCCGACGTGAAGCAGTCGGCGGCCGAGCAGCAGGCGCAGGAAGACGAGGCAAAGGCATGAGCGTGAGCACGACGAACGTGAGTACGACGACGACGGATGCGACGACGCAGAAGAACGCGCTGTCCCCGACGCGGGCCGCGGTCGCCGCGGTCGCTGCGGTCGCCGCCGCCGAGGCGCGCGCCGAGCCGGACGACCTCGCGGTCGACACGGTCGACCGGCGCGACGCGCCCGACCGGACGATGGTCTACGGGCCGGGCGGCGTCGGCAAGTCGACCTTCGCGTCGCAGTGCCCGGGCATCTATTTCCTCGGCGTCGAGGAGGGCGCGAACCAGATCCACGTCGCGAAGTACAAGCACGCGTTCAAGACGCTCAAGGTGTTCGACGACGCCATGTCGAAGCTGCGCCACAAGCGGCACCCCTACCGCGGCGTCTGCGTCGACGCGCTGGGCGCCCTCGAGGAACTGTTCGTGGAAGCGATCGAGGAGCGGCTGCGGACCGCGGGCGGCAAGGGCGCGAAGTCGATCGCGGAGATGAACGACGACTACGGCGCCGGCTACGCCCTGATCCGCGACGAGTGGCGGAGCGTGTTGCGGCGCCTCGACGACCTGCGCGAGGCGCGCGACATGCGCGTGATCCTCGTCGCGCACAGCAAGACCGAGACGGTCCACAACCTCGAGGGCAAGGACTACCAGCGCTACACGATCGACCTGCTCGGCAGCAAGTCTGTCAAGCTCGTCACGAACTGGTGCGACAACGTGCTGTTCGCGCGCCAGGACGTGCTAGTCGCCGCGATGGACAAGAAGAAGGTGCAGGCGCGCAACACGCTGCTGTCGCTCTACGCGCGCGGCAGCGGCTCGTGGGACGCCAAGACGCGCGGCGACGTGCCGTGGCCCGAGCGGCTGCCGCTCGACTGGGAGACGTTCGAGCGCGTGCGGCTGCTCGTCGCCGAGCACGGTCGCGACCTCGCCGACCGGCTTCGCGCGCGGTTTGCCGCGGTTGAGGCGGGGATCGCCGAGGACAGCCGGGCGCGCGCGCGCGCCGTGTTCGACGGCGCGGTCTCCGGGGGTCAGTGGCACATGGCCGACGCGGTGCTCGAGCAGGCCGAGGAGGAGGCGCGGGACGCGCTCACGGGCGGCGGCGGTGGCGGCTCTGCCGCGGTCGCGGGGGGCGAGGACCTGTGAGCGGTGCCTATCGACACTACCTGTCGAGGTCGGACGCAGCGTCGTCGGACGCGAGGCCGGACTGCGCCTGCGGTCACTCGGCCAAGGACCATCACCCGAGGACCGGCTACTTCGGCTCGACCACCCAGTGCGGTGCGGGCAACGGTCGGGGATTCTCGTGCGGCTGCATGGCGTACTCGCCGGTAGGTGTGTCTGAGAAACTCGCGCAGGCCAAGCCAGACGCCGCGGGCGAGTCGCTGATCGCGTCGTTCGTCGGCTCGCTCGCGGGCGGCTTCCTCGGCGCCGCGGTCGGCCGGGCGGGGGACCGCGAGCTCGACGCGCTGCGCGAGGTCGTCCGCGCCGCTCGCGTGCTGATCAAGAGGATGGACGCGCGCGCGAGGCGCGACAGCGGCGTCCCGAGGGCTTGGCTCGACCCGCTGCGGGTCGCCGTCGGCCGACTGACCGAGACGCCTGAGACGTCGACTGAGACGTCGACTGAGACGTCGTCGACTGAGACGGCCGACGCCGCCCGCGACGCCGTGCCGGTCGCGAGTGCAGCGAGCACCGCGAGCGCGACGAGTGCAGAGACTTCATCCGACCTGCGCGGGGATGGTCCCCGGCCGGTCACTCCACGGAGAGCAGTCGAAACGAAGAGACGGTGAGCGAACATGGCTGACATGAACGGTCGATACAAGGGCAAGATCGAAGTGGTCGAGTACCGCGTGAGCGCGAAGAAGGACACGCCGTGCCTGCACGCGACGTGTCTCGTGACCGAGGAGGGGCCGCACCTCGGCCGGCGCCTGCCCTGGGAGGGCTGGCTCACCGACACCGCGGTGAAGCGCACCTACGAGAGCCTTGCCTTCGGCGGGTGCACCTTCCCCGTGAAGCAGGGCGAGACGAAGCAAGAGGTGATCGCCGCGGGGGCAGACCCGCGGAACTTCGAGGGCTGCGACGAGAACGACGTCGAGCTCGTGGTCGAGACCGACGAGATCGAGCTCGAGGCGACGGCCGAGTACCCGAACCCGCGCAAGGTGAAGTCGACGCGCGTCAGCTTCATCAACCGCCTCGGCGGCGAGGGTCGCACGACCAAGAAGATCGACGACGCGCAGCGCGACGTGCTCGCCATGTCGTTCCTCGGCGTGGTGGCGCAGGTGAAGGCCGAGCAGGAGGGTCGCGCGTCGAAGGGCGGCGACGCGAGCTTCGACCCGAAGGCGATCGAGAAGGGCGCGCCCGCGGCGGCTGGCGCGAAGAAGAAGGGGATGTACTAGCGCTCCGTAGAGCGGGTGAGGGGGCGCGACCGGGCTCGGATCCGGTCGCCTCCCCCTCGTCGCTCGAACGGCGCGCCGCGCGCGGCGCTCTGCTTGCACCAGCCCGTCGTCGCGCGGCCCGTCGTTCAAGCGTCCTGTTGAGTGAGGAAGAGAGGGGATCGAGGCGATGGCGCAGCACGAGGTCCAGGTCGGCAGCAAGAAGAGCGGCTTCACGCTGGTCGTCGACGACGCGCCCGTCCCGTCACGCGGCGCGTCGCAGGAGACGCGCGCGCGGTGGGCGGTCGGCTACGTGCGGCGGATACGGAAGGGCGAGACGCTGTCCGTGAAGCTGCTCGACCAGGCGATCAAGTGGATCGACGAGGTGGTCTGTGAGGCGTTCGGTCGGCAGCCCGGGTGCCGGACGTGTGCGGAGGTTCGGGTCAAAGACGCCGCGAACGGGGCGACGACGAAGGCGAGGGCGAACCGCGGGGGACGCGCCGCTCGACAAGCAGGTAATCGCCGACGAGAGCCGCTACTCGATCGCGAGTAGCAGTTTCTCCAACGCGCTCTCGAAGCTGCGCACGCTTCGACTGATCGATCGCGCGACCCACCGCTGCGTCGAGGAGTTACGGCGATGATCACCTACCTCGTCGGCGTCGTGCTCGGGCTCGCGCTGTTCGTGTTCCTCGGCTGGCACGCGCGCGAGGTCGAGCGGGACCGGCTCGCTCGGTTCCGCGACACGTTCGTCTGCGCGCGCTGCGCGCGGCGCGTCTCGGTCGACGAGGGCGCGCACGACTGCCAGCCGGAGGTCTGCGACGACTGCTGGTTCGTTCCATGCCTATCCGGTTGTTTCCCACCACTCCCGCCTGTCACGTAGTTTCGGGCACTTACACGATTCGTGAAAAAGGATGAATTATCCGGTTGACACCCACGTCCTATGGGTTAGATTGAGGGTGCGAGCGACGAACCGGCCAGAGACCCTGGCCCCCACCACCTCACGAGGAGCCTCCGATGACCATTACAGCCCGTTTCGCGAGCATTTGCCCCTGCTGTCAGACCCGCATCATTGCCGGCTCGCAGGTCGAGTGGTCGCGCGGCTCGCCCGCGCGGCATGTGTCCTGCTCGCCCGCGTTGGCACAGGCGCCCCGTACCGTTCGCGCGGCCAACTCGCGCTGCCACAACCCCCGCGACTGCGGCGACCCGACCTGCGACGGGGACTGTGGGTACTGATGTGCGCCTATTATCCGCGCTATTCGCTCCGCTCCGACCTCCCCGCGTGGGACGCCGCGTGGCTCGCCGACCAGCAGGACTGGGGACCCTGCGACCTCGCCGACGTGACCGACGTATGCGCGACGTTCCGCGTGACGGCTGTCCTGCGTGATGCGGGTGGTTCCGTTCGCGGGCACGTCTACGAAAACGGGGACTACCACCCGCTCGACGATGCGACGATCATGGACCACCGCTCACGTCGCGAGCGGGCGTTCACGTCGACTCGACTGGTCGAGATGCGTGACGCTATCCAGGTCGCCTACAACGAGGCGTGTCAGGCGAGTCGACATGCCGCCGCGCATCGACGGTATCTCGGGGGACGAGTCGATCCGCGCGCGACCGCCGAACGAGGCGACAGATTCGCCTCACGCATTGCGGATGCGGACGACCATGCACGATCGGAGTGGGCCGATCACGCGCGACTGAGCAATGAGTACGCCGCAGCCCGCACCGCGGCACTCGCTGCTGTCGATTGCGACGAGTCGATCGCAACCGCGCAGACTGACGAGTCGCGAGCGGCTGTGGAGGCCCACGCACAGACGCGGCTCGACTGCCCTCCGATCGGGTGGGGCAGGTCGACACCAGACTACGAAACGCGGTGCGCGCGTTGGCGAGCGCGCAACGAGGCGGACAGGCTCAGCGATACGCGCCCGCGTGAATTGCCGGAAACGCGCTGATGGACCCGCGCGGCTTTCCGACGACGTTGCCTGAATTTCAGCGGGTGTTCCCGACTGACCAGGCATGCGCGACGTACTTGGAAAAACTGCGCTGGCCCGACCAGTTCGTCTGCGCGAAGTGCAAGCAGATGGGCGAGCCGTACCGATTCGCGGCTCGCCCGCAAGTCCTCCGGTGCCGCGCGTGCAGGGCGGACACGTCGCTCACACGCGGCACCGTCATGGACCACACGCACACGCCGTTGTCCGTGTGGTTCTGGGCGGCGTACTTGCAGACGACGCAGACGCCTGGTGAGAGCGCGACGCAGTTCCAGCGTCAGCTCGGGCTCACGCGCTACGAGACGGCCTATCAGATCATGCACAAGCTCCGCGCCGGGATGGTGAGGCCGAATCGTGACGAGATCGGTGGAGAGCACGCGGTCGAGCTGGACGAAACGCTCGTCGGCGGCAAGACGAAGGGCGAGGGGGCCGGCGTGCATCACAAGGTCTACGTGATCGGCGCGGTCGAGTGCCGCCAGCGCAAGGCCGGCGAGGCCATCGCGGACGGTGCCGAGCTACGCGAAACTCGCCCGAAGCACCGACGCGCGACGTATGCGGGTCGCGTGCGCCTGCTCGTCGCGTCCGACCGTCAGGCGTCAACGTGCGAGGACTTTGCCCGGTCGAACCTCGTACGAGGGACCGTGATCAAGACGGACGGCTGGCAAGGTTACAATGCGCTCGGCTCGATGGGTTACGCGCACGCGCCCGTGGTGCTGCGCGGCGATTCCGATCTCGCCGACGCGCACCTACCGCTGATCCACCTCGTGTTTTCGCTGATCAAGACGTGGCTCGCCGGCACTCACCACGGCGTATCGATCAAGCACCTGCAAGCGTACTGCAACGAGTACACCTTCCGCTTCAATCGCCGGTTCTATCCGATGACGAGCTTCAATTCGTTGCTCGGGCTCGGCGCGAAGACGATCCCGCCGACCTACGAGGGGCTGTACTCCGGCGGCTGGCATCACCCGGCGGCGCAGCGGCAGTCTCCGCAGTTAGAGATGCCGTTCCAATGACCTCGATCGGAACCACGTCGAGCAGCGCGGCTGCGCCCTCGGGTGTCACCAGGACACCGCGATCCGTGCGTAGCAGCGCCCCGCGAGCGATGAGCGCTTCGGTCGCTTCGTGCCAAGCGAGCTTGGCGGCGCCGCCCACATCGGAGACGGCGCGGACGACAGCCGTGTCCTGCTCGACGTACGCGCGGAGCACTCGGATCTCGATTTCGGAGATGGCATCGACGACGCAGGCGGGGGCGACGGTTCGCATGGACGAGACGCTAGCGCGGTCGGCCGACGCTGGCGAGGGAGGTCACGTTGGGAAACAACCGGATAGGCATGGTTCGTTCTCCATCAGCGGGGGGACTGCGCCGCCTGCGCCGAGGACGAGGACGGCAGCCAGAGCAAGAGTGAGAGGATCACGCCATGACATGGGAAGCAGAGGAGCGCGTCGACATGCGGAGGCGCGTCGAGGAGATCCGCGGCCAGCGCGACTACGCGAGGAATGTGGGCGGCGAGCCGATGCCGAGCGAGCTCGCGATCGACGACCTGCTCGCCGCGCTCGACGCGGCAGACCGCGACGCGGTCGAGGCGGACGACCGCGCTCGAGGGTTAGCGTTCGAGATCATGCAGATACACGACGCGCTGGCGCAGGCGGGGAACGCGCTCGATCACGCCGTTGCGATCGAATGGTGCACCACCATTGAGACCGTCCTCGTCCGCGAACGGGAGCGGACCAAGCTCGTCCCGCCGGCGGTCCTCCTCCGCTGCGAACTGGTCCTGCGCGCGTACGGCGACGCCATGCGCGCGGCCGACGAGGTCGCGGAGCGCGTCGGTGAGGGGCACGCGTCAGAGAAGTACGACGCCGACCTGGCCTTCGAGGTCGCGTTCGACGAGGTCGTCGACCTGTCGAAGAAACTCTCGGTCGCCGCTGCGGCAGGTACGCCCGTCCTCGTTCTCGAGGAGGAACCGTGAACGCCGCGCCGGTCAAGCCGTCCTGGCCGTCCTGCGGTCGTCCAGACCGTCACGAGCCGCGCATGACGTGCGGCTATCCGCTGCCGTGCCCGCATCACACGGTGATCGTCGATGTCGACGCGCAGACGGTCTCCGTGCCCATGGGTCAGGGCGTCTCGGTCGTGGTGCCGCCCGAGAAGGCGGGTCGCGTCGGCGAGGTCGCGGCGGCGCTGGCCGGACGACGAGTGAAGCGAGACAGGAAGAAGCGAGGCAGACCATGACCAAGAGAAAGACCACGATGACGCTGGCACTTCTCGCACTTCTTCTCGCGTCCGCGTGCAACGCGGTGACGGGGATCGACGACTACCACGTCGCGGTCGACGACCTCGACGGTCACGGCGCGGACTCGGCCGCGGACTCGGCTCGCGATGCCAGGCTCGACGAGGTCGCCGACGCGTTCGCGGTCCCGCTCGACTCGGCGTCCCCGCTCGACTCGGCGCCCGGCACCGACTCCGCGCCCCCGCCCCCGACCGACTCGGGCCGCCCGGTGTGGGACGGCGCCGCGGGGTCGTGCGCGCCGAGCGGCTACTACTGCGGGAAGCACGGAGACTGCTGCACGGGCGTCTGCGCCAAGAGCCTCGGCTGTCTGCCACCCATTCCTGCCGGCTGCTTCCTGCTCGGCGCCGCGTGCTCGGCGCCCTACGCGTGCTGCTCGTCGGTCTGCGGGAGCGTGTCGGGAAAGTGCGAGCCGGCCATATGACCACCACCACGCGCGGCGAGTCAGACGTGGACGGCGACGAGCTCGACGACGGCGACGCCTCGCTCACCTACCGGGCGCTCTCCGGTTATGCGAACTGGGTCGAGACGGGGGACTTCCTGCTCTCTGCAGAGGACGCCGCGAGGATGAAGCGGCCGTACAAGGCGCTCGCGGTCGAGCAGATGCGGATCATCGTCCGCCTGCGCGAGCTCGCCGCGGCCGCCCTGCGCCAACAGTACGTCGTCGTCGGTGAACCAGAGGAGGAGCGATGACCGCGAGGAAGCCGATACCGCTCGACCTCGTCGTGGCTCGCCTGCGCGTGCGGGACCTGCTCTCCCCGCGCGGGGGACCCCCGCGGCTGACCCGCGCCGAGCTCGACCGCCTGCTCGCGGTCGCCGACGCGGCGCTCGCGCTCTACGACGGCGCGGGCGACGTCGACGCCGAGCAGGACGCGCTCGGCGCGCTCATGGTCGCGGTGCGCGGCAGGGCCTACAGGCCGACGAAGCCGAGGACGAAGGCAAAGCCGAGGACGAAGGCGAAGGCGAAGCGTGGTCGGGGGACCCGATGACCGACGGACGGACGACGCCCCGCGAGGTTGTGACGGCGCTTGCGCGCCTGGAGTTGCCGGACCCGCCGCTCGACCGCGCGCTCGCGGCCATCGAGGAGCTGGTCGAGGCCGCGGTGCGCGGGAGGAGGCGCACGCGCTTCGCCGACGCCGCGCGGATCTGCGCGGTCGGCACGCAGCTCCTCTCCGCCACGGCCGAGGGCGTGCTCGACGATCCCTCGCTCAACTTCCAGTGCGGCGACGTCGACGGCGACGTCGCCGACGCCTACGGCATGCGCGCGCGGCGCGTCAACGTCAACAACCCGATCTACGGCGTCGCCCCGGTCGTCGCCCCGGTCTACCGCAACGACGCCCAGCAGCAGGTCGCCGACGTGATGCAGATCCTCGCCCCGCAGGCGCAGGCGCAGGCCGCGAGCAGTCGCGCCGCCGAGCTACGAGAGCTCGGGCGCTCGCTCGAGTCTGCCAAGGGCAGGACGCGTCGCGCGATCCGGGGCAGGATCACCCTGATCGTGGCGGAGATGGAGCGCGAGCAGGGGATCGACCCCGCGAGACCACGCGCGACGAACGCAGCGGCGAACGCAGCGGACGAAGCATACGGAGCAGAGAGAACGAACGCAGCGAAGGAGCGGGACCATGACGCACGAACGCACGAACGACGGAGCCGAGACGCTGGAGATCCCGAGGTGGTACATCCCGAGCCTGTACGGCGACGTGCGCCTGGAGGCGGACCGCACGGGGACGGCGGACGGAGGGCCGGAGGCGACGATCCTCTACGCGCAGGACCTCTCGCCGACCGAGGAACTGGCGATGGAGGCGCTCCGCCGGCGCGCGCTCGCCGAGCCCACTAGGATTGGATCACTGCGCATCGGCAGGGTGCCGTGGGCGAGCGCGGAGGACTTCCGTCCGATCGCCGACAAGTCGTACCGCGAGACGGAGGTCAGGGTGCGCCTACGCGCGCCGATCGGAGCCGTGCAGAAGGTACTCGCGAAGGCGATGAAGCCAGGCCGGCGCGTGGTCTCGGCGGTGAGGTTCACCGACGGCCGCGTCGAGGAGGTCCACGTCGCCCAGACGCACGCGACGACGACGGGGGTCACGACGACGACCACCGTGCTCGCGCTGCCGGCCGCGAGCAAGGGCGCGAAGAAGGACGCGCTCGCGAAGGTAGCGAAGGTCGTGGCGGCTGTCTCGGTCGCCGCGCCGACGATCGGCTGTCCCGCTCCAGACTTCGGCAGGAGCGAGGTGCGGGCGCGCCGCGTGCTGCTCGCCTTCCTCGACGAGCGGCAGCGCGCCGACCTGGTCGCCACGGGGCGGTTCGTCACGCGCGGCCAGGACACGGGGCGGCGCTACCTGCTGTCGCTCCGCGACGGCCCCGAGGGGCTGCTGCGGACCGGCGGCCGCGGCGTCTACGACCTCGACGCGGCGGAGAGTGCTCGGCGTGCTCGGCGCGGAGTCTGCTACGGCGGTCCGCTCTGCGTGCACGACTGGACGGTGCCGCCGTCCGAGGAGGCGCTCGCGATCCACCTGATGCTGAGCCTCCCGGGCCGCGAGCGGCTCATGCGCGCGCTGCCGGAGGTCGTCGGGCGATGAGGTCGGTGGTCCTCACCGGCCCGCAGGGATGCGGCAAGACGCACCACGCGGAGGAGATCGCGAAAATCCTCGGCCTGTCGCGCGTCGTCGACGGCTGGGTTCCGGGTGACCCGGTCCCGGAGCACGACGCGCTGCTCGTCACGAACGAGTCGGCGGACGCGGTGGTCCTCTTCGGACTCCGCGTCGTCCGGTTCGAGGACGTTGCACGCAGACTGCCGGGCAGACGGACGTGAC
>Ga0315291_10008115_pt1 | contig 12922 bp, 9 predicted proteins | sample YL17G12_20_MG_FD_203070 | JGI IMG/M metagenome (GOLD analysis project Ga0315291, IMG submission 203070) | Sediment microbial communities from Yellowstone Lake, YNP, Wyoming, USA - YL17G12_20 | ecosystem: Environmental > Aquatic > Freshwater > Lake > Sediment | place: USA: Wyoming | collected... | reverse complement strand
GTGGTGATCGAGGACGACGTGGAGATCGGCGCGAACACGAGCGTGGACCGCGCGTTCCTTACCGAGACGCGGATCGGCGCGGGGACCAAGATTGACAACCTGGTCCAGATTGCGCACAACTGCCGGATCGGGCGCTCCTGCGGGTTCGCGGCGCAGGTGGGGATCGCCGGCTCGACGAAGGTGGGCGACGGCTGCATCTTCTGGGGCCAGGCGGGCATCAGGGACAACCTGACGATCGGCAACCGCGTGGTGCTGATGGGGCAGAGCGCTCCCAAGGGAGACGTGGGGGACGGCGCGGTGCTGGTGGGCTCGCCGGCGCGGCCCCTTACGGAGATGGCGCGGATCTACGCGGCGGAAAACCGCCTGCCCGAAATGCTCAAACGCCTCAAGGCGCTTGAGAAGAAGGCGGGGTGATGTCTTGTAGAGATCGCCGGTGGATGAGCGCCTACCGCGCCACGAGCAGCGCATCCTGAGCCTTGTGGGACAGACTCACGGGAACGAAGTACGACTCCGGGTAAAGGTAGTCTTCTCCGGTTTCATCCACAACGCGCAGATAGCCGTCCTGTAACGCCTTCTTGTCTGGAAGGACGTGGTAGATCTTCCTCAATTCCAGGTCCTCGCATTCGTCGTTCCTGATACAGAGGACAAACTTTCGCTCTTGTGTCTCACGCATGGTGCTTACTCCAGGATTCTCTTGATTTTCATTTTCTTCCTGCCTTTGCCCTGCGCCTCATACCAGTGTACCTCGGCCCGGCAAACCCTGCCATTCTGAAGCCGAACTGCGGCGATGCCTTTGAGTTTCCGCCAGCGGGCCTCGCCGTACTGCCGATGTAGCCGCATGATCTCGCGGATTTTGCCCCCAACCGCGACAATCTGAACGTCCTCGACCTCACCGACTAGTTCGAAATGCATTACACCCTACCAATTCCATCCGTTTTGTCCCTGCCCAACGATGAGGGTGAGGCGCGCGGCTTGTCCGTGTCGCCTGCAACCTGCTGTTGCGACTCCCTTTTTCTCTTCACGGCTTAGGGATAAGGATTCCAGCGTATCCTTTCCATTCGAGCCACAGCCAAGCCAGCGCCCAGCAAACACAGAAAATGGCGAAAACTGAACACGCATAATTGCTGATAAAGGTGGGCATCCGGAAGTGCTTTCGTGTCCGCGCGAGAAGCCGCTGGCTTTCGGGAAGTGATTCTTCGAGTTCTGCGAGAGCCAACACAAGTGACCGCTGCAAGTCGTGGCCGCGAAGCACCGCAAGCGCCCCGGTAACCGAGAACCAGACAAGGAACAAGAGGACGAAGCGGAATATTGTCGGGTTTTCCAGAAGGACGGCCAGAGTGCTCAGGACCCCGACGACCGCACCTACTTGAACTGCGGCGAAGATATTGAACCGCGTCCAATAGCGATCCATTTCGCTATTCAGGGTGTCGGCCATGATCTGTTGTGAGGTCTGATCCACTTCTGTTTCCATTTCGTGTCCCACCTATGGATTCTATGGATCCACATGAGAGCATCAGACTGGCAGTTCATACCAGCATAACACTCTACGGAACTTCTCTAGATTCTGCCCCAAAAGAGAAAAGAATGCAATACCATTGGAGGCTACGAAACAGCGCGCAAAACACGAGGCGGGGTGACTGTTTTCCCGGATATGGCCACGGACAAACACCGACAGACACAGACAAGAAGAATCATCCCTGTTCGTCGGTGTTTGTCGGTGTCCGTCCGTGGCTGACCAGATATCGCCTTGCCTGGGCGATGCCGTAGAATGTGCCCGTGCAGAGGACCAGCGCGCCGGGCCGCCTGCTCTGCGCGGCGAGCGCGTGCTCCAGGGCTTTCTCCATCGTCCCGCACGTCTCTACCCATGGGAAATGGCGCCGCGCCAGCTTGGCCAGCTTTTCCTCCCCACACGCCCGAGGGCTAGGCGCCGTATAGGCAAACACCTGGGCCGCGCCCCCGAACCGCCGCAGGTTCGACAGGATGGCCTCGATCTTCTTGTCGGCCATCATCCCCAGCACCAGGATCATGTCGCGCCCGGGGAAATGCTCCGCGCACGCCTGGCCCGCCGCGCGCGCCGAGAGCGGGCAGTGCGCCCCATCGAGCAGGACAGGCGGCTCCCATCGCACCACCTCCAAACGTCCCGGCACGCCGCAGGCCTCGATCCCGCGCCGGACGCCTTTGGGATCCACCGCGCGCCCTTCGAGCCGCGCAAAAGCCTCCAGCGCCATCAGGGCGGCCCGCAGATTGTCGAGTTGGTGACGTCCCAACATGGGAAAGACCACCCCCCGCAAGAGTGCTGAGTGCTGAGTGCTGAGTGCTGAGGACTGAGGACTGAGGACTGAGGACTGAGGACTGAGGACTGAGGACTGAGTGCTGAGTGCTGAGGACTGAGGACTGAGGACTGAGGACTGAGGACTGAGGACTGAGGACTGAGTGCTGAGTGCTGAGGACTGAGGGCTGAGGACTGAGGACAGAGGACTGAGGACTGAGGGCGCCTTTCCGCGCGGCGCTAAAGCTCGCGGTGAAGAGATTCCCACCACCACGTCCAGCTCGAATCCCCGCTCCGAGGCCTCGGCGCGCCGGATTGGATCGCGCCGCGCGTCGTAGATCTCGAGCGGAACGCCCGCCGCGGCCGCCTGCTCCCGCGCCACCCGCCCCACCACGCGCATCCGGCCAAGCGGCTGCGGACCCACGAGGGCCACGCCCGTGCCGGGTTTGATGATTCCCGCTTTTTCACGGACGATCTGGCCCAGGGTTTTGCCCAGAACCTTCTGATGGTCAAACCCGATCGCGGTGATCAGCGCGAGGCGGGCCGTGGCGACGTTCGTGCAGTCCAGCCGCCCCCCCAATCCCGTCTCGAGCACCACTGCTTCGCATCTCTCTCGCCGGAAGAAATCGAGCGCCATCGCGGTCAGCACCTCGAAGGTGGTCCGGAACCCTTCGCTGGGATGCTGGGGCAAGACGGCCCTGGCGGCCTCGAGCGCATCCACGAAAGCGGCCTCGGAGACCGGCTGGTTGTTGAGCGCGATCCGCTCGCGGAACCATTCGATATGCGGCGAGGTGAAGGAGCCCACGCGTTTGTATCCCTGGGCCATCAGCAGCGTTGACAAGAAGCGCGTGGTGGAGCCTTTGCCCTTGGTGCCCGCGACGTGGAGGATCGGAAAGGCCCTCTCGGGATGCCCCATTCCCGTGAGCATCCGGCTGAACTCGCGCAGGTGCCATCCCTCCGTGTCGGCGCACATGGGCGGCGGCTGCTTCTCGTAGTTGACCAGACTGAGCAGAAACTCCTCCGCCTGGATGTAGGCGACGGAGAGCCCAGCCTGGGGCAGATCGGAGCAATCCCCCGGCAACGATGCGGGACAACCTGCTGGAGAGGAATGATCAGGCCGGGACAATGGCGGAAGGGCGGTCATGAGCAAAAGCGGCGGGGGGGAGATACGGGCGGTTCATTCAAGAACCATTTTGAGGCCCGCCGGCCGTGGAACCACTATATTCCGCCCGCATCCCGAAGCAACAGAAATGCGCATGGGGTCTTTGAACCACGGTTCGCCGGTTCGCCAGTCCGCCAGTCCGCCGGTCTGCCAGTCCGCCAGTCCGCCAGTCCGCCGGTTCGCCGGTTCGCCAGTCCGCCAGTCCGCCGGTCCGCCAGTCCGCCAGTCCGCCAGTCTGCCAGTCCGCCGGTTCACCAGTTCGCCGGTTCACCAGTTTTCCGGGCGGAATGAAGAAAGGACGGACAGAGAGGAATCCTGAAAGGATTCCACTTGTACGCGATCAGATAGCAAAACACCAGAGGAATCCTGAAAGGATTCCATAGCGAAGCCCAGGGTCGGGAAGCCACCCTGGGAAGCAGACCCATTGACATTCAGATGAACCGTGTAAGGGTTCCATAGATGGAAGGGGCAAGGAGTTGGTATTGAATGACTTATGAGGAAAGGTCGAGAACTTCTTGCTCACAAAACGAGGAAATGGCGGATAGTAGAACTCACCACAGAGGCACAGAGAAACAACCACAAACACCACGAAGACACAAAGATCCGGGGAACAAGAGGGTTTCTTTCCACCTTTCCATTTGATGCTTTCCTCTGTGCCTCTGTGTCTCTGTGGTGAGTTGTTTTTGGGGATTTCTTCGTGCCCTTCATAGACTGCTACCCGCAATGTTCATGCATTGAACAAGGGTCTGAATTGTGCCTCTTTGCTCCCTACTCAGTATCAGAAGTTCGGTGACGTATCCTTTCCGGACGGGATTAACAGGATTTACAGGATGAATGGAAGAGGGCCTCAATCGTGTTGATCTTGTTCATCCCGTCTGATATCTCCCAGAAACCGCCATGTGTCACAATACTTACGAATGCCTGTATTAAGCCCGTGATCCCATGTTGACGCGGACGGATTCCTGGCATTTCTCCCGCCATGTGTCGAGCCTCGGCAGCAGCCCGGCCATCGTCAGGTAATTCACGTCCGCCGTTGCGGCCTTTTGCCCGATTTCCCAGGCCCAGAGCTCGTGGGTGAGAGCGTTGGCCACGTGCACGGCCGTAAGCACGCTGAATGTCTTGATCAGGCTGTCGGCGGGCGCGTGATGGAAAGCCACGGCCTCCACCACGGAGTCGGGCAGCCCCCACAGGCCCAGGAGATAGGCGCCGGTCTCAGCGTGGCCGGCGCCGAGGGTGCGGCATTCCGCTTCGGAGAGGTCAATCTCCTGTTCGCTGGACAGCGCCACGGCGGCCTCGAACTCGTGGGGCAGTTCCGAGGCAAGGGCGAGCCGGCCCACGTCGTGGAGGAGGCCGGCGATAAAGGCGTCGTCCAGGGCCTGCCGGGTGGCTTTCTCGGCGGACGCGACCCACCGGGCAAAGGCGGCCACCATCATGCTGTGGTTCCACAGGTCCTCGAGAGAGAATTCCTTGAGCTTCGAGGCGTCGAACTGCGAGAAAACGTGCGTGGAAATCGCCAGCGCCTTGATCGTATCCATTCCCAGCAGACCGGCGGCCAGCGAGGGATCGGACATCTTGTGGCCGCGGCTGTAGAAAGCCGAGTTGGCAAGCTGAAGCACCTTGGCGCTCATGGCCATGTCCTGGGCGATGATCCTGCCCACCGTGACCATCGAGGAGTTGGGGGAAGCGATTTCCTCGACCAACTCCAGGTACAAGGACGGGAGGCTGGGCAGGGACTCGATCCGGGAGAGCATCTTGCGCAGCCGGGCGGTCTTGAGCAGCCTGCTGATGCGCATGCCCCGCGCCAGCACTATCAGCAAGTCGTCCATGTCGCAGGGCTTGGACAGGTACTGGTGGGCCGACCATGCGACTCCGATCACCCCTTCGTGGTCGGAGGAGTCGGTCATGGCCACGCGCACCGACTGGGGATAGTGCATCTTCATCTGCCGGAACAACTGGGAGCCGCTGATCCGCGGCATCCGGATGTCGGACACCACAATGTCAAAAGCGCCCTGGCGCTCCATCATATCGAGCGCTTCGTGGGCGCCAGGCGCAAACTCGGCTTCCCACTCGCGGCTCGCGATCCGTATCATGCGGCGCAGGCCGTCGAGCACCTTGGGAGTGTCGTCCACGAATAGGATGCGTTTTTTTTCAGTCATGGCCGCAGTCCCCTTTTCCACGGGAGGGGCGTCTTTCCGGAACTCATGCGCGGGCACAGAACCGCCTGGGGCTCAGACAGGGGTCCGTGCCCTCAATATACATTATCGGCAGATGAGAGCATAGGCTTAAGTGGATCGGGCGGCGCGGCGGGGGGCCTCGGCCCATCCAAGGCCAGGAATATGAATGTTCTATGGGCGCTTTGGCCCAGGCAAGTTTCCTGAGTGCAGAGGGCGGCTGGAGGACCGGCGGGGCGAGGCGGGGACCGGATTTGCCCGCTCAGTGCGTGCGGCCCGCGCGTAGTCAGTACTTCGGCCAGTCCTTGCCGGCGGCGGCCCGCTGCGGAAGAAGCATCCGGTAAAGGCCGTTCTGGCTGGTTTTGCCGTCGACAAAGCGAAAATAGGCATATACCCGGTCCCCGTGGGTGCCTACCACCCAGCCTTCCTGATAATCCTCCCTTGCGACGCCCGGCAGAAATTCCACCCAGGTGTTCCCCTTGTCCCAGGATCGAACAACGGAGCCCCACATCGGAACAGGCGGATCATCCGCCCATGCGGCGGACAAAGCGCCTGGGTGATAGGCGCGGGCAACAGCGGAGGCAATGGACCCATCGGGCAGCCCCCAGACAGCCTGTAGCGGACCCACCCACGACCAGCCCGGATCAAAGGACTCCCATGTTTCTCCTCCATCCGTGGAACGTTCACCGTTGGGGTAAGTAAAATAGACCGTGTCGTCTTGCGTGACGGAAATTTGATGCACAATATTCCCTGTGCTGTCCTGGAAAACCGTTTCCCAGGTCAAGCCTCCGTCGTGGGACCGGTAAACCTTATTTCCTGCGGCAAAAAGAGCTCCCTTCGAGTCCACAGCTAAATCCATGATTGGGCCTTCCAGGAACGGCGTGGTGCGGACTTGGCCGCTCATGCTGATCCTATCCACTCCCCCATCGAAGTTTATCCTATACAGATACCCATCGGGTGAAAACACTATCGGGGTAGGCGACGAGGGGGCGACCAGACCGAGGCCTGTGGTCGTCAGAAGATCGACGTCCGGGGGAAACCTGGAAAGTCCCCATTCAGGGGTATATACCCATGCGCAGTTCTGGGAATCCAGAACCAACGGTTCTAACCAATTGGAAGACGTGATTTGTTGAGTCACCGTGGTCCAGGAGTCGCCTCCATCCGTGGACCGGACAAGGACCAGCGGGGTTTGCGAGGTTGGCCCATCGAGAAATGCCCATACGTCTCCAGTCGGGCCAACCCGAACGCCGGACGGTCCGGTCAGATAGGCTGGTTTTAGGTTGGTTGGCTTCCAGATACCCATATCCTCTTCCGCCGCGGAAGCGAGGGAACAGATCCCGAACACGATCATCAGGACTATCAAAACTCGGAATCGAAGAGCTGCCCTCATTTTTGTCTCCATTCTTGCGTCCGTTCTTGTTTCTATTATGACCGGATTGGTCAAGAGAACGCAACAAATGTCCACGCCTCCGCGATGCAACTATTGAAAGGTTAATGAGTGTCCCCAAAGCTATATCTTACCCATACCCTGACTGTTAGTACGGTCCGGGTATTTTCCTAAGAACACCCGTCCTTTCACTCTCAGGTTCCCATTCGTGTCTATGTAAGCAACCGGATTCTGAGAGGAATTGCGAATCACCAGAAGAGGATTGGCCGGCAGGCTGAGATTCGTTTGACTCTCAAGCCATGTCCCTTTAAGGTAAAGGTCTCCATAAAACAGGTCCAACCGTGCAACCGCCGTCCCGCTGTCGTTTTTCAGTACCCAAATGCTCGGATCTTGGGGATTTATGGAGGCAACCGCTTCGAAGATTTCTCCCTCCAATACCAAATGACCGCTTTCGTGAAAAAACGAGGCTTTGTGCATATATACACCGTCCCATAGGCTATTGAACTGTGTGCGCGGTTCCTGCGCGATCTCGAGGGCTTTTCTCACGTCCAGGCGGCCGTAACCGTAATAGTAATCCCTGCCATTTGTGTCGTTACTATCAAAATTCGGGTTGCCCTGTTGGTCATAATCGGATGCGTGGTCTTTTCCCGAGAACTGCAGGATTGCCTGAATCTGAGAAGCCGTCAGATTCGGGTCCTCCGCAATCAGAAGCCCAGCCGCACCCGCTACCTGTGGACAAGCAAAGCACGTTCCCTGTCTCCACTCATACAGCCCCTTGTCAGGCACGCTGGTTGTCCACACTCTATATGGCGCGACAAGATCAAGCGCGGCGCCATAAGCGCTTGTGTCGTCCACTCCCCCGACCCATCGCCTGTCGCATTTATCCGTTCCCCCCACGGCGATGACCTCCGGCAGAGAAGCTGGCCAGCAGATTGGACTCTCGTTATTGCCTGCGGAAAAAACCACTACACAACCCTTGCCGTTGCGCCCTGATGTCTTGGCGTACTCGATTGCCTCGGTAACGACAGTGGCAGGCGAGGTGAGCCAATTGCACGCCACGACTTCCGCCCCTTGGTACACAGCATACTCAAAGGCATTGTGGAGCTGGTAGTACGACGCCAACATCCAACCATCCATGGTCGCCTGCCATACCTTGAGCGCCATAATATGCGCTCCCCAACAGGCACCGGCTACACCTACACCATTGTTCGTATTGGCTGCGGCAATCCCCGCGGCCGCAGTACCATGTCCATCATAGGTTTCGTTGGGTGGTTCTGGGGGATTAGAGTTCCAATTGTAGAAATCAAAACCATGGCTGCCATCAGCGGGCGATTCCCAGAAGTGAAGATCCGGATGATCGAGATAGCAGCCGTCATCCATAAAGGCTATGACGACATTAGAGCCGGAACCTGTCTGGATATCCCAGGCATCGCAAGCGTGAATGTCGTGCCCTTCAATATTGGCAAGGATGTTCCGGAAGTTGCAGCCCTTTTCCGGATCGGCGCTCGGGTTATAGTTCGGCTCGCCGGGAAGCCGCGGGAACCAGGGATCGTTTGGCACGCCCGAAAACCGCGCAGAAAGGTCGTACCCATCCGGCTCGGCCCAAAGGACACGGGGGTTCTCACAATAGCGGTTCGCCACGTCCAGCGGGTTGTTGTGTTTGGGGTTGGGAACCCGGAGTAGATATGTCTTTCTGCCATTTGGCGGTGTCATGCCGTCATATTTCCGGTCAATGACGGCGCCGTATTCCCCATTCAGGGCGGCGATCTCCGCGTCCGTTGCGTCCTTGGCAAACCGGACGATAACATCGCCGTTCGGGACGAACCGCCCTCCGCCTTGAGACACCAGAACGGGAGTGGCGAACCGGACACCGGGCTGGTTCGTGGCTCTCTGGATGACGGTCTCAACGTCCGCCTTTACCAGCCCCGGCTTCAGCTCGACCACCTGCACGCGCCCCTGGGCGTCTCGGCATTCCGCAAGCCGGGCGATGGCCGCCTCCGCCCCGGCGACGCCCTGTTTCTGGGTTTCGATGGCGCCGTCCTCGAAGATAACGGCAATCTTCTGGGTGGAAATGCTGAAGGGGATCTTGGTCTTATAGTAATACTTGTAGTATTCGCGTTCCGGGGCCGGCGACTGGGCCAGGGCGGCGAAAACACCCAGGACGGCGAGCAAGACGCAAATCAGCCCTGCATTTCGTGGTGAAATGTGCTTCATGGCGCGTCTCCTTTCCCCTAGCGGGCATCGGCGGGTTTGAGTACACACAGAGAAGAAGAAAGGAAAAGGGGTGTGTTTTCTGCTGTCTCCTCCGCCCTGTGTGAGACGGAGGCGCGCAGCGCCGTCTGATGGCTGGCGATGGCCGAAACGCCGCCTGAAGGCGGTACTCCGAACTTCGTGTGGAGCGCGGCGAGTTTCTGCGCGGCGTCCGCGCTCGAAAGACCCACCCAGCGGTAGAGTTTGCCCGTGGTTTCATCAAGGCGGACGCCCGACTTCAGCCGCTCGACCGTCTGGCCCGTGGGGACCTGCTCCGTTACGCTTTCCTCAACCGTGTAAGGCTCAATCTGGCGCAAGGCGATGTTCAAGCGATACTTGGTGACCGTCTTGACCGAGGCCACCGGGGTCGTTTCGGAAACGGTCTCGATGGCGTCGGCGAGCGAAATCTCGACCCAGGGGTCCACGCCGATCTGGCGCAGGACGGACTCGGTGAGTTTCAGCACCAGCCCCTTGTTTTCTGTGCCGGGCTGCAAGTCCTCGACGCGGATAACGCCCGTGGCGAGGTCCTGAACCTGCTGGGTGAGCTGCCCGGTCTTTTCGTCGAGTGCGTCGCGGGATTTCTCAAGGTCCGCCAAACGAGTGTCGAAGCTGCCACCGGTCTTCTCCAGTTCGAGGATGCGCCGCTTGGCTTCCTTGAGCGCGGCGGTGTTGTTGGCGGTGACGTCGCTGATTAACACGCTTTTGTGGTCCGTGGTGAATTCATCCGGCACTTCCTCGGCGATGAAACCGCGGTGAATCTCGCCGGATCCCTCGTCAAGCCATGCGGTGAAATCCTTGGCGCCGAGTTGATCGGGTGTAAGTGTCTCGGTGACAACCCTGCCGTCCTTGGTGACGCGGGTGACGGTGGACGTTGCCTCGTCATACGATTTCGCAATGCGCCCGTCGGGCATCACCCAGTGCTGTTCAGTTTTCTTGTACTCGTAGTCCACAACGCTTAGTTGGTCCAGAAGGTCCCATGCGCCGTTTCTCTGTCCGCGGGCGAGGTCCTTTCCGAGGGAGAAAGCGCCCGTCGCGGGAACAGGCGTGGTCCTGAGTTTGTAGTCGCGGCTTGATATGGTCACGAACGAATTGCTCCAAGTGTTCTGGGTGGTGATGATGGTCCCTACCACGTGGAGCGCAAGATTGGCCGGACAGTTAGTAAGGTCCTCCCAATGGTTGGCATTCCACCATTGGCCTGGGTTCGTGGTGCCAATCCCCACTCTGCCATTGGACTTGATGGTGAACCGGGGGATCGGGTTGTGGTTGTCGCCACTATTCTGGCTCGTATCTATCTGGAATCTCGTCGGCATATATCCATTGGCCGGTGGTCCATCCACCATGGCTCGGTATACACAGCCGTAAAGCCATGCCGCTGCCGAATTGTCGGATGTGCGACCTGATCCGACAAAGGAGTTCTTTCCCAGGCAATCGTCGCCCTGAACGAGTCCATGAGCATCGATGGACGTCCCGCGGGATTTGTACTGGTAGAGGGCTGGAGGATCGATATCGTTGCTGCATTTCTCAACCCAGACATAAGCGGGACCTGTACTCTTCGAGGATATGTACCCTTGCACGTTGAAGCTCTGGGCTTGAGCACTCTGCTGTGCCAAACCCGACATAAAACCAAACAACCATACAACAAGAGAGGCGAGACACAAGCGTTTCATCGTTCGTTTCCTCCTTCCGGGCTGTTTGCGGCGGATCGCGCAACTCAATTCCGCATGAATATCATATTATCAGACTTAGCAATGTTCATTGTCAAGCAAAAAATTGAACAATGTCGAAGCACAATGATAATGTCCCCTTCGGCGCACATTAGAAATGTCCCCTGGATCGTGGTATGAAACCTCCCTGGAAGGGGGGTTCGAAATGACCCAGGAGACACTGAAGATGAGCCAGAAGGAACGAAGGAGACAGCAGGTTTTGGGGCAGGTGGAAACAGGAGCGTTGAGCCTTCGAGACGCGGCTGAGCGCATGGGACTCTGTTACCGGCAAGCCAAGCGGGTTTGGAAGCGTTACCGTCAGGACGGGGCGGAAGGGCTTGTGCATCGCTCGCGCGACCGGATATCCAACCGGCGGTCGGATCCCGCGCTCAAGGCCCGCGCTGTGGGGTTGTACAAGCAACTCTACCCGGATTTCGGCCCGACTCTGGCCGCGGAGAAACTGGCCGAAATCCATGGCTTGGCGGTGAACCGCGAGACGTTGCGGCGCTGGCTGAAAGGCGCGTGTTTGTGGGCGGGGCGGCGCAAGGAACGCGCCCATCGCAAATGCCGTCCCCGCCGGGCGCATTTCGGGGAGTTGGTGCAGTTGGACGGCAGTGAGCACCGGTGGTTCGAGGACCGCGCGGACCCCTGTTGCCTCATGGTGATGGTGGACGACGCCACGGGGAAAACCCATGCCCACCTGGGCGCGGAGGAAACGACCCGCAACGCCTTCCTCGTTCTGAGGAAGTGGATTCTGTCGCATGGGGTTCCCTCCGCGATCTACACGGACAGGAAAAGCGTTTACTACGTGGATCGCGAGCCCACCGAGGAAGAGAAGCGCCAGGGAAGCGGCCCGTTGACGGATTTTGGCCGGGCGTGCTGGCGTTTGGGAATCGAGATGATCTGGGCGAACTCGCCGCAGGCCAAGGGCCGCGTGGAACGCAAGAATGGGGTCTTCCAGGACCGCCTGGTCAAGGAACTGCGCCTGCGCGGGATTTCGGACATGGAATCGGCCAACGCCGTCCTGGACCCTTTCACGGCGTCCCTGGACGAGAAGTTCGCCCGGCCCGCGGCGGGTTGCGCCAATCACCACCGGGCGCTTCCCGCGGGGACGGCGCTGGAAGACATTCTGTGCTGGGAGGAAACGCGCCGCGTGCAGAACGACTGGACGGTGAGTTATGAGGGCCAGTTCCACCAAATCCTCCGGCAGAAAGGGATGCCGGCGGCCAAAGCGCGGGTGACGATCCGGCGGCGGATGGACGGGAGTTTGGTGATCCTGCACGAAGGGCGCGAGTTGCGTTCCGAGGCAATCCGGCGGGCGCCGGCTCGGCGGAAAGGCCGGGCGGCCAGTTACCAACCGCGCAGTAACCCACCCCCCATGGGGGGTGGGGAGGGAGGGGGGAAAGGCGCATGAACAAACGGATGCCCAATCCTCGCCAATGCCGTTTGTGGGGGGAGGGAAAAACACCCTCCCCCCATCCCCCTCCCCCAGACAAGGGGACATTTCTAATGTGCTGAAACAGGGGACATTTCTATTGTGCATTGACAGCAAAAAATTGAACAAAATTTGCCGTTCCGACGCGACGCGGGATTTCCGGGCTGCCGTGGGATTTCCCTGCCGGGCGGGACTTCCGTGCCGACGGTGGATGTCCGAGTGCCGGGCGCGCGCGGCAACGCGGGTCCACGCCCCAGATTCGCGCTGGCTATCCGGGCCTCGCGCCGGGGTTCTCTCAGATCCCTCAGGGTGGGGCCTCTCACACCCTTTCCGGGGATGATGACAGCTCTTTCCGGGGATGATGGGGGTTGATGACAGAGGGGTTCTCCGTGGGACGGGCTCCATCCCGCAAATCCGTATCCTGCGAGGCTGTGTCCCCGCAGCCTTTCCACAATGCGCCCAACGTCCCCTTGCGTCCATGCGGTTCCCGATCCTTTTGAGCGTCCTGCAAAATGAGGCATTTGCCTTGGCGAAAAGAGTGGCGC
>Ga0315291_10008113_pt1 | contig 12923 bp, 11 predicted proteins | sample YL17G12_20_MG_FD_203070 | JGI IMG/M metagenome (GOLD analysis project Ga0315291, IMG submission 203070) | Sediment microbial communities from Yellowstone Lake, YNP, Wyoming, USA - YL17G12_20 | ecosystem: Environmental > Aquatic > Freshwater > Lake > Sediment | place: USA: Wyoming | collected... | reverse complement strand
CCTGCTGCACGATGTGGTGGAGGATACTGGCCACGAGATCGAGGAGGTGAGGGCGCAGTTCGGGAGCGAGATTGCGCTGCTCGTTGATGGGGTTACGAAGCTGCGCCGGATTCACTTCGAGAGCGGCCGGGAGCGACAGGCGGAGAACCTGCGCCGGATGCTGCTGGCGATGGCGCAAGACCTGCGGGTTATCCTGATAAAGCTCGGCGACCGGCTGCACAACATGCGCACCCTGGAGCCCCTTCCGGAGCAGCGCCGGCAGGAGGTGGCACAGGAGACGCTGCAGATACTGGCGCCGATCGCGCACCGGCTTGGGGTTTGGCGGTTCAAGTGGGAGCTGGAGGACCTCGCGCTGCGCCACCTCGAGCCGGCCAGATACGAGGAGATCGCCCAGGCCATCACGCAGAGCCGGGAAGAGCGGATGGCGACGATCAAGGAGGCGATCCGGCAGCTCAGAGGCCGGCTGGATGAGATGGGGTTGGATGCGCACATCGAGGGACGCCCCAAGCACTTCTACAGCATCTATCTGAAGATGCAGACCCAGGCGGTTGACTTCGACCAGATCCTGGACCTGGAAGCCATCCGGGTGATCGTGAACACGGAGACGGAGTGCTACACGGTGCTGGGGGTGGTGCATTCGCTCTGGCTGCCGCTGCCGGACATGTTCACCGACTACATCGCGAAGCCGAAGCCGAACATGTATCAGTCTCTCCACACGAAGGTGATCGGGCCGGGTGGCGGCCCAATAGAGATACAGATCAGAACGTGGGCGATGCACCGGCGGGCGGAGTACGGGGTGGCCTCGCACTGGCGCTACAAGGAGGGCCGCGGCGGGGACCTGGAGACGGACACGAAACTGTCGTGGCTCAGGCAGCTGCTGGACCTTCACACCGACCTGCGCGATCCGCAGGAATGGCTCGAATCCTTGAAGCTCGACCTGTTCAAGGACCAGGTCTTTGTGTTCACACCGAAGGGGGATGTGATAGATCTGCCGGCCGGCTCGACGCCGGTGGATTTCGCCTATCGCATCCACACCGAGGTGGGACATCAGTGCGCGGGCGCGCGTGTGAATGGGCGAATGGTGCCGCTCAGCTACGTGTTCAGGAACGGCGATGTGGTCGAGATCATCACCTCGTCGCGCCCGGAGGCGAAGCCGAGCCTGGATTGGCTGTCATTCGTGGCCAGCGCGCCGGCGCGGAGCAGGATCAAGGCCTGGTATCGCCGGGCACAGCGGGACGAGAGCATCGCCCGGGGGCGGGAGCGTCTGGAGGAGGAATGCGTCAGGCTGGGGATAGACCCACAGACGACCCTGGCCGAGAAGGCCGTGGAAGCAATCGCTCCGAGGCTGAGCTATGTGTCTGCCGAGGATGTCTATGCGGCGGTCGGGTATGGGGACCTGGCGCCGGAGACCTTCATCCGCAGGCTGCGGGGCGAGCAGCCCAAGAGCCAGAAGCGGAAGAGGGCGACGAAGGCCGAGCAGGGCGCGATGCGGGTGGCGATCAGCGCGGGCGGGGTAACCGATGTGCTGTTCCGGCTCTCGCGCTGCTGTGCGCCCGTTCCGGGCGACCCGATCGTAGGGTTTATCACCCGCGGGCGCGGGGTGACGGTTCACCGGGCGAACTGCCCGAACCTGGGTTACTACTCGCGGCGAGAGTCCGATAGGCTGGTGCCACTCGAGTGGACGTTGAGCCCGGAGGCGTATTTCCCCGTCAGCATTGAGGTGGACGCGCTCGACCGGGTGGGACTGGCAAGCGACGTGATCTCGATCGTCAGCGGGCAGGGGACCAACATTCTGCAGGCGAGGGTATCAACCGGCGGGAAGCCCAAAATGGCGCGAATCTCCCTCCGGCTGGAGGTGAGGAGCCTGGATCACCTTCAGGATATCATGAACCGTATCAGCGCGTTGAGCGATGTGCTCCGCGTCGAGCGGGCGAGGCGCGGTTAGCCCCGGCGCCCGACGATCTGCTTGCCACTACCGCGCGCACTGATACCCCAGGCAGTTCGTGCTGCTGGAGAGCAGGCTTGGATTCTCCGCGTCGCGCCGGTCTATCTCGGAGCCGAACTTGTTGCAGCGCTCACCTGCGGTGTTGTAGCTGGCGCAGTCAGTGCAGCGACGGAGGATGCCGCTGCAGGCGAGGCACCGGCTCTGGTTCTCGAGCCAGTTCTCGGCTCCGCACTTCGGGCACTTGACCTCCACCCTATCCTCCCTCTGGCCGCGGCGTGTGGAAGATGCTCAGATCGGTGTGCCCAGCGGGAAACTCGCGAAGAGCCCGACCTTCTGAAGTGTACGCCCTCAGGAGCAACTGCGCCAGTGGGTGGGGACGGCCGCCTGTCCGGTCCGCTCGACACGGCCCTGCGCCGCCCGGCGGCATGCGGACAGGCTCCGTTCGACTTCGCTTAGTGCCGGGAAGGCCGCTCGGCGGCCGCTTCGACCTTCTGCTGCCACACGGCGGCCTGCCGCCAATCGCCGATCCGCAGGTAGAAGGTCCACAGCAGCTCTGCCAGGTAGGGGTCGGATGGATCGAGCGCACGAGCCCCCTCGGCCTCGGCGATGGCCATCTGCCACACCTCCGCGCGACCGTCCATGTCGGCGAGCCGGGCTCGGATGATGGCCAACGTCCGATGCGGACCGGGGGCTTCGGGCAGCCAAGCGGCGACGGTCTCAGCCCCGGTGGCTGCGGTGCGCAAGAGCGCGAGGCGAGAGGGGTCTCGCGCGCCGCCCTCAAGCACCATCGCGTCATCAAACGATAGAGCCAGCTGGACAAGAGCCATGCGAGCGACCGGGTCGCTACGGCCTGCAGCAGCCTGGGCGCGTTCGAGCATGGCGGCGATGTCCTTGCGAAGGCGCGAGGCCTGCTGCGCGATAGTCCCCCCTATACAGCTGTCGGCGAGCATCCGCTGGGCGGCGACGGCGGGAAGGGCAGCGGCCAGATCGTCTCCGCTCTGTGCCGCGGCGCGGTCGCGATGATCGCGATCGAAGAGGAAGTGGGCACCGCTCGGGCGGGTGCGGAACTCACCGGGGCCGAGCCATGCCAGCCAGGCTGCGTGGTAGTAAGCGAGGGCATACTGTCCCTCGTCGTGGTACCCCGAGACGGCGAGACTGCGCGACTCGAAGTCGCAAGGGCTGTCGGCCAGGATGCGCTCTATTGCCTCGGGAGAAGGCCGAACCTCAGTGGCCCAGCTCGGGCTGTGAGCGCCGAGCAGGAGCGCGGCCGCGCAGCCCAGTGCTACTCTGCGAAGTAGCGGGGATACTTCGCTACGAAGCACGAGCAGAAGCCGCCTCACGGCTCTCGCTCCGCATACTTCACTCCGTTGGCGGCAAGGAACTGGCGCACCACGTTGGAGGCGATCGCCAGGTTCAGCCCCGAGAGCTCGGGATCGGCCTCCCCCCCGGCGCGCTGGTCGGAGATGAGCGCATAGGCGACCCCGATGACGCGCCCCGCGCCGTCGAGAATGGGGCCGCCGCTGTTGCCATGCCCGACCGGCGCGTTGTGGTGGAGGCGCATGACCGGACCGGGGCTGGTGCCGCTGACAGTGACGATCTCCTGACCGGTTGCGGGATCGGTGCGCCGGACGATGTTCATCCGCTCATGGACCTCGCGGCCGGCGATCAGGGAGAGGACGGCACCTTTGCTGTCCTGAAAGGTGCCGTCGGCGAAGCCCAGGGCGCGGACTGGATCGCCCACGGCGACCGCGTCCGAGTTCGCCAGCGGGAGGCAGCGGAAGCTCGTGTCATCATCAGGCGGCCGGACCACCCGAAGCACAGCGAGGTCGAGGTGCTCGGCGATAGCGACGGGCTCGGCGAGGTAGCTGCGCTGCTCCTCCCCTTCCCCGACCGTCACCCAGATGTCTCTGATGACGGTTAGCAGGCTGGCCATGGATTCCCATTCGGTTCGGGTGAAATGCAGGCCACGGTAGCGCACACCGCTCAGCACAACGTGAGCAGTGGTCACGAGATAGCCGTCGGCATTCACAAAGAAGCCGGTGCCCGTGCTGCCGATGCGCAAGCGGCGAGAGAGTTCGGACTGGTAGGGGGTCAGTGCCTGACGCGCGGCCAGTTGTGCGGCGAGGCCAGGGCCGAGGGAGACGGGATCAACGGCGGCCTCGACGCGGACCACAGCGGCGCGCCCGTCAGTGCTATCTGGGAAGGTCGCAGGCCATCCCTGGCTGGGGAGCGCGACGGCGAATGCGGTGATGAGGAGAAGCCAACAACGCGTCATTTTGCTCTGATTCGACGCGGGCGCGCGGCGTCCCTGGGGCAAGGCAAGCCGCTGCGCGTCCGGGTTGGTGTCCCTTCAGGTCTGCGCTGACCTATGGCCCTTCGTTGAAGAAGACGTACAGCCCGTCCTTGCCCGGGGCGATGATGTCCAGGCGACCGCTGCCGCGCAGGTCGGCCACCGTGAAGTGGATGCCGCAGCCGGTGGCGACGCGGGCCGGACCGTAATCAATCACTTGCTTGCTGAACGATTCGCCATCCCATTCGAAGTAGTAGAGGCCGTAGTCGTCGTACTCACCGGGATCGCGGCCATTGTGGGCGCGATAGCGCTTGCCGGTGACGAGCTCGCAGGCGCCATCGCCGTCGAGGTCCACCCAGAGGAGGTCGTGATACTGGGAGTTGTGGGGGTCTATGGGGTGTTTGCGCCAGGTGCGTCCGCCGCGAGTGTCGCGGCCCTGCTCGTACCAGTCGAGGCCGTAGTCGTGCGCCTGCCCGACGATGAGGTCGTTCATGCCATCGCCGTTCACATCCACAACGAGGATCGGGACGCTGGCGCTGCCGAGGTCGAACTCCTCGCGGAGGATCCACTGATCGTGAAGCGGATCGGCGGGGGCCTCCAGCCAGCCGTGCCGCAGGACGAAGTCGCCTAGCCCGTCGCCGTTGATGTCGCCGAACCCTAGGCCGTGCCCCTGGGCGCGCGGGTAGACGACGTGGTGAGAGAACTGGCCGGTTCCGCGGCCGGCCGCGTCGGTGATTAGCTTGTAGACGACAAGGCGGTCGTTCGGGGCATTGGGGACGATCTCGACCACCCCATCCCCGTCCACATCCCAGGCGCGGGTGGTCTCGATGGGGCCGGTCTCCGCGATGACGTGCTCGGGCCACTGGCTGTCAGCGCGGCCTGGGTTCTCGCGCCACTTCAGGGCTTCTCCCCACCAGCCGCCGGTGATGAAGTCGAGATAGCCGTCGCCGTTCACATCCATGGGAATGGTCGAGAAGTCGTCGAAGTACTCGCCGACGGCCTGCACGTCACCGATGCGGTGCTGGTTCCTGGGATTCGACCAGTCCGGCCCTTCGTACCAGTACTCGCCGCAGACGATGTCGGGGATGCCGTCATTGTTGACATCGAAGACGGCGGCGGACTCGTAGCGAGTGTCGGCGATGAGGATCTTGCGGAAACGCAGTGGTGGCATGCGGCACTCCTGTCTCCGGAGGAATGGCGCAGTGCTTCCCCGGCGTGGCCCGGTCATCCTTGTGGGATCGCCCGGAGGGCGGGGCTCCCACACTCCCTTGTCCCAGCGCAGGGCTATGTGACTCGTGCCTCGCAGCGAAGGAGCTTCGCTCCTTCGCAGAGTAGCATAGGTTAGGGCCGACAGGAGGGGCTTCGGTGCTGAAGCATCCGAAGCAACGAGACTGCAAGGCGCTGATACGTTCGCTGGCGGGGCCGCTGGAGGTGGAGGCAGGAAATGGCTATCCCGATGCGGCGGTGATCGGGCAGAGCATCGGGGAGTACGCGCGCGGGTGGGAGAAGAGGGCCAAGGCGGCCTACGAGGGAGACGCTGAGCGCGATGTGATTGGCCAGATCGTGAAGGCGCTGAAGGACTACAGGGAATGTGACGCTCGCGGGCGGAGACAGCGCGTTGAGAAGGCGCGCGAGTTGCTTCGGACACTTGGGAACGACGGCGGGCCTGGGCCTCCTTCGCTCGGGCGTCGGAGCCCGAGGAATGCCCGCGCTGCAGGAAGGCGGAGGCCCGCCGGCGCTCCGCCTGCAGCGGATGCCCCCCCTACAGAGCGGCCCGGGAACACGGCGTCGGCGCGTCAGTTGCTCGACCAGCCGTTCGCAGAAGGAAGGCTGAAGTCGGCGGGGTGGGTGAAGAGGCTGGCGCTGCTTGGCATAGAGAGCAAGCGCGAGCTGCTGTACCACTTCCCCCGCGACTATGTCCCGATCAAGAAGACCGCCGAGCTTGCTGACGGAGAGCGCGCCGCCGTGGTCGTCACCGCGGGCGTGAGGGAGGAGACACCCACCAGGGAAAGACGCGGATCCCGGCTGATGCGGTACGTGCTCGAGGTCGCCGATGAGACGGGCAAGGCGTTCGTGACCTCCTACGCGAAAGTGCCGAGGCAGGGCGCGAGGGCACAGGCGATACTCGGCTCGCCGCTGACGCTGAACCACCAAGAGGGCGCCCGGCTGCTGATCGAGGGGACGGTTCGGCGGGCGGGGCCGCTGATCGAGATCCAATACAGCGGATCAGAGAAGCTGGGCGAGGGCCAGACGTTTCCGGATGGGACGCTGGTTCCGGTCTACCCGCTGACCGAGGGAGTGTTCCAGGGACAGGTGAGGCCGGTGCTGCGGAGGCTGCTGGAGGCGCTGCCCGCCTTCGCTGAAGCTACGGCGGGGGGTCCGGCGGGACTCGCCGATCCGCTGCCGGAGGCGCTGCGGAAGAAGCATGGTCTGGTGGGCCTGCGGGAAGCGCTGATCGGCATTCACTGGCCGCGGTCACCCGAGGAGCAGGCCGCGTCGCAGAGACGGCTGACCTTCGAGGAGCTGCTGATACTCCAGGTGGCGCTGGCGCAGCGAAAGAAGGAGACCCAACGGCCGGGGACGGGGATCAGCATGCGGCCGCGAGGCGACCCGATCGCGACGCTGGAGGAGATCCTCCCCTTCTCTCTCACCCGAGCGCAGCAACGGGTGGTAGCGGAGATCGCCGCCGACATGGCGGCCGACATGCCGATGTCACGTATGGTGCAAGGCGATGTCGGGTCTGGCAAAACGGTGGTGGCTGGGGCCGGGCTGCTGATCGCAATACAGAACGGGTATCAGGGCGCGCTGATGGCGCCGACCGAGCTGCTGGCGGAGCAGCACTACCTCGTCCTGGGGAAGATGCTCGATCCGCTTGGGGTGGAGGTCGAGCTGCTCAGTGGGTCGCTGGGCGAGAAAGAACGCAGGCGCGCCTATGAGCACATCAGAGACGGCCGGGCGCAGGTTGTGGTTGGGACGCAGGCGCTGATTCAGGAGGGGATCGAGTTTCATCGCCTCGGTCTCGTGATCGTAGATGAGCAGCACCGATTCGGCGTCCGGCAAAGAGCAGAGCTGTGGATGAAGGGCGCGCAGCGGGCGACACCGACGGCGGGCAAATCCCCCGATTGCGCTCACGGCAAGCCGGATATGCTGGTGATGACGGCCACGCCTATTCCGCGGTCGCTGGCGCTGACGCTGTACGGCGATCTCGACATGTCGGTGCTGGACGAGATGCCGCCGGGGCGGACGCCGGTGAAGACGCGGTGGCTGCCGCTCGAACAGGTCGAGGAGGCGTATGAGCTGGTTCGCCAGCAGGTGGCGGCCGGAAGACAGGTGTATGTGGTGTGCCCGCTCGTCGAGGAGTCGGAGGCGCTTCAGGCGGAGGCCGCGACGCAGCTGGCGGAGCGGCTCCAGGGGGAAGTGTTTCCTGAGCTGGAGATCGGGCTGCTCCACGGCGCCATGCCGGTGGCCGAGAAGGACGCGGTGATGGAGTCGTTCCGGGCGGGCGAGAAAGCGATCCTGTGCGCGACGACGGTGATCGAGGTGGGTGTGGACGTACCGAATGCGACGGTGATGCTGATCCTGAATGCGGAGCGGTTCGGCCTGGCGCAGCTTCACCAGCTCCGGGGGCGAATCGGGCGGGGCGGCCACGAGTCGCACTGCATTCTGCTGACCGATCGGAAGTACCATCCGCTTGGCCGAATAGCACCGGCGATCGAGGAACTGAGCCAGGCGCGCAGCCGGCTCCAGGCATTGCTCGAGACCACCGACGGGTTCAAGATCGCGGAGCAAGACTTGCTGCTGCGAGGGCCGGGGGAGTTCTACGGCACGCGCCAGCACGGGCTGCCCGACTTCCGACTGGCGCGGCTGACGCGGGATGTGACGGTGATGGAGGAGGCGCGGGCGGCAGCGGCGCTGCTGATCGAGCAGGATCCAGAGCTAGCGCGCTCTGAGCACGGTCCGCTGCGCCAGCAGGTGGCGGCGCTGCGAGCGCGCATGGAGCAGGTCGCTGGATAGCCATGAGGATCATCGCCGGGTCGGCGAGAGGGAGAGTGCTGAAGTCGCTCAAGGGGCTGGCGCTGCGGCCCACGGCGGACCGCGTGCGTGAGAGCCTTTTCTCCGTGCTCGGCGAGCGGTTGGAAGGCGCCTGCTTTCTCGATCTGTATGCGGGCGCGGGCGCGGTCGGGCTGGAGGCGCTAAGCCGCGGCGCGGCGCAGGCGACGTTCGTCGAGTCTCATAGACCGGCAGGACGGGTGATCGAGGAGAATGCCCGGCTGTGTGGCTTTGAGGGGCGGTTTCGGGTTATAATGGCGCCGGTCGCGCGAGGTCTTGCGATGCTGCGAGCGGAGGGGGTGACCTTCGATCTGATCTTCGCGGATCCGCCTTACGGGCGAGGTGAGGTCGGGGCCGCGCTCGCCCGCCTGGGACAGTGGCCGGAGATGCTGGCGGAGGAGGGGCTGTTGATTGTCCAGCGCTCGCGCCATGAGAAGCTCGGAGAGATCGCGGCGTTTGAGGGAGTGCGGACCCTCCGGTACGGCGAAACTTTGGTGGATATGTACCGGCGGGCAAGTGAGGAGGCATAGGATTGGCTACTGCGCTCTATGCTGGGACGTTTGACCCGGTGACTTATGGGCACGTGGATGTGGTGCGGCGGGCGGCGGCGCTGTTCGACAAGGTGATCGTCGGGGTGTCGGTGAACCCAAGGAAAACACCGCTCTTCTCCCAGGAGGAGAGGGCGGAGATGCTGCGCGAGGCGTGCGCTCAGTTCCCGAATGTCGAGGTGGCGGTCGTGCCCGGGCTGGTGGTGGAGTTCGCGCGGCAGGTCGGCGCGGGAGTGATCGTCCGGGGACTGCGGGCGGTATCGGACTTCGAGTTCGAGCTTCAGATGGCCTCGACCAACCGGGCGCTGGCGCCGGAGGTGGAGACGGTGTTCTTCACCCCTGCGCCTCAGTATCATTACCTGAGCGCGAGTATCGTGGCGGAGATCGCTCAATTTGGCGGCGAAGTGGATGAGTTCGTGCCGCCAAACGTAGCCGGGAAGCTCAAGGAGCGGTTTGCCCGACGGCCGCAGGGCGGCTAGGCCCGTTTTCAGAACAGAGCAATGGAGAGCAGGGAGTAGACCGTCCGCCCTGGGCGGACTCTGCCCGCTGACCGCGGGCAAGGAGGGATCGCCATCGAAATCCTAAAGCGGTTGGAAGAGCTGGAGCGGATGGGCGAAGAGGCCCGCCCGCAGTTTCTGCACCGCGCGTGGGGGTTCGACCTGGATCGCTTCTTCGCGCAGGTGAACCGGATTCGAGCCGCGCTTCCGGAAGAGATCAAGGCGGCGGCCCGAGTGACGCAGGAGCGCCAGCAGATTCTGGAAAGCGCGGAGGCGGAGCGGCAGCGCCTGCTGGAGGAGGCGCGGGAGCAGGCGGCGCTGCTCGTGGCCAATGACGAGATCGTCAGGCGCGCCACGCAGCAGGCGGAGGAGATCATCCAGCGGGCGACGACCGAGGGCGGGGAGATACGGCGGAGCGCGGAGGGATACGCCACCCGGGTGCTGGCCAATCTCGAGGAGTACGTCACCCGCGTCCTCGGCGCGGTGCGCAGCGCGCGGGAGAGACTTGGCGCAGGGCCTGGGGAGAGCCCGACGGGATAGGCTTCGGCACTGAAGTGCAAGGCGGCAGGGGCCCCCTCGACTGCGCTCGGGGTGAACAAGCTCCTGCCCAACCACTGAAGGAAGGTAACGCGGCGGATGTCTATTCGAGGAATGCAGCAGCGCTTCGCGCGCCGGCTCAGGTTCGTGCTCTGGGCGCTCATCATTGCTTTCGTCATCGGGCTGCCGTTGCTGTTCGTGCCCGGGCGCATCTTCGGTGGGCGGGAGGAGCAGGAGCCCGGAACGACCGCGGACGAGGTCATCGCAGCGGTGAACGGCCAGCCGCTGACGCGGGCCGACGTAAGCCAGAGCCTGAGCCGGACGCTGAACGAAAGGCTGCCGTTCCTGTTGCAGAGCGGGCAGGGCATTGGCATCGGGCAGCTCTGGATGGTGCGATACCAGGCGTTCGAGGAGGCAGTACAGAGGCAGTTACTACTGGAGGCAGCGCGCCAGCAGGGGATCTCGGTCTCGAGCGGCGAGGCGAAGAAGCAGGCGCAGCAACTGGTTGACCAGGAGATCGCCCAACTGAAGAGCCAGTACCAGGGGCCCCAACTCGAGGAGGTCTTCGCGCGAATCGCCGCCAGGCAGGGCGAGAGGGTGCGCGAGACGATGAGCGAGCGGCAGTTTGCGAAGTGGGCGATGGACCGGTACCTGGATAAGAGCTCCGGTCTGCGCGATGATCTTGTTATCCAGAAGTTCCAGCAGTCAGTCGCCGCGCAGATGTCAACCAGCGAGCAGGACCTCCTCCAGTCATACGACAAGGCGTCCGTCCGCCACATCGTGGTGGTGCTACACCCCGAGGGCAAGTCGCCGGAGGCGACGCAGGCCGCCGCCCGCACCGATGAACAGGCGAGGAAGCGCGCGGAGGAGCTGCTGGCGAGAATCAAGGCAGGCGTGGATTTCGTCGCGCTGGCGAAGGCCGAGTCGGACGATCCCGCCGCCAAGCAGACGGGCGGGCTCATGGAGGATGTTGGGCGTGGGCGCATGGCGCCGGAGTGGGACGAGGCGGTGTTCGCGCTGAAGCCGGGCGAGGTGAGCGGGCCGATCAAACTCCCCTGGGGATACGAAGTGGTGCGGATGGAGAAGATCGGCCGGGAGCTTCCGCCGGACTTCGAGAAGAACAAGCAGCAGTTGCTCAAGAGCCATGCGGACCAGCGCCGCGGCGAGGCGATGCAGAAGCTGGTGACCGATCTGCGGCAGAAGGCCAAGGTCGAGGTGAGCGATCCAGAGATGCAGGCCTATCAGGCGATGATGCAGGGGAAGTTCGACGAGGCGCAGGTGAAGCTGGCGGAGGCGCAGACGGAGGCGCGGAGCGCGGGCGGTCTGGAGGCGGCGTCGGTGTTCTGGGAGCTGGGCTCGCTGTTGGCCGAGGAGAAGACGTGGGAGGAGGCGGGGAACGCTTTTGCCGAGGCGGCCGATGCGCTGAGCTCAGAGGAGGCGGCGCTGCTGCCCGGAGGACGGGCGGAGGCGCTGATGGCGCTGGCCAACGCGTGCGAGCAACAGGGCAATACCACAGAAGCGGTTGAGTGGTATCAGGCGGCGAGCGATGCAACGGAAGTGCCCACTGTCCACAGCCAGCTCCAGTCGGTGTTCCAGAAGCTCGGGCGGCAGGACCTGGTGAAGCAAGAGCAGGACTGGATAGCTAAGTACCAGCAAGAGCAGGGGGAACGACAGGCGCAGATGGAGGCGGAGCGCAAGGCAGCGGAGGCGCAAGCGAAGGAGACAGTGCCGGCCACGCCGCCGACGCAGCCTGCCACACCGCCGGCCGGCAGGAGGCAGACTCCCGCCCAACCGGAGCCTGCTCCCAGGCCGCGGTGACCTGAGCGACGCGATGCCGCGGCAACGGGTGTTGCTGCGCGCGTGCGACGGGTACACTCACCTCAGCACTCCCAGAAGGTAAGTGGTTGGCGAATGGACAGCAATCTGACTCGACGCGAGTTCCTCAAGCGCGCGGCGGCGGCAGGTGTGGCGGCGACAGGGCTGGGGGGACTCGCCGGGCTTGACGGGGCCGTCGCGGAGGCAGCGTCAACGCCGACTATCGCCGTTGCCTCGAAGAAGGATCCGGCCGCGCTTGTGCGGGCGGCGGTGGGCGCGCTCGGCGGGATGGGGAAGTTTGTGAAGAAGGGCGACGTGGTCTTCGTCAAGCCCAACATGGGCTGGGCGCGGAAGTTCGACCAGGCGGCGACGACGAATCCCGGGGTGGTGGCCGAGGTAGTGCGGCTGTGCCGAGCGGCCGGGGCGCGGGAAGTCAGGGTGATGGACCACGCGGTGGACCGACCGGACTCGCTGCTGCTCCGCATGAACGGCATCGAAGAGGCGGTGAAGAACGTCGGGGGCCGGACAAGTTTCGCGTCGTCCTCGGCGCTTTACGAGCGGGTGTCTATACCCAGAGGTAAGGCGCTTTCATCGGTTGACGTGATGCGCGATCTGCGGCGGGCGGACGTGTTCATCAACGTTCCCATCGCCAAGGTTCACAATAGCACGCGCCTGACCCTTGGCATCAAGAACATGCTCGGCATCGTGTGGGATCGGGGCGCGTTTCACAGGAGCTCGAGCATCGACCAGGCGATGGTTGACCTCGCCGCGCGGATTAGGCCGCACCTCACCATCCTCGATGCGGTCCGGATACTGCTGACCAATGGCCCGAAGGGGCCGGGCCGCACGGAGGACCGGAGGATCGTGGTGGCAGGCACCGACCCGGTGGCGGTGGATGCGTACGGCGTCTCGCTGTTCGGGATGAAGGCAGCGCAGATCGGGCACATCAAGTTGGCGGCTGCGGCGGGCCTTGGCGAGATCGACCTGAAGCGCATCAAGGTCAAGGATGTCTAGCCATCTGCGATTGGCCCGGCGCGTTTCCCAGCTCATCTTTCTCGCCGGGTTTCTGGTGCTGTTCGCGTTCGCTGCCGATCCGCTGGCATCGCCGATCCCAGTTGACCTTTACCTGCGGGCCGACCCGCTGCTGGCGCTATCGGCGGCAGTGTCCTTGCGGAAGATCGTGTGGCCGCTGGTCTGGTACGCGCTGCCGATCACCGTTCTCAGCATTCTGCTAGGGCGAG
>Ga0315291_10008109_pt1 | contig 12928 bp, 8 predicted proteins | sample YL17G12_20_MG_FD_203070 | JGI IMG/M metagenome (GOLD analysis project Ga0315291, IMG submission 203070) | Sediment microbial communities from Yellowstone Lake, YNP, Wyoming, USA - YL17G12_20 | ecosystem: Environmental > Aquatic > Freshwater > Lake > Sediment | place: USA: Wyoming | collected... | reverse complement strand
CTTGCATGGACTTGCCAGGACATATGTCTACGCGGGAAAAATCAATGAAGCTTTTTCCTTGTCCGAGCGAATGATGACAATGGATCCGCTGAATCCTGTCTGTTGGATGTTTCAAGGGGCCGTGCATTTTTGGGACGGTCGTTTTGACCTCGCCGTGGAGCGACTTCAAAAAGCCTACCAGATGTATCCTGAAAATGAAGCTGTTCAGGGCTATTATGCCGACGCCCTTGCCCGTATCAACCTTGTCGATCAGGCCGTATCGATCATTGATCAAATGGCCACGGCCTTTCCCAACAATCTTTATACCAAATGGAAGCTCCTATTGAAGTATGGCCTTCTCAATGACCGGGATAGACTTTTCCAATTAATGACCGAGGATTTCCAAAAAAATATCAGAGGATATGGCGGCTCGTATTGGGTGGCGGTTCCTCTCGCCTTGATTGGATCTAAAAAGGAAGCCTTAGATTGGCTCGAGAATGATCTCGGCTGGTTTCATAATTACCCGTTCCTTGCCGAAAAAGATCCTTTCCTCGCCAACATCCGCGGCGAGCCGCGCTTCCAGAAGCTCATGGAGCGGGTGAAATATGAATGGGAGCATTTTGAGGTGTGAGGGTAATTGGAAAGAAGACTCCGCGAAGCGGATGGCGGCAAGGGATAGCAGATCCCATCCGAATCCCGCCCTAGAACGAGAGGGGGTGCGATTTTTTTCACCTGCGCGAGGGATGTGACGCTCGGAACCCGTCCGAGAGCGAGAGCGGGCACGGTTCAGAAAAACGGAGTTTTTCTGAGAGCTCGAGAGCGAGATCGAGCGGATTTTCCGCGCCGGGGAAAATCCGCGTGGTGACGAGCGTCATTTCCCGACCGCTCCATTGACTCCGTCGAAAACCTGAATATAGAATAAACGCCTGGTTTTCGGAATGACGACCCGCATCGTTATTATTCTCCTCGTGATGGTCGCCGCTTACGCCGCGGCGAAGTGGCGGAAACTGTCGGTCGAGTTGAGCATCTTCGCAGCCGCGGTCGCGGGCGGAATTGCCGGCGCGTTCGCCGGGACCCCGCCGCTTGTTGAACTCCCCCGCCACCTCATCGAAGGCTCGTTCCCCTATCTCGACGTCATGCTCGTCTTCTCGACAGCGACCATCTTCATGGCCATAGTCTCCGAGTCCGGCGGGGTCAATTATGTCGTACGCGGTACTATCCGCCTCTTCTATAATGTTCGAATCCTCGCCCTGATTGTCCTGATGATCATCGTTCTCATCCCCGGCGCGCTGACGGGCGCGGGAAGCGTATCGCTCCTCGTCGTCGGAACTCCCGTTGCCCTGGCCCTCGGCTATCTCGGCATCCCGAAAAAAAAGGTCGCAGCCATCATGTTCATCACCGCCGGGCTGAGTGCCGCCGCACCACCCGTCAATATCTGGGCGATGATCCTCTGCGCCGGGACGGCGATTCCCTACGTAGGATTCACCTTCACGCTGGGCATACCGGTCCTTCTCCTCGGGACCTTCACTATCCTCGTCCTTGGCTGGAAAAAGGAGAACGCGACGGACAGAGCGACCGCCCTCGCCAGCATGCCCCTCGTCCCCGAGGGTATGAACTGGTGGCGCGTCCTGCTGCCGTTTCTTGTTTTCTTCGGGCTCATCATCGCGACGAAATTCTGGCCGTTTCGGGTCCCGATCCTAGGCTTGCCCCTGGAATTTACGGCCTCGGCCCTCGTCGCGCTGGCCGTCAGCCCTAAGAAAATCCGAGTCCTCGAACTCTCCCGGACGACGATGAAACGCTTGCTTCCCCTGCTCGCGACAATGATCGTCGTCGGCATGCTTCAACAGATCATGACCGCAACGGGCGTCCGCGGGCTCATATCATACGCCGTTCTCGTTACGCCTCTGGCCCTCCTTTATATTCTGCTCGCGGTCATCATTCCCTTTTCGGAAGGCGTCCTCACGTATGGGGCGGCCGCAATCCTCGGCATTCCGCTCGTCTGGTTCCTGAACTCGATCGGCCTCCATGCTACGGTCGTGATCGCCGGCCTGAGCATTCTCTGGCCACTGGGCGACGGACTTCCGCCGACCGCTCTCATCGGGCGGCTCAGCGTGATGGTGTCCGACTACAAGGACTCGTACTGGTCGTTCCTCAAACAAACATGGTTGCCGTGGCTCGTCATCACCGTCACCGGCATTCTCATGATCATCTTCAGCGCGAAGCTGACGTTTCTCGTGAAATGGAGCATGTAAGGACAAAGCGATGGGCGTGATCATGCTTTTATATTACGTCATCACCGCCTTCATCGCCGGCCTTCTCCTCTGGAACTTCGCCTGCGAAAAGAAAAGCGTGAACGACATGATCCTATATCTGCTCGTCCTCATCCCTCTTGTCCTGCGATTGCTGAGCGTCAAATGACAAGGGAACGATGGATCAAGTCCATCCTCGCCGTCCTCGCCGTTCTCCTGATGCTCGCGGGCGGGCTTCCGCTCGCCAGGCATCGCCATGCTCAAGTCCCCGTCGTGGCCGGTCCGGGTGTGACAAACGTCATAAAGCTCAGCGAGTTCCTCCCGGCCCTCCGCGGGACGATGGCCGACACGAACGTCTATGTCCTCGAGGGGCAAGAGCCAGGGGGAAAAGTCCTGGTCATGGCCAATACCCACGCCAACGAGCCGGCGGGGCTTCTCGCCGCCCTCATCATGATCGAGAACGCGGTCGTTGAGAAAGGAACGCTCTATATGATTCCCGAGTTCAACGCCAGCGCGGGCCGGAATACCAAGCCCGGCGACGGCTATCCGCTGTATTTCGACATCCCGACAGAGTGGGGACACAAGCGCTTCCGGATGGGAAATCGCGACGCTTCTCCTCTCGAACAATGGCCCGATCCCGACGTCTATATCCATTATCCCGACCGTCAGTCCTTATCTTTCAACGATGTCCGGAACACGAACCGGACCTGGCCGGGGCGGCCGGACGGCCCGCGCATGGAGCAGGTGACTTTCGCGGCCATGGAACTCATGCGGAAAAACAAGGTCAACATCGCCATCGACATGCATGGCGCCGAGACGATGTTCCCCGTCACGAATTGCATCGTCGCTCCCATCAAATCGTCCAAGATTGCGACGCTCGTTTCGATGACGGTCAAGGCGATGGAAGGATTCGATAATCATGTCGAGCCGTCGCCCCAGAATTTCCGCGGTTTGTCGCACCGCGAGATCGGCGACTTTTCCGATACGCTTCCGTTCCTCCTCGAAGCGCCGATCCCCTTCCTCGACCAACCGACGGGGCCGAAAACGACCCAGCTCCTTCTCGACGGCAAGGACGCATTCCTGCTTAGTTTGTCCAAAAAGAAAAAGCTATTCGTCCCCTATGACGAAAACGGCTGGCCGATGGAAAAACGCGTCGGCCAGCATTGCTCGGTCACCCTGGAAATCCTTAAGCAGTATTCAAAAAAGAATCCCGAGACGGCGGTCCGCGTCCGGGGAGTCCCCAAATACGCCGGCCTCGTCAAAAACGGCGTCGGCCACTACTTCCACGACCCGTCCAAGGCCGAAAAAAAATCCGTCTTTTACGAATAAAATCGCCAGTCCAAGAGATTCAACAGACCCCTCCCCTTTAATCTTTTCCGGCTTTGTGATAAATAGGATTCTTTCCATGAGCCCCTTGACGAAAGGAGTCGCCGCGATGAAAAAAACCTTGTTCGCCCTCGCGACCGCGGCGCTCGTCATCGTCTTCGCTCCCCCGGCCGGATCGCAGGGCCAGATTCCCAAAGCCCAGCTTCCGGTCCTGACGATCTCGGCCGGGCAGTCGAACGACGCCAACACGGTGAACGCCGTCCTGGAGGAAGCCGGGATTCTCTATGACTATTGCGACGTCCCGACCGTCGAGATGCTCAACGCCGGTGTCGGCCTCGCCGGCAAGAAGTCGGCCGAAGGCTTCCATGTCGAGAGCTATACCGATACGGCGAAATACCCCAAAGGGACACCCTATAAGACCGTCATCATCGCCATCGGTGCCAGCCTCAAAGGCATGGGGGCTTCCGGTTTGACGGTCGATGCCGAAGAGGCCCGCGTCCGAAAGATCATCGACGCCTGTAAGAAAAAGAAGATCTTCCTCATCGCCGTCCACCCGGGGGGCGAAGCGGGCCGGGGCCCGTCCGGGAGCGACAACGAACGGATGATCGACGCTGTCGCGCCCTTCGCCGATTTCCTGATCGTGACCAAGGACAGCAATAAGGACGGCCGGTTCACAAAGGTCGCCGCATTGACCAAAGCGCCGCTAATCCAGGTCGACTACGCTTTGGGCATGGTCGATATTCTTAAGAAAGTCTTTATCTGAAAGTTCATCTCGGAGAGGAGGAGCGTATGTCAAGAATCAAAACCATCACCGTCGTCCTCGTCGCCGTTCTCGTCGGCTTCGCCGCGGCCCCGGCCCAGGCCCAGCTGATCACGCCGAAACAGCAGTTCGGCTTCAACATCGGCGACGACTATCAGCTCATCAATTACACCCAGCTTCTCGCCTTTTGGAAGAAGCTGGCCACCCAAAGCGACCGGATGACGCTCGTCAACATCGGGACGTCCTCGGAAGGGCGCCCGATGGTCATGGCGATCATCACCTCGCCCAAGAACAAGCCGAAGCTCGACCTCTATAAAAACATCTCGAGACGGCTCGCCCTGGCCCAAGGGTTGACCGAGGCCGACGCCCGCAAACTGTCCCAGCAGGGTAAAACGGTCGTCTGGATCGACGGCGGCCTCCATGCCAGCGAGATTGTCGGTTCGCAGCAGCTCATCGAACTCGTCTGGCAGATGGTAAGCCGCACGGACGCCGAAACGCTGAGAATTCTCGACGACGTCATCCTCCTCGCCGTCCCGGTCAACCCGGACGGCCTGGAGCTCGTCGCGAACTGGTACATGCGGGAGAAGGACCCGACGAAACGGGCGATGGGCGGGCTGCCCCGGCTCTACCAGAAGTTCGTCGGCCACGACAACAATCGCGACTACTATATGGTCGCCCAGCCCGAGACCGAAATCGTAAGCCGGCAGCTCTACATCGAGTGGCATCCCCAGTTCCTCTACAACCACCACCAGTCCGGGCCGGCCGGAACGGTCCTCTTCTGCCCGCCTTTCCGCGACCCGTTCAATTATTATTTCGATCCGATGGTCCCCATCGGGACGGACCTCCTCGGCCTGGCCATGCACGAGCGATTCGCGGCCGAAGGCAAACCCGGCGCGATCATGCGCTCGGGCGCCAGCTACTCGACGTGGTGGAACGGCGGCCTGCGCAGCACCGGCTATTTCCATAACATCATCGGCATCCTTACCGAGATCATCGGCAATCCGACGCCGATGACTATCCCATTCATTCCCGACCGCGTCCTGCCCAAAGGCGACTATCCCTACCCGATCATGCCCCAGACCTGGCATTTCCGGCAGTCGGTCGACTACTCGATCACGGGCGATAAAGCCATCCTCGATTTCGCCGCCCGCCGGCGCGAGGAAATCCTCTTCAACCGCTATATCATGGGAAAGAACGCCATCGACAAAGGTAACCGCGACACGTGGACCTTCCAGCCCAAAGATATCGTGAACATCCAAGCCCAGGTCGATAAAGAACGGGCCCAAACCCTTCAGGCGGCCGCGGCGGGGGCCGGACAGGCCGCCCCCCCCGCTATGGGCGGCCAGCGCGGCGGCGCGACTGCCAACCAGAAATATTTCGACGCCCTCCGCGACCCGGCCCAACGCGACCCGCGCGGATTCATCATCCCGTCGGACCAGCCCGACTTCCTGACCGCGACCAAATTCGTCAATACCTTGATGAAGAGCGGCGTCCAGGTCCACCGGGCGACGAAACCATTCGCCGTGGCTGGGAAGACCTATCCCCAAGGGTCATTTGTTGTCAAAGCCGCGCAAGCTTTCCGCGCTCATGTCATATCGATGTTCGAGCCCCAGGACCATCCCAACGACTTCGCCTATCCGGGCGGCCCGCCCCGTCCTCCGTACGACAGCGCCGGCTGGACGGTAGCGTTCCAGATGGGAGTCCAGTTCGACCGCATCCTCGACGGATTTAGCGGCCCGTTCGAGGAAGTGAAAGGCCTTGTCAAGCCCTCCGCGGGGGTGCTCGGAGCCGACGCGTCCAAGGCGGCCGGCTTCCTCATCGACCATCGCGTCCTAGACTCGTTTGTTGCGGTCAACAGGCTTCTGAAGAATAGGGAAGATGTCTACTGGATGAAGAACGCGTTCACGGCCAACGGCAAGTCATATCCCGCGGGGACGATCTTCATCCCAGCCAAAGCTTCAGTTCTTCCCATCCTGCAGAAGGTCGCGAAGGACAAAGGGCTGACGATCGAACCCGCCGACCTCAAACCGGCCGGCGAGGCCTTCAAGCTGAAACCCGTGCGACTCGGCGTTTGGGACCAGTACGGCGGATCGATGGATTCCGGCTGGGCCCAATGGATTCTCGAACAGTTCGAATTCCCTTATGAGGTGGTCTACCCGCCGACCCTCGACGCGGGCGACCTGAATTCCAAATATGATGTCCTCGTCTTCGTCTCGGGCGGGATTCCCGCCTTCGGAGCGGGAGGCGGGGGGCGAGGCGGCTTTGGCGGACAGGCGCCACAGACCAACATCCCGGATGAATTCAAAGCCATGGTCGGCCGGGTCAGCGTGGACAAAACACTGCCGATCCTACGAAAATTCGTCGAAAACGGCGGCGCGATCCTGACGGAATCCGGATCGACGAGTCTGGCTTATCACTTCGGCCTCCCCGTCACGAATCACCTGGTCGAGACGACGCCCGACGGCCGCGAGGTCCAAGTGGGACAACAGAAGTATTATGTTCCGGGGTCGGTCCTCCAGGTCAAGGTGGACACGACGAACCCGCTCGCCTACGGCATGGCGGAATCGACCGACGTCTTTTTCGACAACAGCCCGGTCTTCGACCTTCTGCCCGAAGCCTCGCGTCAAAAAGTCGTGCCGGTGGCCTGGTTTGAGAACAAGAATCCGCTGCGCAGCGGCTGGGTCTGGGGAAACCAGTACCTTCACCGCGGAGTCGAGGTCATCGAAGCGCCGATCGGCAAGGGGAAACTGTTTCTCTTCGGACCGGAAATCACGTTCCGCGGACAACCCCATGGCACATTCAAACTCTTGTTCAACGGGATCTATTACGGCCCGGCGGAAGCGGTCGTACTGAACTGAGATTGGGCGAGGGGGCCGGACCCGTGTTCGGTCCCCTTTTTTCTACATTGTCTTTCCGTCGATCCCGATAACGATTTTTTTCGGCTTAATATCGGTCCCCGACTGCGCGACGGCCTCTTCGACCATATGTAAAAGCCCGGAGCAGCACGGGACGGTCATGATTGCGACAGTCAGCGACCGGAGGTCGTTACGCCTCAGGATCTCCGCCAGCTTCTCGACATAATTCGCCGTATCGTCGAGTTTCGGACAGGCGATGACAAGCTTCTTCCCCTTGAGAAGGTCCGGATGGAAACTCCCGAAGGAAAAAGAGGACCGCCTTATTGTCTTCGTCGAGCTCGAGCGCGCCCTCCATACACGCGGTCGTGCAAAGGCCGCAGCCGTCGCAAAGAGCCCGTTCGATTTCGATGATCTTGCGTTTCGCTATAATTAGTCTCCTTGGATGTTCGAATACGTCGAGCCAAGGCTAAAGAAAAGACGTGGCTAGGGACGAACGTTCACACGGCTTCGATCGTCGAAGGGGGTTTCGGCGCGATATTGTAGGTGACGCTGACGACGCCGGGCACTTCGCGGAGGATCGCATTTGCGACTTTTTCGAGGATTTCGAACGAGAGCTTGGTCGGCGTCGCAGTGCGGGCGTCGAGGCTGTCCCAGCAACGCACCTCGATCTGCTGGCCGAAATCGCGCTTTCCGTCGCGCATGCCGGTGACGCGGTCGTCATGCAGAATCGCCATATACTGAAAAGCCTTCTGGCCTTTGAGAACGCGTTCGACAACGACCGTCGCTTTGCGGACCGTCGCGATCCGTTCCGGGGTCACTTCGCCGATCACGCGCGCCGACAAGGCCGGGCCCGGGAACGGGATCCGTTTGAAGACCTCGGCCGGCAGCCCGAGGGCCCGGCCCAGCTTCCGGACTCCGTCCTTGCGGAGTTGAACGAGCGGTTCGAGGATGCGGTAGCCGAACGCTTTCTCCGGGTCGATTCCCATTTGCTCGAAAACGTTATGCTGACGCTTAATCCCGGCGACCGTTTCGTCGACATCCGTAAGGATCGTGCCCTGGAGAAGGACCTTCACCCCGCTGTCCCGGACCAGGCGGCCGAATACGTTCTTGTAAAACGTCTGTGTGATCGCTTCCCGCTTTTCCTCCGGATCGGTTATGCCCTTGAGAGCGGCGAAGAAATCCTGTTGGGCATCCACGACATCGACCGCGACGCCCATCTTGCGAAACAACCCAACCACGCGTTCGGGTTCCCCTTCGCGCATGATGCCGTTCTGAATGAAGACAGATTTGAGGCGCTTCCCCAAAGCTCGATGCCCCAGCATCGTGACGGTCGACGAATCGACCCCGCCCGAGAGGGCGCTGATGGCCGTTCCGTCCCCGACGCTTGTCCGGATGTCCTTAACTTTTTCGGCGATGAAGCGCTTAGAGTCTAGCGCCCGCGCAGTGATTTCCTGGATCATAAATCGTCTCCTTTCTCAGATAGAATTGTCCTTTTCCCCGGCCAAGGATGACCTCTCCCGCCCATCTCGAGAGACTATATCGCCGGTCGCGAAACGAAGTCAATATCGGGTCCTGCGCCGGCGATTCTGTTTTTTCGAAGGGCTCTTGGTGTATGATGAAACAGGCCCAAAGTCGATGAACGGGATCGCGCGAAAAGTCTTTTTTTTCATCCTTGCCGGAGCCGTTTTATCGCGCGCCTTCGGCTCCGCCCCCGAACAAAATCCGCTTCGCGAGGTTCGCGTCAAAGTCCTGGGCGACGAAGAATGGCGGGACCGGTCTGATTGGAGGAAAGCTTCGAGCGATGTCCTGGCCCTTGTCTCGGCCGAATTCGAACGGCTGTTCGGGATACGTTTTACGGCCGAGGATTTCCAGGCCTGGGCGCCGGACGGCCGGGCCCACTCTCTGGACGCGCTGGCGGAAGACCTCGATTCCAAAGTCGAGAAGGGTTCCACGGACATCGTCCTCGCGATCACGGCCCGGACGAATCTGAACACGGGATACGCAGGATATTCTCTGTTCAAAGAAGGCCTCGTCCTCGTGCGATCGACGCCCGACGCGGCCGAACTCGTCAGAACCCTCATCCACGAATTCGGCCACCTCTTCGGGGCCGTTCATATCGACGACCCCGGGTCGGTGATGGACAAATTCATCCAGGGCCGTTCGTTTGACAACGTCAATGCGCAGCTCATCGCCCTCAATCGCGGGCGCTCCTTCCGCACGGTCGAGTTTCCGATCCCGAAGGCGCTTCGGCCCAAGGTTCTTCCGCTCTATGAGAAAATCTGTGATGCGATCAGGTTTTCCCGGGCCCATAAAAAAAACGAATCAAACATTGGGGCAGGACTCAAGTTAGCGGGCGAAGACCAAAGCGAGATGAATTGGCCGGAGCTCGACGATGCCTTCGGTCTTCTCGCCCAAATCCATCTGGAAAACAAGGACTACGAAAAAACGCTCTCGGCCTGCGGGGAGGCCTTGGCGATCAATCCCCGCAATCTTGAGACCCAGAATCTCATGGCCATCGCACTCCGGCGCATGGGCCGGGTCGATGAGGCCATCGATAAATATATTAGCCTCCTGGTCCAAAAACCCCGGCTTGCCCGGGTCCGTTACAACCTAGGGATCGCCTGCGCGAAGAAAGGTGACCTCGACGCCGCCCTGGCCTCGTATAAAACCGCCCTCGCCATCAAGCCCAATTTCGTCGAAGCCCGGAACAACCTGGGGGAGACTTATTTGAAACTCGGCCGCGTCGAAGACGCCGAAGCCGAGTTGAGGAAGGCCGTCGCGCTACTCGACGAATATCCCCTGGCCCATTCGAACCTGGCCGAAGTCTTGTTCCGAAAGAAAGACTATGAGGGCGCCTTTGCCGAAGCTGAAAAAGCGATGGCCTTGAACCCGGACATGCCCGATCCCTACAACATCCTGGGCAACCTCCATCGCCAGCAAGGAAAAAACGAGACGGCCGTCCAGGACTACCGACGGGCCCTGGCTCTCGACCCGAACTATGAAAAAGCCTATTACAATCTCGGTATCGGTTGCCTGGATTCGAACAAATACGAGGAGGCGAAATCCTTTTTCCTGAAAGCCTTGGAGATCAACGCCGCTTTCGCCGAAGCCCACGCCGGCCTCGGCGCTTGCCTTCTCCGGGAGAACGATAACGACGCGGCGATTGCTGAGATTCAAACGGCGCAGAAACTCGGATACCGTCAAGCCAAGGCCAACATCAACCTGAGCGCGGCTTTTCTTCGCCAAGGCCGGATCGCGCCGGCCGTGGACGAGGCCCGAAAAGCCGTCGCCCTCGAACCCGGTCTGGCCATGGCCCACAACAACCTCGGCGTCGCCTTATCTCAACAGGGGGCCGCGGAGGAAGCCACGCGGCAATTCCGGCTGGCCCTTGAACTCGACCCGAAGAGCAAGGACGCCTATGTCAATCTCGGGAATCTCGACCTCCAAGCCGGTCGTTTCGATGAGGCTCTTGAGCTCTATGCCCGTGCCGTTCTGATCGATCCGCACGACGGAATGGTCCACAATAACATGGCCGTGATATATTTCCGCAAGGAGCAATACATCCCGGCCAAGGAATGCGCGGATAAAGCCCTGGCCGAGGGCTTCAAGGTCAACCCCGATTTTCTCGCCGAATTAAAAAAAAGAATTAAACGATAAGGAGCCGTCCGATGACAAAAACGAAAAAAAAGGTCTCTGCCTGCACTTCCGCACTTGTCCTGGCCGCGCTGCTCGTGCCGCCGGGCGCGTTCGGCCTCGAAGCCGTAACCAAAGCCCAATATCTCGCTTATGCCCGCGCTTCGGCCGACTGGACCTGGCAACACTACGATGACATCGTGGCCCGATGGAAACAGTCCTTCGACCCGAAGAACGTCTTCGGGTACCGGGCCCCGGGCGGATTTTTAGAAATGGCGGTCATCGACGCCTCTTTCTTTGAACAGGAAAAGAAGCCCGAATACGCCCGGAGGGCCAAAAAGGTCCTCATGACCTATGGCGACTTCCGGACGGCCTTCCCGGAATGGGCCAAAAAGATGCGCGCGGATTACGAAGACGCCGTACCGGCCCTCCCCGACTTTTTTACGGTCATGCGCTATATCAGAGCGTACGATACGCTCCACCGGCTCAACCAGCTTACGGCCGACGAAAACGCCAAAGCCGAGTCGATCATCGCCGAAAGCATCTCCTATATGATCCGGACCCAGGAATGGGGGGCGATGAACAGGTCCATGCTCCGGGCGGAAAACCTGGCTTGGGCCGTCCGCGTTCTACCCGGCGCCAAGGACGTCAAGACCTGGGAGATGCAGAGACGGGCGCTCGGCGACGACAACTGGGGCCACTGGGAGATCGAGGACGCGACGATCTATAACGGAGTCTGGCTGTATTCGCTGCTCGGCTATGCGGACGCCCTCCGGAAAATGGACGATCTCTTCAAAACGCCCTCGGTTTACTACTACGCCCAGTATTACCTGAACCTCATCAGCCCCGCGGGAATGGTCCCGGACTACGGCGACGCCCATTGGGACGCGAACTGGACGCATTTCCTGGTCTTTTTCGAAGCGGCGGCCGCGGCGTATAAGAATCCGAACCTGAAATGGGCCGCGGCGACGATCGCCCGGAAATACATCGATTTTAAAAATCCGACGAGCGTCGGCCTTGGATATATGCTCCTGGATTGCGCCCGGTGGGGCTCGGACGCCGTCGCGCCCGTCCTTCCCTTCGCCCTCTCCCAGGAGGTCATGGACGACGTCCAAGGTAAGAAAATCGTTTTCCGGAACGGCTGGACGCCCGAGGCCACGTACCTTCTTCTGAACTATCGCGACGAGGGCGACGGCGGACTCAATTTCCGCGATTATCTTCGGGATACGATCCCGGTCGAAGAAGAGAAGATGACGCACGGACACGCCGACGAGAACAGCATCCCACTTCTCATGGCGGGCGGGTCGGTCCTCCTTCATGACGCCGGCTATCGGGACTACATGCCGAGCGGCCTTTACGGCGCGTTCCGCCAGGACTACTTTCACAATCGTCTGTGCGTCCGCCCGGAGAAGATTTGGATGGGCCAGAAGGAGGGAGAATCCCGCTATAGCATTCGCGAGACCGTGCCCGGCCAGGGCGTCCTCGAGTTCCTCCGAGACGCGGGATCCTATCGCAAAGTTCGAACGCAGAAAGTCGATTTTCTGAACCTCCCCGATATCGATTACAGCCGGAGCCGCGTCCTCGACGACAACTGGGATTATCAATGGGACCGGGTCATCGCCTACGTCAAAGACGCCGACCTCTTCGTCGTTTTCGATATCTTCAAATCGCTCAAAGAAGAATTTTTCACGCTGGCCAACCTGTGGCATACGCGCATGATCGCCGCCCGCGGCGAGCACTGGTACGACACCGTCTATGACTCGATCGCGGGATACGGCGGAACGCCGGGGCCTCCCCTTCCCCAGGGCAAGCGCCTTCTCGTGGTCTTCCCGGCGACGGCGTTCAAACTCGAAGGCGTCGAGCCGCAGAAACGGCATTACCAGGACGAGCTTACGATCCACCAGACGACGGGCCAGCATTTCGAGCTTCGCGAGACGGTCGGCTTCGTCACGGTTTTGATCCCCCACGCGGCGGGCGCCGACCCCAAGGCGCTCGCGGCCGGCGTGAAGCTCCTTCCCGTCGATGCGGCCCGGGCCGGCCAAGCGGTCGGGATCGCGGTCGGCGATAAAACATATTATGTAGCCGCGAAAAACGACCTCCGGCAGGATATGGCCCGGGACAACAAG
>Ga0315291_10008107_pt1 | contig 12928 bp, 4 predicted proteins | sample YL17G12_20_MG_FD_203070 | JGI IMG/M metagenome (GOLD analysis project Ga0315291, IMG submission 203070) | Sediment microbial communities from Yellowstone Lake, YNP, Wyoming, USA - YL17G12_20 | ecosystem: Environmental > Aquatic > Freshwater > Lake > Sediment | place: USA: Wyoming | collected... | reverse complement strand
GCTAATGCGGAGGTTGCGGAAGGCGACCGGCGAGCCGTGGTTCTGCAACCCGATGTAGCCTATCTGCGCCCGGTTGGGGAACTTGCGTTCCTCCGCCTGCTGCGCGTTCAGCTCCGGGTCGGCGAGGCTGACCTCGTAGAGCTTGTCGCCGTTCATGTAGGTTGTGAGCTTGTCGCCCCAGCAGGTGATCTCGACCTGGTTCCACTCGCCGGCGGGCCGCGACGCATTCACCGCGGGCGCCACCGCGTCGTAGAGCGACCCCGCGCTGTGCTTGTCCGGCTTATCGCCGTAGTCGTTGAGGACCTGTATCTCCATGCCGGTGAAGGCCGGGTTGCCCTCCAGCGTGGAGCGCACGAAGATGCCGCTGTTGCCGTCGGGCGAGACCTTGTATTCGAGGCGCAGTATGAAGTCGCGGTACTGCTTGTCCGAGCGCAGCCAGCCGCCCTCGCCCCCGCTGCACACGAGCTCCCCGTCCTGCGCCGCCCAGGTCTCCGCGCCCATCGCCTGCCAGCCGCTGAGGTCGCGGCCGTTGAAAAGGGGAACGAATCCCTGCTCCAGCTCCTGGCTCGAGACCCCGGCGCCGCTTGCGACCGGTGCGCCGGCTGCGACCGGTGCGCCGGCTGCGACCGGTGCGCCGGCTGCGACCGAGGCCGCCATCGCCGCCAGCATGACCACTGCCACGCACAGCCATACTCGCCCGCTCATCGCTCACCTCCGCTGGCACAGACTAGCGCCGTCCATCGCCGCGGCGCATCGAATGCTTCGCTCCTTCGCCGTCGGCACCCGGGTTCCTGGCGCCCTCTGAGGCGATTGCGGATTGGCGCGTGCTCCGGCCGCGCGGCCAGGTCGCTGGGCGACCGCTGGCTAGGCCGAAAGGCCGCCATCCCGGCCCCGACTGGTCGGGGCCGGGATGGCGGCCCTGGCCCGGCCACTCAGAACGAGAATATCTCGTAGCCCTTTACCCCGGTCATGAAATCAACCACCACCCACAGCCCCGCGCTGAAGAACTCGGCGAAAACCAGCCCCAGGAAACCCGGCAGCAGCAGCCGGTATATGCGGAAACCGCCGAAGCGCAGCACCAGCCCCTTCGCCATCCACCCCAGGAGAATGGGGAACCAGAAGTTGATCATCGGCCACGACGCCCCCATCACATAGCCGATGGGATGGCACGGCCACCACAGAAACGTCCGGTGCATGCCCATGATCAGCCACATCGACATCGCACCGACGATCATCAGCAGCATCGCCGCCGGCGACGACTTCTCCCCGTGCTGAATGAGCGACGCGGTCCAGGTGGCGTAGAGGTTGCGCGCGTAGTAGGTCGTGAACCAGGGATGCAGCGATAGCCCGCCGTGGCGATACATCAGTCGCAGATACGACCAGTACGATGCAAACAGCGCGATGAGGACGGCGCCCGCCAGCGCATAGGTCAGCTTCCGTCGCGGCAGCGGCCCGAAGTCGGACATCTTGTAGCTCTGCACCGTCCCCGGCATGAGCGGGCTGCGGTTGTCGAGCATCAGCAGGTGGTCGAACAGAACCAGGAAGGTGATCTGGCGCGCCGCAAACGGCTGCGTGCCCGCCGCCGCAAAGAACATATTGATCGGGCGGAAGGGGTGCTGCACGTACAGCATGCCGCCCTCCACCACCAGCCGCGCCGCCACCAGGTGCAGCAGGAAGAACAGCAGGAACAGCACCATCGTGGCTGAGAATCCCGCGCCCGCCGCGCCCCCCCACGCCGCGATGAACAGCAAGCCCACGGCCAGCCCCACCAGCGCCGTGCGGTACGACAGCGGCTCCTTCGCGTCATCGCTCGCGCGCGCGCCGCTGAAAGCGCTGCGCCACACCGCGCGCAGATGCCCGCGCATCGTCCACAGCAGATAGAGCCCGAACACCAGGATCCCGCCCACCATCTGCTGCGCCACAAACGCCCGCACCGGGTACGCCTGCACCGACTCGGCGCGATACCCGAGCACCCCCACGAACAGCACCTGCTGCGCCAGGAAGAATACGTAGAAGAACCACAGGCTGAAGGACAGCTCCGTCGGCAGCAAGAACGCCAATCCCACGATGCTGAACGGCAGCCGGAAAAACACCGGCTGCATCGCGTTCCACGGCGGCGCCTGCAGGTACTGGCTGAGCGGCAGGAAGTGCACGTTGAGATACGGCACCGCGGGGACGTATGAATGCAGGCCGTTCATGGTGTGGATCGCGAACGGCACGCTGAAGAAGACCCACATCAGCCGGTTGCGCAGAAGAGGAACCCCGGCGCCGTCCTCGCGCTGCTGCGCCATCTCGATGGGAAGCTGCACCAGCGGGAACACCAGCTTCTCGTGATCCACCCACGGGCGGCGAATGATCGCGCTCATGCAGAACAGTACCGCGTAAACCGCCAGCACCAGCGCGGTCCACGACGCCAGCGGCAGCACCCACTCGCCCCACGGGATCGACGCCCCCTTCGGCAGGCCCTCGTACAGCCAGCGTATGGCGTCGGGATTCTTCGGCGCCGCCCACGCCGGGAAGTAGTGCAGGAACAGCTTGTCGTACAGGTTCTCCGGCGCGGCGAAATAGGACGGCCCGGCCAGGTACGGGATCAGCAGCGCGGTCATCCCGAACGACGGGATGCCTGCCGCCACCAGCATCATGCTGAACACGAGCAGCAGCTCCGCGGAATCAAACGGCCGCCGCCGCAGCCGCCGCAGCGCTCCATTGCCGGCGGTCGCCAGCAGCGCGAAGATGAAGAAGCTGCTGATGGGAAAGGCGGTGAGGCCGACCCACGTCCCCTGCATGACGAGGTCGCTGAAGGGGATGCCTATGCCCAGCAGCAGGGCGAATGCTGCGCCGGTGACCAACGCGCGTACGGTCATGGGTCGTTCGCTCGGCGCCGCCCTTCGGCGACCCTGAACGGGCCGCTCACGATGGCCCTGAAGGGCCGTCGTCGGTGGGGCCGGATTGTATCCTGCCATCTGGTTGGCAGATTGAAAATCTGCCCCACCGGAGCGGGCGGCGCCGGGGTCTTTCTTTCTCTGGCGCCCGCCCCGCTTCCTACGCTGATCAGGGCTCGGTGAGGGTGCTCGCCACGCGCGCGCCGATGCGCGTCAGGTCCGCGCGCGCGCCGATGATAAGCAGGCTCACCGCGCGGTCGGCATCGATTGATAGGTCGCACACGCCGGGTTGCGCCGTCGCGGCGACGGTCTCAAACGGCGTCCAGCGTCCGCCAACCACCTCGCCGACCTGCGCCGCTGCGCCCGCGCGCAAACCCGGGCAGGAAAGCCGGACCTGGCCCTCGCCGGCCGGCATGAACAGCAGCGCCGAGGATTCCGCCAGGTCCTGCCCGTCCTCGGTTGCGAGCATGAAATGCACGTCCCCGCGCGCCACGCCCCGGCCGTCGCGCAGGAGGGTCCCGCTGGCTTCCGCAGCGAGGGTATGACCCGCGGCGTCCTCCAAGATAAAGCCCGGCTTGTGCGGCCCGAGGGTGAGGGCGTACTCGTGGCGCGGCGTGCGCAGCGTGACGCGCCGGTCGCGCACCGGGTCCGGGTTGAAGAGCACATACGCCGCACCGCCTGCTCGCGTGGGGACCTCGAACACGTGAATATCCGGCGCGTCCGGCCGCACCTGCAGGCGCGCGATTCCGGCGAATCCCAATACCGCCCGGTAAAGGTCGCGCAGCACCGGCATGCCGCCGACATCGGCCTCCAGGGCGTCCGGCGTATAGACCACTGTTCCCTCGCCAATGTGGTTCACAACCAGCCGCGGCTCACGCGCTGGCCCGCGTGCTATGACCTGCGCGTCCGTCTCCTCGATATTGATCGCGGGCCATCCCCGCCAGTCGTACAGGCCGAACCAGCCCTCGCCATCCACGCGCGCCTGCGGCGCCTCGCCGCCGGGCAGAACCAAGCCTTCGGAACCCTCACCCACAAAACGAACCCCCGCCAGGCGCTCCAGCCGCTCGCTGCGCGTCCGCTTGCGGTTCGGGTCAAAGCTGAAGTCGCCCGACACGTACGCGCATCCGCCGCGCGCGACGAACGCCTCCACCGCGGCCACCGCCTCGTCGCTCGGGCAGTAGGGGAGGGGCCAGAAGAGTACGCGCGCCGACTCCGGCAAAGCCTCCGCGACCCGATCCTCGTCAATGACGCCGAAATCCACGTGCGCGCCGACCAGGCCGTCAATGCAGCGCTGCACGGCCTGATATACCTGATCGCCGTCGGACCCGGTACGATGACTGGTGGGCACGACCACCCACGCCGCCGGCTCGCGATACAGGGGCTCGAAGTGCTTGAACAGCAGGGCGGTGTTGCGATAGACACTGAGCACGCGCTTGGGCACGCGGTCGTTCGAATGCACCAGGCCCCAGGGGAATACGCTCTCGTCCGCGTCGGCCCAGCACCAGTTGTGCACTTTGCACCCGCCCAGGCCCAGCGCGTAGTGCGGAACCGCGAGGTAGAGGTCGAGCTGCTCCTGCTCGGTGCGCGTCTGGTGGTAGTCGCACACCGCGGCCCACGCCGGGTGCGTCTTGGCGCCGAACTCGCCGATGCTCAACCCCTGGCCGTACGCGCGCATGTCCGAGAACTTGAAGCGCGCCGGGAACTCCTCGATGTCGCTGCCCTTGAGGCCGAAATAGCCCATATTGCCGATGTCGATCGGGCCCAGGCTGGCGCGAATGTCGACGCCGCCATAGGGCTGCCCGTAGAACTCCACGGTCGTGGGGCGATTCCCATCACCCTGCTTGAGGGCATCGTGCATCGCCGTCAGCCACCGCCGCACCAGCCATTGCTCGAACAGCTTCCGGTCGCGCACGCGCAGGTCGTCCCAACCGCGCGATACCACCGGAGTCAGTTCCGCCTGGTCGAACGACGTTATCGGCGGGGCCGCTCCCCATGCCTCCTGCAGCGCGTCGGCAACGCCGTAGCGTTCGCGCAGGAACCCGGCGTACAGCGCGCGCATCTGGGGCGTGTCCTCGATCTTCAGTCGCAGGTCGCCGTTCGTATAATAGATCACCCCTGGCGTCCCGGAGAGCATCTCGGCGAAGCTCTCGCACCACCCGGCCTGCCGCTCAAGCTGCTCGTCGTCCGCCGCGGTTTCCCAGCCGATCAGCAGCCCGGGCACGTATATCAGCCGCAACTGCTGAGCGATCTGCACCATCCCCTGCACCTGGCGGATGACGCGGTCGTCGGCGACATAGGGCTGCGCGAACGCCGCGGGGTGGAACTGCAGGTTTTCGTACACCGTTACCCCGTTGTCCCGCATCGCCCCCAGGTCGCGCGCCCACGTCAGCGGGTCTTGCGCCGCCGCGGAGAACATGTTTGCGTAGGTGTCGGTTCCCAGCAGGAAGTGACGCGCCCCGTCCGCCTCCACGTAGTTGCCAGCGAAGCGCACCGCCGGCCCTGCGGCAACCGCCTGGGGATCGCTCACAGAGAACGCGGTCTCCATGCGGTCAACCGGCTCGCCGTCGAGGCTGAGCGTTGCGCGCACCCGGTAGAAGTCGGCAGCGACCGGTGCGCCGGCTGCGAAAGCGCCGGGACGCCAGGCGGTCTCGATCACCACCGTCTCGCCCGCCGCGACCGGTGCGCCGGCTGCGACCGAGCGCGCGACCTCGGCGGGCGCCGGGACTTGCCCGCCGGATGCAATTGCGGGCGCGACCTCTCGTGGAGGTCGCGATAATTCCGCGCGGCGTACACACCGCGCGCCCGGTGCCGTCACGCGCCACGGTTCGATGTCGAATCTCACCTTGACTGCGCGCGGACGGCGGCCGAAATTCGAGACGCGCACGGTTATGGCGACCGGCTCGCCCTGGTGATAGCACGCGCGGTCGGTGGCCAGGTTGTGCAGGTATGTCTCGGCCAGCATCAACCGCACCAGGCGCACGAACCCCCGGCCCATCTCGCGCTCGCCCGCCGGGAACAGGTCGCGGTTGGTGACGCCGAAGAACGCCCAGCTCGAGCGGGCGTACGCGCCTGCGTAGTTGCGCACCAGTGCGCCGGCCGCGCCCCGCAGACGCCCGTAGCGGTCGTATGCGTTGACCAGTGGCGTCCATCGCGCCTGGTCCCAGCCGACCACGCCGCTGGCGGCGTAACCCTCGAGCGGGCCTTCTATCCGCACACCCGACGGAAAGACAAACCCGTCGGCGCTGCCGCGGCCGTAAGCGACGCGCTCAAGCGTGTACGATGGATCGAAAACACCGATCTGCTGCGGCGTTACCACCAGGCCGTCGCGGGGCTCGCCCGTGCGCGTGTTCATCACCACCACCGCCGGCACGCGCACCAGCTCCAGGTCGTCGAACCACGCGCTCCCGCTCGTGTTGTACAACCCGGCGATAAGGCGCGCCCGCGCGACCTCCGGCGCAACGCGAAAGCGCCAATCGTATCGCTGCCAGTCCTGCGGCGCCGTCATGTGTGCCGTATCGCGGAATATGACGAGCCGCCCGTCCGCGGCGTATTGATAGACCGCGAGGTACGCGAACCCGTCGGCCTCGCGCCCCAGGTTGCCGGCCTTGATCCAGCCCGTGAAGACGTACTCCTGTCCCGGCTCGACCGCCACATCGTGGTGACACCCACCGCCCAGCAGCGCCGCGCCTGGCTCCACGCTTACGCGAACGGAGCGCTTGCCCGAGTGCGCCTCATCGGCGACGACCGCGCACGACGCCGGTGTATCGGTATCCCACGGTGCGCCCTCGAAGTTGCCGCCGACGGGCACCGATTCTTGCTGCGCCGCCGCCGCCTCGCTCTGCGTCAGCCAGCCGCGGGGTCCTCGCACGACCAGGTTGTCGAAGGCATACCCGCCCACGCTGATGAAGTCGCCGCCCTGCGCAAGGAACGCTTGAAACGCGCTGTGGGCGGCCAACGGGAACGTCGCGCCGTACGGAAGAACGACGAGGTCGAGACTTTGCCGGTTGAGAAGTTGCGGGTCGGCAAGCTCCTCGGCGGTCAGAAGACGAACGTCAACGCCGGCTTGCCGCAGCAGCCCTGCGAGGTGCTCCGGCGACGCATGTGGCACAGCGAGTTTACCCTGAGTCCGTCGAAGGGCCCCCGGCTGTGTCGGCGCCGCCTTCGCGGCGCCGGAATTGACAGGCGAAGCCCGCCCCTTCGCGGAGTTTATCCTGAGCAAAGTCGAAGGGCTCAGGGCAGGCTCTGAGCTTGTCGAACGGGGCGCCCGTCCCACGTAGACCGCCACGTCATCGCGCAGAATGGCGACGCGCGCCTCGCGGTCGGCTGCAAGGGTTCCCACGGCAACCGCCGTGGTCGCCAGGGCAACGGCCGTCACTATCGCCCGGCGCACGAGAGCACAGATCATCTCATCCCGCTCCGCGGCGGGCCCCACACACCGCAAGCGTGATTGAGCCGAAGAGAGGCTCAACCGAAGTGCCGGCGCACGTACTGAACGTTAGCGCGGGTGTCGGCGATCAGATCGCCGCTCGGGCTTGAGGTCTCGAGCACGTACCAGCCGCTGTAGCCGGTGTCGCGCAGCGCTTCGGCGCACGCCGGGAAATCGACGTTGCTCGCGGTGCTCAGCAGCTTGTCGCCATTCTTGAGGTGCACCTGGCAAATGCGATCGCCCAGCAGGTGGATTTCGGCCGGAACGTCGCGCCCCTGGTCCGCCGAGTTCTTCAGGTCATAGTAAACCATCACCCACGGGGAGCCCACCGCCTCCACGATACGCAAGTTGTCGGGCGCGCTGAGGGTGTTTTCGAGGCCGAGGATCACCTTCGCCTTCTCCGCCCGCGGCGCCAGCTCCCTGAGCGCGTCCACCACCCGGTTGACGTCCTGCGCGCTGTCCATTGGCAGTTCCCCGGCGCCGAAGAAGGCAAGCAGCATGACCCCGGCGCCGAGCGCGCGCGCGACTTCGATGGCGTCGGCCACCCACAAGGCGGCTTTGGGCTCGGACTTGAGGGGCACGCCGTTGAGCACCCCCAGCGCCACCGACGGCGCCAGGATGCCTTCCCGCTTCATGGCGCTGATGAACTCCTGCTGCATCGCCGGGTCGCGCAGATGCTTGCCATAGCCCGGGAAGTTGATGCTCACCTCCACGCCGTCCAGCCCGATCTCGCGCGCCAGGCGGATCGCTTCGACCTGCCCGGTCTTGCCCAGGTTCCAATCGCACATCGCGATCCGCAGGCCCTCGGCGGCCTGCCTCGCCTGCTGGTCCGCCGCCGCTGGCCGGCCCGCGAGCGCCATCCACGCCGTGCTCCCCACAGCCGCTTGCAGCAAATCCCGTCGCGTGATCGCCATTGCTTCCTCCCTCGTCGGCACAGCGGGCGCGCGGTCGCCAGACCGCGCGGATGACCCGCGACTTCAGGCGAAGTCGCGCCCAGTTCCCTAGCCCGGGTTATTCACACTGTGCTTGAATCCAACGCAGTGCGCGTACTGCAATTCTGGTGGCACAGGATTGCATCCTGTGTAATCTCGCAGGTTGAAAACCTGCGCCACCGGAGTCTGAATAATCCGGGCTAGCCGCGCTGCGCCTGCCTCATGCCGATCGCAGCATCTCCTCCCACGTCACCGCGCGGCCCTCGTCATAGGCTTTGCGAATCAGCAGCCCCACCAGCACCGCGTCGCGCCCGTTGTACACGCCGCTGACCGCCGGCTTCCCCTGCTTGACGCAGTCGAAGAAGGCGCGCAGGTTCTCGCGCGTGTCGTTCACGTCGCCGCCCACCGACCGCGCCGCCTTCGAGCGGTCGTGGTAGATGAAGCGTCCGTCGCCCAGGTCGCACCCGCCCAGGCGCCCCACTACCCGCTCGTAAACCCCTCTGAAGCCGTCGTCGGGCGGGCATATCCACGAATGAAGGGCGACGACCGTGAACTTGTTGGGGTACTCGATGATTGCCGAGTAATAGTCGTTGACATCGCGCCCCGGCTCATCGGCGTTGTAGATGTCCGCGCGGGCTGCCGCGTAAGCGCGCAGCGGGGTAGCCGCGGTCACCCAGTTGAGCACGTCCCAGGTGTGGCACGCCTGCTCCAGCACCCAGTCGCCCGATTCCGCCCGGTGCGAGAACCATCCGCGCAGCGGGCCCCAGTCATTGGCCCATGCCACTCGCCCCTCCAGCAGCTCGCCGATCTCGCCCTGCTGGATGAGGCGAATCGCCTCGATGTAGTGCGGATTCGCCCGCCGCTGGAATCCGATGTACGCCACCACCTTGGGCGCGCGCTCCGCCGCCGCGACGATGTCATTGGCCTCCTTCAGGCTGATGCACATCGGCTTCTCGCCGTAGAAGTGCTTGCCCGCCGCCAGGGTGTCCAGGTACATCGGCGCGTGCCAGTTGCAGGGCGTGGCGATGACCACCGCGTCCAGGTCCTTGCGCTCGAGCAGGCGCCGGTAGTCGAACGGCCCCTCGCCGTAGCCGTCGGGCTTGGCGCCCTGCGCTTCCTCCACGATGCCCAGCGCGCGGGCCAGGTGCTCGGGGTTGATGTCGCATATGGCTGTGACCTGGACCTCGCCGAGCTCCACCGTCTCTCTCAGCAGACCTGTTCCGCGGCCGCCGACGCCGATGAACCCGCAGCGAATGCGCTCGCTGCCTTGCTGGCCGAGCGCCAGGCGACCCATGCTCGCCGCGGCGCCCGCGGCGAGCCCCAACTTCAGGAAATCACGCCGGCTCACAACTCGTTCCGCCATCGCTTGCGCCTCCTGTGTCGGGGATAGTAGGGGCACGGCATGCCGTGCCCCTACAGCTCCGGTAGGGGCAAGGCATGCCTTACCCCTATTTCCCCTCCCCGCGCCCGAAGTCCTCTGCCCTTGCGCGTCGAGTCGGGCCGTGACGCCCGGCGCAACTGGGCCTGCGTCTTATGCGGCACATACTGTAGGGCGGGGCTTCCATGCCCCGCCGTCCCGTGGGCGGGTCATGCGTGTTGATTTCGGCGCGGGATGGAACCCGCGCCCTACAGGCTGGCGGGCGAGCATCGCACAGGCAGGAGTGCCCCGCGCCCGAAGCGAACACCCATAGCAAAGGTCGCCCCTCGACCTTGCTCGGGGCGACCCTGAGCGGCTAGGCTAAGGCCGCCGTGGCGGCCCGATGAATCGGGCTTAGCCACCTGTCGAAGGGTCGGCGCTCGACCGACCGGCGGGGGAACGCGTGATGAGACTCGTGTGGTGCCTTGCAGCTCTTATGGCCGTGCTTGTTTCGTCGCTGCCAGCGGCAGCCGCGGACTTGCTCGTCGAGCGCGCGGTCTATGACGCCGGCGCGCGCATCCAATGCTCGGCGACGGTAGTGGACCTGGAGGGCGACGGAACCCTGGACATCGTGGTCACCACCCAGGGGGGAGAGGTCATCGCGTTGGCGTCGGACGGCGCGCCCAAGTGGGTGGCGGCGGGAATGCCGCAGATGACGGTGCCCGCCGCGGCGGCGGACCTGCTGCCGCAGCCGGGGCTGGAGTTGGTGGTAGCCGACCGAACCGGGCGCGTGCGCTGCCTCAGTGCGGCGGGGCAGGTGCTGTGGGAGCTGCGGGTAGGGCAGGAAATAGACTGGAGCGCGCCGGCCATCCTGGGCCTGCCCGGGGCGGAGCTGCGGCCCCGCGGCGGCGCCCCGCTGATTGTGGTGGGGGACGAGGTTACGGGACTCTGCGCCATCTCGCCGCAGGGGAAGCTGGTGTGGACCTATCGCGTGCCCGGCATCTCCGGCGTCGCTTGTCCCCCGGCGGTGGGTGATGTGGATGGCGATGGAGCGCAGGAGATCATCTTCGGCGCCGGCGACGGACTGATTCGCTGTCTCAGCCGCGAAGGCAAGGATAAGTGGAGCTTCAAGACCGGCGGCGACGCTTTCACCGGCCCGGTCATCGCCAACCTCGACGGCGATGGGCGCGTGGAAGTTGTGACCGCCTCCGGTGACGGCTTCGTTTACGCGCTTGACGGCGGGAGCGGGAAGGTCGTATGGAAGTTCGAGTCCGGCGCGCCCGTGGACTCGGCCATCGCCGTCGCCGATGTCCTGGCGCAGGCCGGCCTGGAGGTGCTGTTCGCCAACAACGCGGGGCGATTTTGCTGCCTGAGCGCCCGCGGAGAGCTGGTGTGGTCGCGCCAACTCGGGCGCACCACCACCCCGCCGTGCATCGCAGACCTCGACGCCGACGGCGCGCTGGAGCTGACCATCGGCGACCACAGCGGAATCCTCTATGTTTTCTCGCCCGCCGGCCAGTTGCTGGAAAAGCACGAGTTCGCCGGCCGCGTCAACGCCGCGCCGACCGTGCTCCCGCTACCTCAGGGCCTGGGCCTGGTGGTGCCCGATGAAACGGGCAAAGTGCACATCTTCGCCGCGCCGCGATCAACCACCGGCGCCCCGGTCGCGTGGTCGGGTTTTCGCGGCGACCCGGCGGGGCGCGGCGATGCGCGCATCGCCGCCTCCGAAGCGCGCGGGCCGGTCCGCATTCTCGCGGCCGACCCCGGGGCGCTGCTCATGGGGCCGAACGTCTTTCGTGCGACCGTGCGCAACGACTCCGGAGCGGACGCGCTGGTGACGCTTGAGGTCGCCGCTCCACAGGGGCGCACGTTCGTCATGCAGCGCCGCCAGCAACCGGGCCAGGTAGGGGCAAGGCATGCCTTGCCCGTACAGTACGAACTGGAGTACGAGATCGCGGCGCGCGGCGAGCACCGCTTCGTCGTCAGTGCCGTGCCCCTGTCCGCCGGCGCCGCGCCCGCGCGCTCTGAGCGCTCGGTGGAAGTGACTCCTTTCGCGCGCGACGAGGCGCAGCTCGCACGGCTCCTGCAGACGGCGCGCGAGACCGCCGAGCATCTCGCCGCGCTTGGCTGCGGTGCCCAGTACATAACGACCACGGCCGATTTCCTCCGCCGCGAAGCCGGCCAGCTCGATGTCCCTGAATTCGACGCCCTCGAGCAATCGCGCCGCCGCGAGCTGGCGCGCGCTTTCCCATCGGTGCTGGAGCGGGCGCGCAAGCTGGCGGCGAAGGGGCTGTTCGCTACAAGCGCGCTCGAGCAGGGCCGTCGCGATTTCGCGGTTTGGCAAGCGCAGCCCTACGCCGGCTTCGACCCGGATGTCGTCCCGCTCGAACCCGCCGCGACGGCGAATGTCACGCTATGTCGCCGGGAAAAGGATCCGGTTGCCCTTAACATCTTCAATTTCCGGGATGAGCCCCTGCCCCTGCGCGTGCTGCACGGCGACCTCAAGGCGCAGGGCAGTGACACGGTCGTGCCCGCCGCGCAGGCCATGACCCTGCGCCGGGTGGTCTTCGCGCCCTCGACCGACGGCAAGCTCTACCCCGACGCGTTGCCGCGCCTCGACGCCATCGACAGCCTCACCGTGGCGCCCTGGCAGGCGGCCCAGTTGTGGATCACCATTGACGCCACCGATCTGGAGTCAGGCGCCTACCAGGCGGCGCTGACCCTCGCCCCCGTCCCCCCCGGCGTCGAGTCGCTGACAGTGCCGCTCACCATAACCGTGCGCTCGCTCGCCCTCGAAGGACCGTCTCCGCTGGCCTCCTGCCAGTGGGCTTACCTCGACGCGGCGACCACCGCGGACAAGATGCAGGAAGCGGCGGACGACCTGCTCGCCCACGACACCAATGTATTCGTCTTCACTAACCCCTGGACGCCGATGCCCAAGACCGATGCCGAGGGCAACCTGCTGCAGCCGCTCGACTTCACCAGGCACGACGAGCTGTTCGAGATGTACCATCGCCCCAAGGGCCACCTGCTGTACTTCACCGGCTCCCCGCGGTTGTCAGGCGCGGTGGAGCTGTGGTCCCCGGCGTGGGAGAAGGCCTGCGCCGCGTGGCTCAAGGGCATGGCGCAGCACCTGCAATCCCTGGGCCTGGACTACCAGGACTGGGCCTGGTATCCCATCGACGAGGCCGGCAAGGAGCTCATACCCGATCTGCTGCGCGCTGCCAAGTTCGCCAAGCAGGTGGACCCGCGCATCCAGGTTTACTACGACTTCTTCCAGGGTCCGGTGGAGGTCGGCCTGGACGATCTCAAGCGCCTCGACCCTTACATC
>Ga0315291_10008104_pt1 | contig 12931 bp, 21 predicted proteins | sample YL17G12_20_MG_FD_203070 | JGI IMG/M metagenome (GOLD analysis project Ga0315291, IMG submission 203070) | Sediment microbial communities from Yellowstone Lake, YNP, Wyoming, USA - YL17G12_20 | ecosystem: Environmental > Aquatic > Freshwater > Lake > Sediment | place: USA: Wyoming | collected... | reverse complement strand
TCGAGGAAGGCGGCAATCGACGATGCCGTGGCGATTCTCGAGATCGAATCGTTCGGAGACAGATGAAGGACTTTTTCGCCTGGTATCTTTACCGGTGGCTCGGCATTGGCGAGCGGCCACCGCACTACTGTCGGCACTGCGGGCACCACGAGGGTTCCCATTCGGTGTGCTCGCCGATCGGTTGCACGCGGTGCGGGTGCCACCAGCGACCGAGCGACGTGGCGCGCACCGGGGTGCGGGGATGACGACCGGGACGAGAAAGGAGGGTGCCGCCTTGACGACATAGATGCACACCAATCATCAACGGCGTGGACCGCGCTCGCACAACGCGAAGCGTGAAGGCCAGGGCTCGCACTGGCCGCGGGGATATTCATTCAGGTGGTGGAAGCGCGAGGCCGCGCGAAGCCGGCGCCGTGAGGAGCTCTGGAGGCTCGGGAGCGGCGGCTGGGATGATCTCCCGAGCCACTACCCGAAGACCGTTCTCTGGGATTACTGGTGAGATATGGCGGGAACTTGCCCGCGGCCGGCTTCCGGGCGACGCTCTCCCGCATGGCGGACATCCTCCTCGTACGGCTCATGATGCAGGCCTTGAACCAGGCCAAGGGAGATCCTTGGACGGTGCTCGAGGCCTATCTGGACGTGCTCGAGCAGGCCGGAGACCGGATTGCTGTGCAGCTAGGGTCGGACGAGGCGAACCGGTTCATGAACGCCTTCGACGCGCCGATCGTGGATTTCCTCCGGACGCAGGCGCCGTTGCCGCCGCAGCACGAGGGGCGCACGCAACGGCTCGCCCGCTGGAAGCGTAGGCCCCAGAAGTCGGGGAAGAAGCTCCGCGCCCTGGTGATCAAGGCCGCGGCACACGCCCATGACCCTGCGGAGGTGATTCTCGCGCTGACTGCGGTTCTTTTTGCGAAGTCGGACGACAGCTTGCTCGGGCAAGAGCACGCGGACGACTATCCGCTCTTTGTGGAGCTCTCGGGTGATCTCGCGAGAAACACGACGCAGTACATGCGCGGCCTCAAGCCGGGGAGCAAGAACGGCAACGGTAACGGCAACGGACATGGCAATGGGCACGGAGGTTCTGGCCAGGTTCTCTACCCGATGCGGCCGTCTGGAATGGTGAATTGAATGATCTTCTTCACCCTAGCTCCGCTTGCCGCGATGCTGGCCACGGCCACTCTCGGACTTCGCCGTTCGCCTTCCGGGCCGATGGCCGACGCTCAGCTTCCGTTTTTGGGGGTCGGGAATCTTCCTGGATCTCCGGGCGTGTTTGCTGTGTCCGGGATGGCCGTTCTTCCCGGCGTAGTTGAGCAGTTGACCGAGTACATGCTGCCGACCCGCGGCGTGCTTCGGTCGCTCCTCGTGAAGAACATCCGGAAGGGCGATGATCCGGTGGAGATCACGTACCGGGTTCGAGTGAACGAGAATGACGTGGGGCTTCTCTCGGTGTTGAACGATTCTGACGAGCCGGCGAAGATCAACATCACGCAGGTATCGGTGAACGAGGGCGATTTGGTTTCGCTCCTCATCACGAGCCCGGGGTTCCCAGGAGCGGCGCCGATCGCGAAGTGCGCGCTTCTCTGGAGGCCGCTCTAGGCGGAGGGCGATGCACTTCGACGAAGGCCACGTCGGCGGATACTGGGGAAGCTCCGGCTCGGGGATGCTATTCACGACCGGGCCGAAGATCCTGCTTCTCGAGCGGGCGCCCTGGGTCATGGAGGGAGGGACCTGGGGGATCCCTGGCGGCGCCATCCCGCGCGACATCGAAGGCCGCCCTCAGAACGCCCTCGCGTCGGCGAAGCGCGAGGTGCTCGAGGAAGTGGGCCGGGTGCCGGGCTACACCATCATCAACCGGTACGTGTTCCAGGACGGGGACTTCACCTTCACGACGTTCGTGGCTCTCATCGATCATGAGTTTCAGCCGACGCTGAACGATGAGAGCACGAATTACGTTTGGTGGGATCCAGAGCGCGGGCCGCGTCTTCCGCTACACTTCGGCGTGAGAGCGCTTCTCAAGTATCTCAAAGGAGGCCGCTGATGCTCTTCTACCTCGGCGTCCATAAACCAGCCTGGCTCGCAGAAGCCCGGGTCCCGCTATTCATTTCATTCAACACGATCGGTGGCGTGAAAAAGCTTCCTCGCGCCGCCGAGCGCTGGGCGCTCGACAGCGGCGCCTATTCGCAGATGAAGAAGGGCGGCTGGACCACGACGGCGAGGAGCTACGCCGGGGCCATCGCGCGGCTCCGCCAGGATGTCGGGAACCTCGACTGGGCCGCGCCGCAGGACTGGCTCTGCGATGCCGACTCGCTCAAGGCGACCGGCAAGACGGTGGCCCAGCACCAGAAGCTGACGCTCGAGAGTTACCTGGAGCTCCGGTCGTTTGGGGCTCCGGTCATTCCCGTGCTCCAGGGCTGGACACATGGCGACTACATCGACCACGCGAACGCATATGAGAAGGCCGGGGTGAAGCTCCGCCACGCGCCGCTCGTGGGGGTCGGGACGATCAAGACACGGCAGAAGAGCACGTTCGTGGCGCTTCTCCTGGCGGAGCTCAAGCGGGCCGGGGTGAGAACGCACGGATTCGGAATGAGCCTCGCTGGCTTCGAGGACCTCGCCGCGCACAGTCTCGCCAGCGCGGACTCGATGGCCTGGAGCGCCGGGCAGATGCGTCGGCCTGATGAGGGTGGACCGAACGCGCTCCGGGCCGCGCTCGTGTACCGGGAGCAGGTGGTCGTGAAGCTCGAGCGGATGGGCGTGTCCGTCACGAACGGCGGGGTCGTGACGGCGGGGCAGATTGTGCGGGGAGCAAAGAAGACGCCGCCTGAGAAGCAGAGAGGTGCGATCACCGCGGACGAGATCATCCGCCAGGAGAGTCAGAAGGCTCCGAAGAGGCCGAGCAAGGGCGTCATCTCCGCGGACGAGCTCATTCGACGGGCCATGGAGAAGTACCGGTGACGGCCGAGTACCGCTTCGTCACGAACTGCATCGGCTCGGACTCCGAGTCGATCCGCGATCTCGTGGACTCCGAGAAGGACATCACGCTTCGGACGTTTCGGCAGCACATCGGGCTCGATCAGTGGAAGGAGCTCCTCGAGAACTTCGGCTATGACCGGCACCTTCCGATCTCGAAGGACTGGCACGTCGGCTTCTACAAGGGCGTCTACCGGGGGAAGCCCGCCGTGTTCCTCCGGCACTCGGCCATCGAGTGGATCTTCGTGAAGGACGCTTCTGGGGGTCCGGTTGCCGGCGGGACTCGGTCTGGGGCCTGGTGGGGTGGTCGGCGATGAAGAGCTACTTCCACGGCGGAGCTCGTGTCTACGAGCAGCTTTCTCCCGGCACCGGCATTGACGGCGACGGCATCTACCTCACGTCGAGCCGGAAGCGCGCCGAAATGTATGGCAAGAAGGACGCCCAGGGCCGCGAGCGAAAGCCCTATCTCACCGAGGTCGGGGTTGACGTGGAGAAGGCGAAGATCTGGGACGACGATGCCGAGACCGATCTCCGGGACTTCGCCGCCAAGTCGGACGCCCACTGGCTTTCCGACATGCTCTCGCAGCACGGCTCCCGGGCTGCCCTGATGAGCGGGCAGAATGCTCGCGTGTACCTCGGCTGGGTGAAGGATCGGTCGAACGACGAACTCAAACGCCGGGGATTCCAGGCCATCCGGCGAGGGAGCGATCTCGTGGTGCTCGATCCGTCTATCATCGAGTACAGTGTGAGGCTCGCATGATCGGCACGAAGTTCCGACTGGGCTTGAACGACATCTACGGCGACGTGCGCTGGGAGGTCGTCTCTTCAGCAGGGCCGGGGAAGTGGCGCGCGAAGGTTATCGGCGAACAGAACGAGGACGATGAGGAGGAGGAGCCCTACCTCGACAAAGTTCGCGTGTTCAGCACGAGTCAGATTGCAGAGGCAAGACTACCACCACACGGAGTCGTGGGAGCCGGGCACTTTTACCCGACTGAGAGCCCTTCCCGTCTCGCGCATCTCCAGCGTTATTTCGCGTCCGAGGGCGACCCTCTGCTCGCCGGGGCCGGACGCCGTTCGTCGACTGAGAATGATGATCGGACGCGCCAACGGGCCCAGCGCGCACTCGGCGTCGCCCGCGATCTCGAGAGAGAGGCGCACAAGTTCTCGGATATGCTCTCGAGGGCGCTGCGGGCTTTCGCCATGGGGTCGGTCGTGACTGTCGACGTGCTCGATGCGTTCAAGGTGCTGAAGCGGCCCGATATGTATGGATCGAGCTACACGCGCGCTCGCTTCGAGCGCGACCTCTCGGAGCTATTTGACCTGCGGCCGGCGCCCGTGGATCAGGACGGGTTCGTTGTTGTTTGGGCGCCGAGCACCATGCCAAAGGGCACGGTCAGGATCTACTCCACTCGTCACCATGAATACTTTCGTGTCGGTTACCTCACGCTGCGGTCTGGGATGGCCGGCCAGAAGCGCCCGGAGCCTCGCCAGGAGCCTCGCCAGGAGCCCGTGAAGGCTCCGAAGCCAGTCCGACCGAGGAAGGAGCGAGCGGAAGCTCCGGAGGAGCCCGGCCGATCGGCGCGCTCACGCGGCCGAAGCGACATCATCACGGCCGACGAGCTCGTGCGGCGCGCTCTGGAGAAGTACAAGTGATCCCCATCGACCAGCACGCCGTGGACGAGGTCCTCGCGGGCTTTCAGGCATGGGCTCGGAAGCAGGGCGAGTTCATGGAGAAGACCGGGCGGTCTTCTCTCCGGTACACCGGCACGAAGCGACCGACGCCCGGGGTGGTGAAGCTCATCCGCGAAGGGGAGCGCGGCAGGTACTACGACCGGATCACGCTCACGACGCCCTGGGGGGCGAAGCGGGTCGTGAACATCCACATCATGCCGGGCAGCGTTCCAATCTGCTGCGGTGGGGAGTTCAAGCTGCTTAGCAGGAAGGAGCGGTCCTACGTCGTCACGGTGTTCTTTCCGGTGACGATGCCGCCGGAGCAGCTCGCCGACGACCGGACCGCCTTGCAGATTCGGAATGCGCTTCTCCACGAGCTCACGCACGCGGTGGACAAGATCCGGACTGTCGAGGAGAAGAACGCGGGCATCCTCTCCGGCGTGCGGGGGGTCGGGGCCGAGAAGGCGAGGAAGATCGCTCGTGAGATCGGGAAGGACTTCGTCAATGTGCTCGTGCGCGACCCCTACCGGCTGGCGAAGGTTGCCGGGGTCAGCATCGGCAAGATCGAGAAGGCCCGGCAGAAGTTGCTCGGCACGAGCCAGTCCATATCGGGCTACTACAATGAGCCTCACGAGGTCCGAGCCTTCCTGCGGATGATCTACGAAGAGATCAGACCGGTGGTCTCGGTGTTCCGGAAGCGGCGCCCGACCCAGGGGCTCGCGGGCCACATCGAGGCGGCGCTCCTGTTCTCGGAGATCTGGAACTGGGACATGAACACGGCGTCCGCGCGGCGTGACATCCAGTTTCCGGAGGCGATCCGGGAGAGGTTCATGCCGGCGCGCGAGAAGCCGAAGCCGTACCACGAGTACCTGACGGCGAAGAATCGGAACTACATCTTGAAGAAGCTCTACCAGGCGCTCTCGAAAGACGTGAGCGAAGCGAACCCGCGGAGCGGCGGGGGAGCGGGGTGAGCGAGCCGCGGGGGTCAAGACCCCCTAGAAAGAATCTCATGGCACGGAAGAAGATCATGGTGACGTACAGCATCGTCACGCCGGAGAGCGCGGTCGATGGAGATCACGCCGACCACGGATACATCGACGTCCCAACCGGCGAGTACCGCTCCATGAACACCCAGCGCAGCAAAGCGATGAAGGCGCGTGGTGAGCCGGTGAGCACCGTCGAGGAGGCGGCAGAGTTCATTCTCGAGCACGGGACTCCCGAAGCCTCGAGCTCGTCGTACCATCACGGCATCTGGTACTCGGTGCCCTACCGGGAAGACTATGACGACTATGGCGAGAGCGAGGAGCGAGCGTTCCATCCGGAAGGCTTCTCGCTCTCGGAAGAGCGCCGGCTCTTCGATCTGCTCATCAGGTGATGGCGGAGATCACGACCATGAAACTCAAAGGGAAGATTTACCATGAAGTTCAACCACGACATCATCAACGAGGCACTCGACGCCTACATCGAAGCCGCTCTCTGGTCCTCGAACGACGAGAGCGACGATTCCGGCGGCGATCCGATGGACCAGAACTACGGCCCCGGGGACATCGCGTCGGAGACGCTTCGCAAGATGCGGAAGGACGTCAAGGACTTCATGGTCTCGAACGCAGAGCTCATCCTCAATGCCGAGGTCAACGAGAGCAACTGGTCGCGCTGGGCGCTGGCCGGGCATGACTTCTGGCTCACGCGGAACGGCCACGGCGTCGGGTTCTGGGACGGGGACTGGATGCCGCGGCGCATCGGGGAGGCTCTCACGAAGGCGAGCAAGGCCTACGGTGAGACAGATTTGTATGTCGGGGACGACGGGAAGATCTACGGGTCGTGAAACGCGAACACATCGACTTCGTCGTCGACGGCTACGCGCGGATGGTGCTCCATCACGCCGAGCGAGCGGGATTCGAGGCGCCTGGCAGCCCATCCGCGACTCGGCCCAAGGTCGGAGACATCACGCTCGGCACGCTCAAGCAAATGCGGTTGGACGTGACGAGCTTTGTTCGCCAATCGGCAGACGTGCTCGATCCGTTTCTCGAGAGTTGGACCAAGGGCTTGTCCGGGCTGAACGAGAGGACGGCTACGGGGCACTTCATTCGGAAGCTGAACGCGCTTGGGGAGAGGTTTTTTGTCACTAGGAATCGGATGAATCCCACTGACACCTGGCGCTGGTTCAGGCCGGCGGACTGGGAAGATGCGGCGATGAGGCTTCACGACGTCGCTCGGAGCTTTCCGAAGGTGACGTTCCGCGTCGACCAGAGCGGGCGGGTGAAGCAGCAATGATTCATCGTGCTGACATCGACGCAGCCGTGGAGGGGTACATCGCAGCCCTGCTCGCAGACAGCTACTACGGAGAGAACGGGACACCGATCTCGGAGGACTTCGGGCCGGGAGACGTCCCGAAAGCCGCGCTCATCTCCATACGCCGGGACGTGGAGGCTTTTCTGAAACGAAACGAGCGCCTCCTTCGAGAAGCCTCCTTCAAGTCGTTCCGCGGATGGCCTGCTCGATCTTGGGAGACGCCGCTTCTCGAGACGATTGGTTTCGGGAGCGTCGGGGGTGACTTCGCGACCGTCAGGAACGGGGATGCCGTGGGGTTCGACGATCTCGGCTGGCGCCCGGAGGAGATCTCCGAGAAGCTCGACGATGCCGCCGTGGCATTCCCGAAGACGGAGCTCTACGTCGGAGACCCCGAGCGTGGGCACGGCGAGGAGCCGGGCCGGCTCTACTTCTACACGGAGAAGCGGCGGTGACCGTCTCACGCTCCGACATCGACGATGCTGTGGAAGGCTACATCAGCTCCATGCTCGCGAGCGCCGTCGATGCCGCTCAGCGTCGGGGATGGAAGCGAGTCCGCCCGAGCCTTGGGCCAGGAGACATCCCGAAGAACGCGCTGCTCTCGATGCGCCGGGATGTGACGGCGTTCGTGAAGAAGAACGAACAACTCGTTCGCCGCGGCCTGGTCGGTTCGCCCGGCAAACTCGTGCCGATACTCGACTACGCGGGCTGGTATGTCGTCGGGTACGACTTTGCGGTTGTCAGGAACGAAGAGATGCCGTTTGAAAGCATCGGGTGGCACCCCCGCGACATCGCCGCAAAGCTCGACGACGCCGCCTGGGCCTTTCCGAACACGGAGCTGCAAGTCGGAGACGAGAGCGCACCCGAGCCAGGCCGGCTATACTTCTGGACGGAGCCCGGGCGATGATCTCCCGCGACAACTGGACGGGGACGGAGAAGAAGCGATGATGTTCAAGATCGGCGACGAGATCAGGTTCAAGGCGATCTACGCTCCAGGAGGCGCTTCGCATCGTGCTGGCCGCGGGTGGTCGCCGGGTAGTGGGCCGCACGTTCCGGCGGGCGCGGCCGGGGTCGTGACCTATGCCACGTCGAAGCGCCTCTCCGGCACGCGGCGCGACGTCCAGGAGCACGTTGTCACGGTGAAGCTTACCAAGCGGCTGCCCTGGCTCGACGACCAGGGCAACGAGGTCGAGTTCCTTTGGTACGAGGACCCCCAGGAGACCGAGGGGGACGCGGCGCCGAAGTTCATCGAGGCTGCGAAAGTCGAGAAGAAGGCCGTCAAGCGGCAGCGCAAGGTCGCCGTGCCCATCGAGGTGACGCTCCCCATTCACCGGTTCCCGGTCATCAAGGCCTGGAGCTTCGGCGACAAGAAGGGCGGCTACGAGGTCCCGCACTTCGAGTACCCGGAGGCGAAGCGCGTGGCGGTGCTCCTCGGCAAGCAAGGGACGTTCACGCTCATCGACAACGTCTCCAGTCGCGACATCGTGATCTACACCTACCGGGACTATGGCGTGCCGCCCGACGATGCGTACCCGCCCGGTGAGCCGGACTGGGGCGTCTGGGAGGAGGAGTGGATTGTGACGAAGGGCAACGGGAACGGGACGGGGGAGAAGAAGACCTGGGCCATTGGAGCCGGTGAACTCCATTGGAAGAAAGTGACCTGGTGAACTTTCGTTCCGGAGACTGCGCCGTGTTGGCTCTCAGGCTGCACGAACTTACCGGATGGCCGCTCGTGGGGCTTTACGAGGGCACAGAGCTCCATCATGTCGCGGTCGGCAAAGGAGATGAGGTGCTAGACGCAGACGGCCTTTCTTCCAAAACCGAGAGAGCGAAACGATTCAGCAAGGGCGCTGGCAAGTGGAAGAAGATCACCGAGAAGAAGATTCTTGAGGGAGGGCTTCCTGGCTGGGAGGGTTACACCGATGAGGAACTCGACGAAGTGGATGTTCTTGCAATAGAGGTCGGTCAGATAGTGGGAGACGTCGGGTGAAGAAGCTGTTTCTACGCATCGGCGAGTGGGACCGAGACGATCCGCGCCCGAGTTTCAACAACTTCGCCACAGGAACACGGGCGATCGGTCTATCGGTATTCGAGCTAGATCATGGAGTGCCGGTCGTGCCGAGCGAGAGCGAGTACGCTACGACGGATCTTCTCGAACGCCTGGAGCGAGACGACCCGAAGTATCTCGTTCACGGTGAGGTTGTAGGCGTAGGCCATGACGGCGAGCCGCTTCTTTGGGGGCCGGTCGCCGTAGGGGCATGGCTGTCGCCAACCGTGCGCTTTAAGGGGGCCGAAGCGTCGGCGCTAGCGATTGATCCAATGCTAGTGCGCCACACGCTCTACGTGCAAACAGCGAAAGGCGTAGAGCGTGCGGATCTGAGTGGTGTGCAGTTCAATGAGCGCCTCGTGCGGAAGCCGAAGCCAGCGCCCGAGGCGCCTCGCGTCGAGACGCGGCGCGGCTCTCACCGGGCGATCTCGGCCGACGAGCTCATTCGCCAGGCCTTGGAGAAGTACAAGTGATGAAGAAGGTCCTCTCCTACGGCGGAGGGCTCGACAGCTTCGCGATGTTGCTCTCGGCCATCGACCGCCGGGAGCTCCCCGACTACGCCGTGTTCGTCGACACCGGGGACAGCGGCCCGACCTGGGAGGGCAACGATCCTGGCGAGTGGCCGGGGACTTATCGGCACATCCGGGAGATCGTGATGCCGCTCTGCCGGAAGCACGGCATCAAGTTTGAGTGGCTCACGCACAAGAACTACCCGGTGCGCCAGGGGACGGCGATGGAGTCCCGGAGTCTTTTCGAGTGGTTCGAGAAGAAGGGTCAGATCCCGGTGTCCGGGCCCGACCGCATCTGCACGACCATTGCGAAGGTCGAGCGCTTCGAGCGCTGGCTCGACGATCACTTCCCCGGCGAGAAGGTTCAGGTCTGGATCGGGTTCGAGGCTGGCGAGGAAGGCCGGGCCGCGAAGGATCCGAACGCGGGCACCGGCCGGAAGCTTCGGCCTGGGGCTGCCATCAGGAAGAACCGGTTCCCGCTCATCGAGCAGCGGATCTGTCGGTGCCGAGCTCGAGATCTGGTTCTCTCGCACGGGTACGCCGTGCCGAGGAAGAGCGCTTGCACGTACTGCCCGTTCGGGACCAGGAAAGACTTCCGCCGGATGGCGATTGAGCTCCCGGAGCAGTTCGCTCGGCTGGCCGCGCTCGAGGCGCGGAAGCCGGCGACCTCGGCCGGGAAGAAGCTCTCCATCAAGAGCTTCCGGACGATCAAGACGGAAGCCGGCGAAGAGGTGGGCTTCGAGCACACGCCCATCACCGAGTACGTGAAGCCTCGCGGTGAGGCGAAGACGTTCATCGTTCCGCTCGGCGCGAGCGGTAGCGTGCGAAAGGGTGTCAGGCACATCCTGGAGCGTGAGTCGCTACCTGGCGCCGAGAAGGTTTGCCCGTTTTGCGGCAAGGTCCATGCGCTCGAGTGTCCGAAGGACGTGGGGTGCGACTACTTCGAGGAAGCGCCCAGGACGGGGGCGAAGAAGAGGCGGGCGCTTCCGTTGGCCCAGGCCGGTGACGACGAGCGACCGCGAAAGAAGGGCGTGATCACGGCCGATGAGCTCATTCGGGAGGCCTTGCGGAAGTTCAAGTAGTTTGGAGGGTTGACGCCCGGCTATGGCCGCTGCTATAGCCGGGCGATGAGTGAAGCGAGATGGACGGCGAAAGCGGTCCGCGGACTCCGGGCTCGGCTAGGGCTCACTCAGGAGGCGTTCGCCCGGAAGCTCGATGTCGCGTTCTCCACGGTGAACCGCTGGGAGAACGGGAAGGTGGAGCCGAAGGGTCCCTACGCGAAGCGGCTCGTGGCGCTCTCTCAGGCCAAGCTTCTCGCGGCCCGCGCGGTGCTCGACAGGGCTGTGCAGGCCTCGCCGCCTGAAATCAAGCTCGGAAGACTACGACCGCTCCGAGTGGTGATACCGGCTACCGACGCTGCGGGATTCGGCGGGCCGTCGGTGGAGCAGATGGCGGAGCTCTGGGGTAAGGTGCCGGCGAGCGTCGCCATCGAGGGCGGGGAAATTTTCCCGATCTGGTAGGGAACGAGTGGTTTAGAGGAGGCGAAATGATGGTTCCCGCGAAGAAGGCTCGCAGATGACGTGGCTGGCCTGGTTTTCTTTCGGATACCTGGCATCGATTTGTTTGCCGGCGTTCACATGGACGCGAGCGACCGGCTGGTTCCGTTCGTGTCCGTGCTGCAAGCGTAAGTGGCCGGAATCAAGCCGGACGCTACGGAGTCACGAGCACGGCGAACCGCGCGGAGAGGAGTCTGAAATGCTGGATCCTTCAGTGTCCGATGATCTGAATCTGACGGAGCTTGGGGCGCTGGCTCACGCGGCGGGCCTGCGTATCTACACGGCGAGCAAGACGCGCCACGCTCCGATCTGGCGCGGCCTACGAACGGCCGGGGTGCCCATCGTCTCGACGTGGATCGATGAGGCGGGACCTGGCGAAACGGCGTCATTCGATGACCTGTGGACCCGCTGCATTACAGAGGCGTCCCAGGCGGGGGCGCTCATCGTCTATGCAGAGGAAGGAGACGTGCTCAAGGGCGCTTTCGTCGAGGTTGGTGCGGCGCTCGGTCACGGTGTGCCGGTGTTTGCTGTGGGTACGCAGCCGGGCTGGTCGTTTACGAGCCACCCGCGCGTTACGAAGTGCGGAAGTCTCAACGAGGCTCTGCGGCTGGCTCTGCGAACGCGGAGCGTAGGATGAAGCAGCACGAAACCCGAGACACGGCGGAGCCTGTCCGTGAGTGGCTGACCGAACCGGAGCGCATCGCGTTACGGGAGCGGCAGCGCGCGGACATCGTGAGCGGACTCCACCCCGAGCGGTACGTCGGGTGGTACAATTTCACGGCGGAGTGCGTCGAGCAGGGGCTACGTGCGATCTGCGGATCTGCGGTGCAACCGTGAAGCAACGTGTACCGGCTGTCCGCGCGCAACTCGTCACGCGAATCCCAGACCCTCCACCTATCACGCGGGAGGTGCGCGACGAACTAGAGCGGGACGCGCTCCGATGGCGCAGCGAAATGTCTGCGCGTGTGCGCGCCGTCGAGGCACTCACCGGCACGGATTGGAGTACGTGGATCCGATGACACCGTTCCGAATTTCATGCGATGTTGCCGTCGGACAGCCGACGGATCGAGTGACGCTGATGGTCGGCAACACCGGGGCCGTGTTCGTGGAGGGGCCGAGCGGGCTCACCGCCACGCTGAACGAAGCGAACGCCAGGGCGTTCGCCGAGATCGTCCTGGCGAGGGTGAGCGCGTTTGAAAAGCACAGGAGGGAACCGTGAAGCATCCCAGAGCCAGAGTCCGCGCGGAGCCAGTCACGCGCGACCTGAGCCCTCCGCCTAGAATGCTGGACTTTCACACCGCCTCCGGTGCCGCGCACCCTGCGGTCGCGGTGTTCACAGTGGCAGGTGGTGAGCAAGATAAGGAAGTGGCGTTGTTCCCGATTGGCGGGTGGCGGGGATCTGTGCTTGGCCGAAGCTCGTTTACCTGCGAAGGTCGCCGTCATGGATCCAGGACGCTCCACCTCCCACCTCCCACACGGGAGAACGCCACGCGGCACGTCCCGCGTGGGGAGGCCAGGAGGCCCGAGGCTCGAGGCCCGAGGCTCGAGGCCGAGCTCCCGTGCGCGGTGCGGGGGGTGGCGCGTGGCTGGCGCGGAGTCGTGGAGGGTGGCGCGTGGAGGGTGGCGCGTGGGACGGGAAGCGGGAGGGGGGTTGAGTAGCGAGGTCATGAACGTGCTTGCCGTGCTGCACTTGGTCATCCCCGTGTGCGGCTTCACCAATCGCGATAGGGCGATTCCGTGCCCGGCCCTGGCGACGAAATGCTCGTGGGGAGCGCCGTACTCCAAGGTCTGCCGGTGTGACGAGCACGGTCTGGAGTCGAGCGGTTGGAAGGACGCGATCTGGGCGGAGCGACTGCGGTACGTGCTCGCCCAGGTGAGCAGGATCAAAA
>Ga0315291_10008102_pt1 | contig 12933 bp, 10 predicted proteins | sample YL17G12_20_MG_FD_203070 | JGI IMG/M metagenome (GOLD analysis project Ga0315291, IMG submission 203070) | Sediment microbial communities from Yellowstone Lake, YNP, Wyoming, USA - YL17G12_20 | ecosystem: Environmental > Aquatic > Freshwater > Lake > Sediment | place: USA: Wyoming | collected... | reverse complement strand
TGGCCGTAAGCAACATTATCATAAATCGACATGGGTAGAGGAGAAGGTTTTTGAGAAAGTAATCCCATTTTTTTTCTAATATCAGGTATATCACTTGACTTGTGATCAAGGATATTTTCATTATCCACCATAATTTTTCCGGAAATTGCTACATCGTCTCTAATTTCAAGCAGTCTATTAAAAGATTTAAGTAGAGTAGTTTTCCCGCAACCAGAAGGTCCTATTATTGCTGTTAGTTGTTTAGAAGGTATTTTGATATTTACATTTTTTAAAACATGGTTATCATGATATGTAACATTTAGATCTATTGTTTCTATCTGGATATTTGATGATTTTTTCATATATTTCTCTCCTTAAATTATTTAATTATATATTTTGTTGATTTTTTTGTCAAAGTTCTAGATACTATACTAATAATTAGAACTATTATTAGTAAAACAAATGCAACAGCATAGGCTTTGCTTTGAACGTTTGGATCAGGCATACTTAGTAGATTAAGAATCATAGTAGGTAAAGCAGCTGTTGAATCATACAACGAGTTTGGTATAAAATTTGAGTCACCCACTGTTAATAAAATAGAAGCAGCATCACCTATTCCTCTTCCAAGTCCCAACAAAACACCAGCGACTATACCAGGCAGTGCCTGTCTACGGACAACCTTTATAGCTGTTTCAAATTTCGTGGAGCCCAGTGAATAAGCACTTTCTTTTAGACTAAGTGGAATCATTTTAACTGATTCATCTATACTTCTAGTGATAATAGGAATTTCTAGTAAAGTCAGTGCAATTATTCCAAAAAGTAATGATGTACTCATACCAATTGCTATCATAATAGTCATACAAAAAATACCATAAATAATAGACGGAACTCCCCAAAGAATGTCAAGACATAATCGAATAAAATTTGAAATACTCGGATGCAAAAAATCCCTTTGAAGATACAAGGCAATACAGATACCTATCAAAAACGCCATTGCAGTAGAAGGAAATGCGAGAAGTAAAGAACCAACAATTGCATTTAGCATACCTCCACCACCTTTACCTAGATAAAATCTAGGGCTGGATGTTTGAGTAAGCATATCAATAGAAATTGATGAGGCTCCATTAAGAATAATAACAGCAAAAATAAGTACTAAACTACCAACAACAACTAAAACAGAAAAAATCATTAGAATTTTAAATATATTTTCCTCAAGAATCCTTTTGTTCAATAATTCCACTTCCCTCTAGCTCTTCTAAGAACTAAATAGCCTAATACATTAAAGATTAAAACTACAATAAAAAGAATCAAACCAACGAAGATTAAGGCTGATTCCAATCTAGGTAGCGACATGACATCAATATAATTTTGAGCTATAATAGAAGCAAGCGTTTGTCCCTGGCCAAACAAAGATGAAGGTATTTTTTCTTGGTTACCAATAACCATGCTAACTGCTATTGTCTCACCAAAAGCCCTACCAAAACCTAATAAAAAAGCTGAAATAATACCTGGTCCTGATGCTCTAAAAATAACCTTTTTTACGGTTTCCCATTTTGTTGCTCCAACAGACAAAGATGCTTCTTTTAACTCAATAGGAATAGCATTAAAAGACTCAACACATAATGAAATTATAATAGGAAAAACCATAATAGATAAAATAAGTGAAGCGGTAAATATACTAAATCCAGAACTATTTAATTCCCCAAAAAATGGTGCAATAACATCTCTAACTAGTGGAACAAATACAATAAATGCACATAGTCCATAAACAACTGATGGTACTCCAGCAAGCACGTCGATAAAAGGTCTTATTATCTGCCTTACTTTTTTTGGAGCATACTCAACAATATAAACAGCGGTAAGTAAAGAAATAGGTACTGAAATAATCATTGAAATGCCTGTTACAATAATCGTTCCAATAATAACACCCAGTAAACCAAATTCACCAGATCTAGGTTTCCAGGTAGATGAAAATAATAATTCAGTTATTGATTGATCTCCGACTATGTAAATTGAGCCTGTTATTAAGGTAAAAAGTATTAAAAAAAATAAAAAAGCTATGAAGATAGTTATTACTAGCATTAATTTTGAGCCGATTAAATCACGTAGCTTTCTATTTTCCATAATAGATTTCTCGGAAAATTTTATGTTATTTCAGGTCTAGTTCCGTTTTCTAAATAACTAAGTTGTTGATTAAGAATCTCTTGGGATAAAACCGTGTATCCACCATCACGAACATATTTTTGTCCCTCTGTTAAAATCCAATAAACAAAATCGTATGTAATACCAGTAAAATTACCTTTTGCGGCAAGATGCAAATATCTACAAGGCGGAGATGGGTAATCGTCATAATAAATCGCATCTAAAATATCGTCTCTAGTTGAATAGAAATCCTCATTTTGATCTAAAGTACCATTTTCATTTATATCAAGTGGAATCGCAAGTAACCCTTCAAATGGTAGTTTTGTTTCTGAAGAATATGCATAGTTGAGATTATTATATCCAATACCGAATACATCATCTTTAACAGCTCCAGCCACACCTGGATCATCCTTTACCTTGCTTGCTTTATCAGTAAAATCATCTTGTGTGTAATCTCCTAGATATTTTGCCCAGGTTTCTGCAGCACCACAAGAGTCAGACCTTGTATAAACACGAATCGGATCGGAATTAGTAGTATTAACTAATTGACCCCATGTAGTGATTGTTCCAGTAATAAAAATAGCTTCTAATTGTTCTCTAGTTAAACCATTTTCTTGGATTTTATCAAGTACTGGATTTTGGGAATTAATCGTTCCAACTACAGCATCTTCTACCACAGAAACCCAAAACACACCTTGGCTAATCTCAGCAGGATCAATTTCTCTTGAAATCATACCTATATCAGCAAGTCCTCCTAAAATATCCGACATTCCTTTACCAGCACCTTGAGCAGAAACATCTATTTTAATATCAGAATGAATTTTTTGATATTCTTCAGCCCATATTCCCATCATTGGAAACATAGCAAATGCACCAGAAACCTTAATTGTATTTACTTCCTGTTGGACACAGCCGGATAACCCTGAAATACTAATTGTTAAAATTGCTATTACTGTAAATATTTTTACTGCTTCATTTTTTATTTTTTTATTAATTAAAATTTTTTGCATGTTCAATATAACTCCCCTATGAAATTTTATATGTAATATCGATTATATAATATTATTGGTAAAAATCCAATATAATCCATTAAATGTTGGATATTTTTGGAAAACAAGGTTTTAAAAATAAAATAAAGATTCACCGGTTTAAATCAAAATCAAACAGGTTTTATCTATGGAAAAAAACAAATATGGAATTGTATACCATGAAGATTTCAACAAATACGATCTAGGAACAGGTCACCCTCTTATAGGAAATAAACCTAAAAAAACTATGGCTTTTTTAAAAGAAAAAAGTGTAATGAAAGAGCTAGCACTTTTTACACCAGAAAAAGCATCAGAAAAGGATTTATTAAGAGTACATACCAAAAATTATGTCCGTTTAATAAAAGAACTAAGTGTTACTGGTGGAATGCTTGCAATAGATACTCCTGCACCAATTGGCATTTATGGTTATGCCAGTTTAGCCGCAGGAGGTACAATTTTGGGGGGAGAAAAATTATTCGATGGATTTAACTGCATGATTAATCCACTAGCTGGTTTTCATCATGCTGGCAGAAATGAATCATCAGGTTTTTGTTTTTTCAATGATATTGCTATTGTAATAGAATATCTCAGAGAAAAATACAAGTTGAAAAGATTTTTGATTGTTGATGTTGATGTACATCATGGAAATGGGACACAGGAAATTTACTATGATGATAAAACTGTTTTGAATATATCGTTTCATCAAGATGGAAGAACGTTATATCCTGGAACAGGTTTCATAGATGAAATAGGGGGAGATAATGCAAAAGGATTTTCTGTAAATCTACCTTTACCTCCAGGAACTAGAGGAGGTAGTTATCTTAGCGCATTTAAGGAAATAGTTCCTCCTCTTACAAGACAATTTAAACCTGAGATAATAATTTATCAAGCTGGTGTAGATACCCACAACTCTGATCCACTGGCAGATTTAAAACTAAGTTATCAAACATACTATCATCTAGCTAAACAAATGATAGAATTATCCAATGAAACTTGCAAAAAACTTCTTGTTTTGCTAGGTGGGGGTTACAATAGTACAGCTTGTATAATCTCCTATTACGACGCTATATGTGGTCTTTTAGGTAGAAATGATTACATAAAAGAAGATGAACTTGTAGATATCAAAGCAGATGTGATTAATAATTTAGTTACTGAACTTAAAAATAAACTTTCTGATTACTGGGATTTTAAATAAAATCTATAAAGGTAATAAACTTAATTAATAAATTATTGTTATGGGGTGAAAATCGTATAATTTTTAGAGGGATGAGATATGGTCGTTGAAAACCTTGATAAACTCTTTAAACCAAAAAGCATAGCTGTAATTGGTGCAAGTGAAAAAGCAGGTTCTCCTGGTGCCAGGGTTTTTAGAAATCTAATTGGTTCAGGTTATGAAGGTGTTGTTTATCCAGTAAACCCTAACAGAGAGTATATACAAGGAGTACAAGCTTATCCTACAATTAATGAGGTACCAAAAGTTGTTGATCTTGCAATAATCATTACTCCTGCAAAAACAGTCCCAGACATACTCGAGCAATGTGGAAAAAGAGGTATAAAAGCTATTCTAATAATAACAGCAGGATTTAAGGAAATAGGTCCTGAGGGTGCAGCACTTGAAAAGCAGTTATATGAGATTAAAAACAAGTATAATTTACGTATACTTGGACCTAATTGTGTCGGTTTCATAATGCCTTATCTTAATCTTAATGCAAGTTTTACCGGCTCCACACCTGCTAAAGGAAACATTGCTTTGTTTTCCCAAAGTGGTGCAGTTTGTGGAGCTATTCTTGATTGGGCAGCTGCAGCCAATGTTGGTTTCAGTTCATTTGTTTCTGTTGGATCAATGCTCGATGTTGATTTTGGTGATCTGATTGATTATTTTGGTTTAGATCAACATACAAGAAGTCTAATATTATATATAGAATCTATTACAAACGCAAAAAAATTTATGAGTGCCGCAAAAAGTTTTGCTAGAATAAAACCAGTTATTGTTATTAAATCAGGTAAATACAAAGAAGGTGCTAAAGCCGCAGCATCACACACTGGAGCACTAGCTGGTGAAGATGCAATATATGAGGCTGCTTTTAGAAGAACTGGAATTGTAAGAGTAGATGATATAACAGATCTATTTAATTGCTCATCAATTTTGGCAAAACAACCTCGTCCGACCGGACCAAATATTGCGATTATAACAAATGCTGGAGGACCAGGAGTGCTTGCAACAGATGCTGTTATTGAGAAAGGGGGAAAAATAGCAAAACTATCTGATGAATCTATAGCAAAACTAAATCAAGTACTACCACCAACTTGGAGTAAAGCAAATCCTGTTGATATAATTGGAGATGGAGATGATATTAGATACCAGAAAGCAATTGAGATTTGTCTAAATGATAATAACATAGATGGTTTAATCATAATCTGTGTACCTCAGGTTATGGCAGACCCAGATAAAGTAGCAGAGCGAATTGTAGATATAGCAAGAAAAACAACAAAACCCATACTTACATCTTTTATAGGTGAAGCAAGTGTATATCATGCTAGAAAAATTCTAAATAATAGCAATGTACCCACATACAATTCACCAGATGATGCTGTAGAATCCTATATGTATTTATATCACTATGAACGACACCTTGGACAACTTTATGAAACCCCTGAGGAGTTAAGTGTAAAAACCTCTACACGTAAAGAGACTGAAAGAAAAATAATAGAAGGGGCAAAAAAAGAAAATAGGGATTTATTAAATGAGATTGAATCAAAAACAATCTTAGAACTATATGGTATAAAAACAACAAAACCTTTGGTTGCAGAAAACGAAAAAAAAGCTGAACAGATTGCTACAAAAATTGGTTACCCTGTTGTGATGAAAATATTATCACCACAAATTACCCATAAAACAGAAGTAGGTGGAGTCGTGTTGGATTTAAGATGTGGAAGCGATGTCAAAACAGCTTTTACTCAAATGGTAAAACGAACAAAAGAAAAAGTACCTGGTGCAAAAATACAGGGAGTAACAATACAGAAAATGGTAAAAAATAGCGGATATGAACTAATTCTAGGCTCAAAAAAAGACCCTGTTTTTGGTTCAGTAATACTTTTTGGTTTAGGTGGTATCTATACAGAACTATTCAAAGACCGGGCTATTGGTTTTCCTCCACTTAATCAGACTTTGGCTCAAAGAATTATTGAAAAAACAAAGGCATATGATCTTCTAAAGGGTTTCCGTGGAATTCAACCTATTGATATGAAAAAAGTGGAAGAGACAATGATTGAATTTTCTCAACTAATCATTGATAATCCAGAAATAAAAGAAATAGATATCAATCCATTGATTGCAAGTGAAAATGATCTTATAGCTGTCGATGCAAGAATTATACTTGATAAAGAACCTGAAAAGCACCCTCATTTGGTAATAGCTCCTTATCCAACAAAATACATAAAAAAAGTGAAATTAAAAGATGGAACAAAAGTTTTATTCAGACCGATAAAACCTGAGGATGAAATGCTATGGCTTGATATGTTTAAAAGTTTCTCAGAAGAAACCGTGAAGTTCAGATTCTTTAGAATTATAAAAGAAACGCCACATGAACTTAGAACACGTTATTGTAATATTGATTATGACAGAGAAATCGGTATTGTAGGTGAATTAGAAGATAATGGTAAGAAAAGATTTATTGGTGTAACAAGACTGATTTTTGATCCAGGTAGCACAGAAAGAGCTGAATTTGCACTAGTCGTAACTGACAAATGGCATAGACTTGGACTTGGATCAGAGTTTGTCGATTATACAATTAACATAGCCAAAGATAAAGGTTTAAAATGTATACATGGTGTGGTTCTAAAAGAAAATATTCCAATGATTACCTTGTGCAGAGAAAAGAATTTCAAGGTAATGGATGGAGATCCAGGCGAATATAAAGTTGAGTATTGTCTATAAAGACTTTAGAAAAGTTCAAGAAATAAGAAAAAAATTTGTGTATTGATGAAATGTTGATTAGTATACCTTATGGGAATAAGACCGTAAAGGCGGATATAGATTATCCCTTCGAAGTACTTATCCCAAAAAAATTAAAACTAAAAGATGAAAAAGAAATTATAAAATGCGCTTTTGAAAAACCATTAAATGCGCAATCGTTTGAGGAGTTTGTAAATAAATCAGGACGTCTTCTTTTTATTGTTAACGATGGAACAAGACCGACGCCTACTTCAAAAATACTTGATTTTTTATACCCAAAAATATCAACTCACAAAGATGTAAATTTTATTGTCGCCGTGGGCTCACATAAAGCATCCACCGAAAAAGAATTAAAAAAGATTTTTGGTAAATATTATGAAATTTATAAAGAAAAAATCTTTATTCATGATTCAAGAGCTGAAAAAAATCTAAAATATTTTGGAAAAACTAGTCGTGGTACCGAAGTTTTTTTTAATAAAATAATTAATGATATCAATAATGTAATATTAATTAACAGTGTTGAACCTCATTATTTTGCTGGTTATACCGGTGGCAGAAAATCATTTTTACCCGGAATTGCTGGTTTTAAAACAATTGAGATGAATCATAAGTTTGCACTAGATAAAAGTTCAGGAACTCTTTGTCTAAAGGGCAATCCTGTACATGAGGACATGCTAGAGGCAATTAGTTTTCTGAAAAATCTAAGAATTTTTTCTATTCAAATTGTTTTAACTCCTGAAGGAAAAATTTTTCAAATTACCACAGGAGATATTTCCAAATCTTTTTCAAAAGCAATAGAATTTGCAAATGATATTTTTTGTGTTAAGTTAAAAGAAAAAGGTAACATTGTTATTACTGCCGCACCTGCTCCGATGGATATTGATTTGTATCAATCACAAAAGGCTCTTGAAAATGGTAAATTGGCACTTGTAGATAATGGTATTATTATTCTTGTTTCAGAGTGTGCCAATGGTATTGGTGATCAGGTTTTTTATGATCTGTTGTCAAAAGCATCAAAACCTTCTGAGGTGATTAATTTTATAGATAAAGAGTATGAGCTTGGTTATCACAAAGCAGCAAAAATAGCGGAATTAGCAACAAAATCTGAAATATGGGCTGTTACCAATTTAGATGCAACTATTTTAAATAAAGCATTTATCAAAAAATGTAAAAATATTCAATCTGCTTTGGATGAAGCAATAAAAATTATTGAAAAAAAAGGTAATAAGCCTAGGGTTGTAGTATTACCTTACGGAAGTCTCACTGTTCCAAATTGTGTTTGTTAATGATTATTTTTATTTCTTTTTTAAGGCTCTCTAAAAGACTACTAGTTTTATTTTGTAAATCATTTGATAGATTTCTTTTATAGGAGATATCCTTTGGTTGGATTCCAAAAATAAAAAATTGTTTTGGCAGCTCTCCTAATTTTTTTGACATTTGGATTACTTGCGGAAGTTGATTTTCATGAGTAGAGAAAAAAAATGTGTTTTTATTTGCAATAATTTCATCTGATATAAAAAGACGGTATGCACCAGGTGCGGCATTTAACTGCATCGCATCGATAACAACGACGATGCCAAATCCAGCAATGATGTGTAAAAGGTTCATTCCACCAGTTCCACCATCAATATAATCGATTTCTTTTGGCAAGGTTTTTTTTTCGTCTACTAGTTTTTTCAAAAGATAAATACCTATTCCATCATCTGATCGTAATGGGTTTCCTATTCCGATTATTCCAATTTTTTTCATAAAAAAGTTTATACAAATTTTACATCCAGATAATGGGTACTACAAGATATACATGGGTCATATGCGCGTACGAGCATCTCAAGTGTCAACTCAATTTCATTTGGAGGTCTATCAATTATTTCAGGTACCAGTTTTTCCATATCAAGTTGAATATTTGCGTGATTTTGATTTGTTGGAATAACGCAATTTGCTTTTGTACAATATCCTTTTGAGTTTAACGTGTAATCATGAATCAATAGACCACGAGGTACTTCTACCAGCCCTACACCCCTACCTTTTTTTACTTTTATTTTAACTGGTTTTTCCTCTTTTAATCCTTTTTCTATAATTTTATCAATTAAATTTATTGAATCCTCAACACTATGGACAAATTCCACCAACTGGGCAATCGTGTTCATAAAAGGGTTGTAATTAATTGCTTTTAATTTGAACAACTTGGCAACATCTTTTGCAGCATGATGCAACTTATTGCTATTTAAATTAAATCTGGCTAATGCTCCTACCATGTATGATTTTTTAGCATGCTTTGTATATTTTGCTGTTGATTGGGAAACAACATACTCATTTGTGATCTTCTGATAATTTTTATAATCCTGATATTTTCCTGTTTCTGTCGAATTAATTGTTCCGTCATACAACGCATACTCATTATTATCACTTAAACCTATATACTCAGTTTCCCGAGTGAAATTAGGAATTTTATCAACAACGCTGTAAATCACCTGAGCAACATCATTTGTTATATCTTTACTATCATCAAGTCGTTTGCGTAACGCAAGTAGTTGTTTTTCGGTAGGTAATAAAGAAAAACCTCCAACGATTAATCGAATTGGATGAATTGTCCGACCGCAAATCAGATCTGACATCTCATTTGCAAGCCTATGTAGTTTTATGATTTTCAATAAAGCATCTGTGTGTTTTGTCCCAACCAATGGAAAAACACTTCCCACACCAAGTAAATCAGGAGCGGCAAGATATCCAATATGCAAAATATGACTCTGCATGTTTTCTCCATGAATCGCCAGTCTACGTAACATCGCAGTTTGCTCTGTGATTTTCAAACCCAATGCATCCTCAGTTGCTTTCAAGGACGCAAGGGAATGGCCTATTGAACAAATACCGCAAATTCTTGATGTGATTGGTCGAAGTTCGTTATATTGTTGTCCGCGTAGCATGGCTTCAAAAAATCTTGGTGCTTCAACTACTGACCATTGTAGTTTTTCGATTTTTCCGTTTTTAACATTAAGCTCAATATTACCATGACCCTCAACCCGAGTCAGATGCTCTACATGAATAGAAAAATCATTACTCATCTACATTACACTCCTCTTTACCATAATTATACATTGTGCATCTTCTTCTTATATCCTCATATGAAAGGTTGTATCGCTCTAGTACTTCCCATACACATTCTGTTTCTGCTTTCTTTATCAATCCTCGGCATCCTTCACATGGACTATTATGCGTCGGACAAATTGCTTTACAACCCGCACGTGTAATAGGACCAAGACAATAAGCACCCAGCTCAAATTGACATATGTTTTCGTTCTTTTTACATTCCACACAAACAGGATATCTGGGTATTTCTGGTTTTTTTCCAAGAGCAAGTGCAGTAATTACATGTTTGAACTCATCACGGTCAATAGGACACCCATGAATGTAGTAGTCAACTGGAACTATCTCGTTTAATGCCTTGGTTTTAAAAACATCAAACAACGGATTTCCATGCACTTGTGCATCTCCATAAACAGCTCTAATAACCTCATCATGCATCCATTGATTTCGTATTTTATTTACACCACCAATGGTTGCACAAGCACCCAGTGCAACAAGAATTTTTGCTTTACTGCGTATATCACGTAATCTTTTCTCATCCATTGGTCTCATAACCGATCCTTCGATGATAGCTATATCATAATCATCAGAGTGCTCTTTCATTACCTCACGGAAGGAAACAATATCAACAATTTCTAAAAGATCAAGGATTTCCTCTTCCAAATCAGCAATTTCAAGTTCGCATCCTTCACAATCAGCAAAATCAAATACTGCAACACGTGGTTTTTGTTTCATTCAAATGCCTCCGGTAAATTTTTTATTTGACTATAATTAAAAACAGGCCCTTCCTTGCAAACATAAACTCCATTTATCTGACAATGACCACATTTTCCAACGCCACATTTCATGCGTCGCTCTAAAGATACAAATATATTTTCATCTGGTATGCCAAGAGTTTGTAAACATTTAATGACAAACTTATACATCACAGGTGGACCAATTATTATCGATAATGTGTTTTTTGAATCAAGTTTATCTGCTCGAATTTTAGGAAAAAGTGTTGTTATAAGTCCTATATCTCCGTCCCAACATTCGCCATGTTCACATCTATCAACAGTTAGTTTACATGTTGTGTCGTCACATTTTTTCCACTCTTGAATTTCATTGAGAAATAGTACTTCTTTTGGACGTTTTGCTCCATAAAGTATTATTATCTGTTTGAATTTTTTCCGATTTTTTTTATCAAGTACATAGTTTATTAGTGACCTCATTGGATACATTCCTATCCCACCTAATGTTAAAAGTAGGTTTTTGCCTTCCATTGCTTTAACGTCAAATCCATTACCAAGTGGTCCCCGTACACCGATTTTATCACCGACAGACATCTCATGTAATTTTGAAGTTACATTACCGATTTTCCTTACCGCAATTTCAAAAGTCGGTTTTTCACTTGGAGGCGACGCAAAACCAAATGGTGCTTCACCTATTCCAAAAATTGATACTTCAACAAACTGCCCTGGTTTATGCCCCAGTGGTTTTTTATCATCCATCTCTATTTCAAATAATTTCTCAGCTTCAGTTAATTTTTCTATTTTCTTAATTGTTGCTTTTCTTGGTATATGTATAGTATTTGTCTCAGCAACCTTGGTTTCTTGTTTAATGAAAAATTTAGTTGTATCATCTGATCTAATATGATGCGATAAACTATTAATGACATCTGACGGATCTGCTATATCTGGTAAACAAGCAATTCCGCAACGTCCACAACCGACACATGCGATAAAACCGTATCTAGCTGGTAAGTAGTTTCCTTTTCTAAAAAATCTATGTCTGTATCTTTCTTTTGTTTCTTCCCTAAAAACCTCTCCGCTTCCTACTTTTGTGAAATCACGTAGCAGACATCCGTCCCATGTGCGTATTCTACTACCAGTTTTTAGATTTAGTGCTAGCTCTTCTTTTACATCGTAACAATAACAAGTTGGACAAACCATTGTGCAGGAACTGCATTCAATGCATTTGTCAGAGCGCTCCTCCCAAACACCGCTATTATAATTATCAACAAGAATAGAAGGCCATTCTTCTTTTGATTCATTTACTTTTTTCTTGTATTTATTTAGAGTTTTTTTACGAAATTTTTCTATATTTTTTATATCAAGGTCTTTTGCATTTTCGACTTTTGCGTATTTTTCCAGTAATTGTTTTCCTTTTTCTGAACCTATTGTAACTGCGTATTTATTTTCAAGTTTTGTTAGTAATAAATCAAAACCTTTGTCAGTAATATTTGTTTTCATGCTTGAAGCAAAAGAGCGGTCTGATACGTTTTGAATATCGGAAGCAATAATTAGTGTTTTTTCACGTCTTTTTTTATAAAAATCATCTTTTTGGGAATCCAAATAAACCTTATCCATTTGTTCTAATGCTATTACATCATAAGGATGCATACCTATGATGATTCTAGATTTCATTTCATCGTTTGGTTTTACCTCATATTGTTTTTCCAGGTTAAAATCCATTAATTTTTCATACTGAGGAAGGAAATATTTTTTGGGTGGAATTATAGTAACATCGTGATCTAAACGCAGTTCATTTGCATTTTCTAAATTATCATAAACAAAACGTATTCCTTTTGATTTAACACCAACTACATCGAATGTTTTATCCGCAATTAATTTATTTATGAAATTGCTTAAATCATTTTTAGAAATAGTTTTTATAGGACTCATTTATAAACTCCCCCTGCAAAACCATATTTTTTATTGTGTTGATTTGGGCTATAAAATCAAAAACCCAAATGGTTTAACAAAT
>Ga0315291_10008100_pt1 | contig 12934 bp, 17 predicted proteins | sample YL17G12_20_MG_FD_203070 | JGI IMG/M metagenome (GOLD analysis project Ga0315291, IMG submission 203070) | Sediment microbial communities from Yellowstone Lake, YNP, Wyoming, USA - YL17G12_20 | ecosystem: Environmental > Aquatic > Freshwater > Lake > Sediment | place: USA: Wyoming | collected... | reverse complement strand
AGTCCGTTATCGTCACGCTCTACACGCTGGATGGGACGGCGCTCGGCGTCTGCCCCATCCATATCGATGCAAACAAGAAGAGGTCGTTGGAGGTAGAGCCTTTGCACCATCCTGACGACCCCGGTTTAGAATTGGACGGAAGACTCGTGGTGGATAAACCGAACTGGGAGGTACCGAAATGACTTTCGACGACGACTTTGTTGAGCTGCACTCCACGAGCGCCGGCATCTTGCGTCTGACGTGCAAAGGCCTAGGGCTGGACTGGCCTCCTCCCGAGGAGCTTACCGTGCCCTGGCACGCGAAAAGCTTTAAGCGCGTCCGACATTCTGAAATCACCGACACACAGCGCGCGACGATGTTTCACGTGTGCCGTGGGGCGGTGTACGTGGAGGTGGAATGATGGACTACGACTCCGATTTGCCGGGCTTCAGCACCTGCTCCATCCCGGACGGTAGCTATGGGGATTGGAGTGTGGACACCTTCACGCTCACGGAGGACGATATCCTGATGGCCAACCTGAGGGCGCTGCGTGATGAGCCCTTGATGTACTGCCCTCCAGGCACCTACCGACGGCTGGCCCACAAGAATATGGGGGTGGTCATGAGTAACACTCGGATGGAGAGAATCACGAACTACGAGGCCGTCTTCGACGCCACTGGCAACGTGCTCATCAGCGGGCTCGGCCTAGGGCTGGTGCTGGAGGCAATCCTCTCCAAGCCCGACGTAAAGCACGTGACGGTGCTAGAAGTTGATGCCGACCTCCTCAATCTTGTGGGTGTGCACTTTGCTGACCGATCGCGTGTGACACTTATCCATGCCGACGCCTGCACGTGGGTCCCTCCGAAGGGGTCCCACTGGGACTATGCTTGGCACGACATCTGGAACACACTTGACACGGACAACCTCCCCTTGATGGCTAAGGTCACACGGAGGTTCGGAAAGTTCTGCACCAAGCAGGGTGTGTGGTCACGGAGTCATCTGTATAGGATGAGAAGGAGGGAAAGCAGATACTAAGCCAGCCCTCTAGAGAGTCCTTTTTCACAATCACAACCAAGGAGTAGAAGCATGGAATTCAAAACACTGAAAGCAGCGGTCGCCAAGCAGTTCGAGAATATGGCGTACCATCCCTTGTTCCGTACAGGGGTGCAGATCAATGACACACTCGACTCGGAGAGTGGGACAGTGAAAGAGGTGGGGCTGTGGTCAACCTACCTCACATCTTTTCCCGCAGGCACCAACCCCATCTTCATCAAGCGCACGGAGCACGATTGCCATTGCTGCAAGGACTTCTTGCGGGCGGTGGGAAATGTCGTGTGTGTGATTGAGGGGGAGTTGGTATCGGTATGGGACTTCGAGCCGAGCCCAAAACTGGATGACGGGTATCGGGTAGTGGCGGCCGCCATGAGCAAGCTCGTAAGGAGCAAGCCCATCGTGGACTCCTTCCTCCACTTCGAGCGCACGGCAGGAACTGCCCGTACCTTATTCGACAAGGTGCTGCCGGACAGGGCCACCGTGAGTTCCTTCGAGCACTTCTTTGTCAATCTCCCCAGCAAGTATGTGGCGCACGGTGTGGACATTCCCAGCACACTGGGCAAGGCCCGTTCAGCACAACAGGTGTTCAAGCGCGCACTCGATGAAATCAAAGAGGACGCGGTTACAACCACGCTTGAACTGATTGGTCAGGGCGCACTTTACCGGGGGGACCAGTTCAGCGGAGTACTTACCGCGTTCCAGCAAGAGCAGGCGAAGTACAAGCGAGTGGCAGAAGGCTTGCGCGAGAACCATGTTTGGATGAGGTGTGCCGAGTTGGCAGGGACAGCCCTCCTCCACGTGCGAAACAGCAGCATTGGCACGCTGTTGAAAGACCTATCCGATGGTGAGGAGTTAGAAGACGCGGTGAAGAAATTTGAAAGCGTGATGGCCCCCACGAATTACAAGCGCCCGACAGCCCTGGTGTCGAAAGCGCAGATCGCTCAAGCCAAGCAGACCATCGAGGCGCTCGGTCTCGGATCAGCGTTGGAACGGCGCTACGCTGTCATCGAGGACATCAACGTCAACGACATCCTGTTTGCCAATCGCAGTGCACGCAAGAGCATGAAGGCAGACGTGTTTGATGAACTTGCATCCACGGTGCCCGTGAAGCCGCAGTCCCTGGACAAGGTCGAGGATGTTCCCATCGAGCGCTTCATCGCGGACATTCTGCCTCGCATCAGCACGATGGAGTTGATGTTCGAAAAGCGACTGATGGGAAACTTGGTGTCGTTGGTAGCGCCTGTCGATCCGACCGCCAAGCGCTTGTTCAAGTGGGACAACGGCTTTTCCTGGTCCTACAACGGTGACGCGGCTGACGCCATCAAAGAGCGCGTCAAGTTGGCGGGTGGGGCGGTGGAGGGCGCCTTGTGCTGCCGCTTGGCGTGGGACTACACCGATGACCTTGATCTTCACATGCGTGAACCCTCTGGCGGCGAGCGCATCAATTACGCCCACCGCCGTTCCCGCGCTGGAGGGGTGCTAGATGTCGATGCAAACGGCATGGATGGCATTCGACCAGACCCAGTGGAGAACATCGTTTACGCATCCAAACAAAAGATGCCCCACGGTGTCTACGTGCTTGAGGTGAACAACTACTCTCGCCGTTCCGATGGTCGGGGCTTCGAGGTTGAAATCGAATTCGGTCGGGAGTTCGGTGGGGAGGTGCGCTATAACTTCGTCTATGACAAGGTGCTGCGCACGCAAGAGACGGTAGAGGTAGCCCACATCAAGTGCACTCCGACGGGGTTCGAGGTTGTGGAAAGCTTGCCCGTCTCCACTGTATCGAAGCAGATATGGAACATTGCGACGCACACAGTCGTTCCCGTCAATGTGCTGATGCTCAGTCCGAACCATTGGGGGGCGGGTCGAGCAACAGGAAGCAAGCACTGGTTCTTCATGCTTGAGGGGTGCAAGAACGATGGGCAAGCACGCCCCTACTTCAATGAGTTCCTAACGGAGGAGTTGACCGCCCACCGGAAGGTTTTGGAACTGGTCGGCAGCAAGACGAAAACCGAATTGTCGGAGCGTCAACTGTCTGGGCTTGGCTTTTCTAGCACAGTCCGCAACAGTGTCCTATGCAAGGTCACTGGTTCTTTTTCTCGTGTCATCAACCTGGTCTTCTGAGACCGCTCTCGTAAAGGAAAACTGCAATGGATATCTTTCAACAAGCCTCCCGTTTGAAGCTTCGGTTCGAAACGTCCCGGGGCTTGCTCTCCGTGGAAGACCTGTGGGACTTGCCGCTGACGAGCAAGACCGGCAAGACCAACCTCGACGACATCGGTCGCCCGTTGCTGCGGCAAATCGTGGGCTCGGGGGAGGCCCCGTCGTTGGTTGACCCGCAGGAGAAGGTGAGCACCATGCTGCAATTGAGCTTCGATGTCGTGAAAGCCGTCATCGATGTCAAGGTGACCGAGCGCAATACAGCGGCGGTGGCGGCGGCGAACAAGGAAAAGAAGCAAAAGCTGCTCCAGATTCTGGAGGGCAAGGAGAACGAGGCACTGGGCAATCTGTCGATGGAAGAACTCCGTACACAGATCAATGCTTTGTAGTTTGTAGCCCCAGCCAAGCCTCAACAGGCTTGGCTGGGTATGGGTACTGCGCGGGTAAAAGGAGAGCAACGATGAGCTACAAGACAGACCCATGGAGCCCGCTGTATGGTGGGGCAATCAGTACACCCGGCGCCTGTTGGGTGCGGTTGCGGGACCGCGTGTGTTTTGCTGTCGTGTCTTACGCTGAAGGCCGATACGTTCTGGCGAACGGCGCGGGTGCGGAGATTACCGTGACGACGGATGAACTCGGCACCGCATTTGCCCCGACATGACCAAATAATCAGCACCCTCGGTTCTTGTCTGCGCCGGGTTTCTTGCAGCGGTGCATAAGGAAAGGTGAAATGAAAATCTTCGTTTTCGGTTCTAACCTCGCAGGGCGACATGGGGCAGGCGCTGCGCTGCACGCGAAGAAGTTCTTTGGCGCCGTCTATGGTGTGGGGGTGGGGCGCACGGGCGATGCCTATGCGCTGCCCACGAAAGACCACTGGATGTGCCCCCTGTCCCTTCCTAGAATCAGTAGCCACGTGCAGGCCTTCCTACACTATGCCCGTGAGCACCCGGAGCTTGATTTCCAAGTCACCCGCGTAGGCTGTGGGCTTGCGGGGTACACCGACGAGCAGATCGGCCCAATGTTCACAGGCGCTCCGAGCAACTGTGCGTTGCCCACGGGGTGGGGAGGAAAAGAGTAAACTGCTGCTACTTTCTATCTTTTCTACGCTATTTTCAAATCAGAGGACCTAAGCAATGTCTAGACTAGGGGGGCGCCAAGCTGGCACCCGAAACACAACTGCGTTGGAACGGATCAAAGAGAACAAGGCGCGGCTGGAGAAACTACTCCTCGACCGAGCCCTCGCTGGGGACATACAAGCCATCGAGGCTTGTCTTCGTCACATCGCAGAGGACGAGGTGGTAGAAGCAAAAAGTACTCCCACCAAAGCAGGTAAGGCCAAGGCACCCACACCACAGCCCACCTCATGAGCAAGGCTTCGGAAGAAGCGGGAGTGCTCTACAACCAATTCCTTGTGCTAGAGCCTCAAGCCCGCGCGGCCTTTCTTTCTCTGCTGCGAGGCACAGGGGAGTTGAAGAGTGAAAAGCTCAAGCAACCTCCAGAGCGCCTTCCCGCAATGCTCTACAGCCGAATCGCCGAGAAGCTCTATTCATACCAAGGCATCAAGCTACCACCGTTGGCTGCATTGCAGAAAACAAGTGCTGAAGAAGAGCTGGTTGCAGCACTCCACTGGCTGAGTGATGGGAAGAAGATGAGCTTGGAAGAAAGGACTGGTCTCCTTGAACTCACTGCGGAGACGATGGCGAGGGAGGTGCGGTGGGGGAACAGCAACACGAGGACGGATGCAAAGACCGTTGTCCGCCTCCTCGCCCGCATCCCTTCTGCGGTAGACGCAGCCTTTCCCGGCTACCGCATGCACGGGATGCTCCTCGCTGTTGCTGCCAAGATTGGGAGTGGAGAGCTCCCGATTGTGAAAGAGGAAACATAAGAAAACCGTTCGCCCCTCGCGGTTGTTTGGGGGGCAGTCAATGTTGGAGAAACGAAAATGGGATCAGGAAGATTTGATGCGCGGGCTTATGCAGCCTACGCAAGCACCACGGTCGGGAAGAGCACCGACGAGATTTACACGTCGCGCAACATGAGCCCGACGCTCGACCCGAAGGGCGTCAAGGTGCGTGAGTCCCGGGACAGCCCGGACAACCCGGCGAGCACCCCGCTGATTGTGGCGATAGATGTCACGGGCAGCATGGGCATGATTGCAGACGTGATTGCGCGCCAAGGGCTGGGGACACTGTTCACCAGCATCCTTGACCGCAAGCCGATCAGCGACCCCCACGTCATGTTCATGGCGGTGGGAGATGCGAATTGCGACAGCGCACCGTTGCAGGTCTCGCAGTTCGAGGCCGACAAGCGGATCATCGAGCAGCTCACCCAAATCTACTTGGAGCACGGAGGCGGCGGGAACGACAGCGAGTCCTACAGCTTCCCCTGGTACTTCGCAGCCTTTCACACCGTGCACGACAGCATGGAGAAGCGCGGCAAGAAGGGCTACCTGTTCACTGTCGGGGATGAGTGTGCGCCCGCACCGCTGACGAAGGCGCAGATCAAGCAGTTCACCGGCGCGACGCTTGAGGCAAATCTTTCCTCGGCGGATATGCTGGAGATGGCAAAGCGCTCGTACCACGTCTTCCACATCATCGTCGAAGAGGGCTCCTTTGCCCGATCGCACCTGGATCGGGTGGTTGGCAGTTGGACCACGCTGATGGGGCAAAACGTCATTCGGCTGAAAGACCATACCAAGCTGGCCGAGACCATCGTCAGCGCCATCGAAGTGACCGAAGGTCGTGACGCGGCCGATTCCACCAAGGGGTGGGGTGGAGCGGGGAGGGTGGTCTACGACGCGGTGAAGAACCTGCCTCGGAGTCCGGGTCCGCGGTTGCTCGGCACGGCCTAGTCCCATGCCCTGGGAGCGCTCAGCGCTGCGTACGCGCGCCGAGCCCCTCTCCACTTGTGCAGAGTGTGCAGCAGGATGAAAGTCACCTTCAAGCATCAAGATTGGTTAATGCAATGACTACACTGTCTAGAGAAGAACTTATTCGTCTTGCTGAAGCAAAACCTACAACTGAGTTTGAAAAAGTGGCTGCTGCGATGCGTGTAATGGTTTCGTCCCATAACGGCGGTGCGCCTAGAGAAAAAACGATGTGGGATGTGTTGAAGTATCCGAATGCGTTTTCTCTGGATACACTTCGCGTTATGGAAGAGTGGCCATATTTCAAAGACTAAAACTGTGAAAGTAACGTTCAAGCATCAAGGAGAGCATCTAGCCTCTGCCAGATACCGGACCATCATTCCTTCAAGAGAGTTGGCAAAACTCGGTGTAGGGCAGGGCAGTGACTGGCTCATCATTGGTAAACATAACTGGAAGTGGGAGGATCAGGTACAGGGGTTCAAGAAGGAGCGGGTGGAGAAGGCTTATTGGACTGCCCTATTGCTGCGTGATCTGCGACAACTGTTGGAACATCGTGGGGCATGAAGCCCCAAGAACAAAGGAGAAACAAACACGAAAGCCCGTGCCGTTATCGGCGCAAATTTCGGAGACGAAGGCAAAGGGCTCTTTACTGACTACCTTTGCTCCACACAGGGGGCTGGTATCGTTGTCCGCTTCAACGGGGGCGCGCAAGCCGGGCACACCGTGGAGACCCCGGAAGGAACGCGCCACGTCTTTCACCACTTTGGATCAGGTGTCTTCCGTGGGGTGCCCACCTTCCTTTCTCAGTTCTTCATGGTCAACCCGATCCTGTTCCTGAAGGAGTTGGATGTGCTTTCGAAGCTCGTTGGCTTCACCCCGTGGGTCTACGCTCACCCCACGTGTCTGGTCACGACGTTTGCGGACATGCTCATCAACCAGCGCCTTGAAGACGCACGTGGTGCAGCAAGACACGGCAGCGTGGGGGTAGGTATCAACGAAACCTTCGAGCGCTCTGCCGTCCCGTCACTGCGCATCACGATGGCGGACTTGTGGAATGAGAACTTGCTGTCAAGTCGGTTGGTAGAAATCTGCGACCGCTACGCTGCGTTTCGCACAGGCTCCCCTATCGACAACGCAGGCAAAATGATCGAGGCTTTCATGAAAGCCTGCACCACAGTCGCCTCCCGCATTCACCCGCTAGGCATTGAGCAGTGCGTGGACCCGGTGTTCGAGGGGGCGCAGGGCTTGCTGCTCGATCAAGACAACAAGGAGTTCTTCCCGCATGTGACCCGTTCCCATACGGGGATGAAGAACGTCCGTACCTTGTGCGCGCAGATGGGCATCGAAGACATCGAGGCCTTCTACGTTTCCCGCACCTACCTCACGCGACATGGAGCAGGCCCGTTGCCTGGAGAAGACCCGGGGCTCTCCTTCGAGGACAAGACGAACAACGAGCACCCGTACCAAGGCAAGCTCCGGTTCGCCCCCCTGGACACGGATGCCCTGATTGCTCGGTGCAAGGAAGATGCGGGGGGTGCAGAAATGCGGCTGGTCCTCACGCACTGTGACCAGCGCCCGGCACCGATGCGTGCTGACTTCTACAGCCATGGGCCCACTCGGGAAGACGTTGAAAGGAACCCGCGTTAGTATTCGTTCCGGGACTGCACGAAAACAAAAGACAGTCCCTGTTTTCGTTAGGAGGAGTAATCAAGATGACAAAATTGCATGAGTTGTTGGCGGCGGAGAAGACGCCAACGGGAGCGTGGAATACCTTGCGGGAGGAGACGCTGAAGAAGTTCAAGAACGCGGCGCAGTTCTTCCAGGGGTACTCGAAGAGCCTGGCGATGATCGAGAACAACCCGGCCAACACCGCTGAAGAAGAAAAGTCGCGGGAAGACAAGCCGGTGACGACCACCGTGTACGACACACTGGAATACGCCCTCAAGCTGTTCGCCAAGGCTGAAGACTTGCAGTACCAGAAGAACGCCACGAACCGCGTCGCCAAGGCCACGGTGATGTGGGAGGGCAAGCCGTTGCTTGTCGACCTGCCGGTGGACGAGTTGCTGGGGCTTGAGGCACGGCTCACGAAGATTCGGGAAGTCCTCGAAGCCATCCCCACGCTCGACGCCACGAAGCACTGGGAACTCGCTTCTACCATGGGGGATCACCTGTGGGAGTTGGCGATAGCCGAGAAGACAACGAAGACCAAGAAGGTTGTCGTCCCCGTGACCATGTCCCCTGCCACGGACAAGCACCCCGCGCAAATCCAAGCAGTGACGGAAGACATCGTGGTGGGCACCTTCTCGAACATGCGCCGCTCGGGCGAAGCAACGACAGTGCAGAAGTCAGACGCCCTCATGCGTATCGATGACCTGTTGGTTGAAATCAAGCAGGCCCGGATGCGGGCAAACGAAACCGTTGTCGCCTATGGAAATATCGGTGACACTCTCATCAACCTGATCTTGGAACCTTTGAAGAAATGAAGTTGGGCAAAGCCCGGGGGCTCGCTGCCTCCGGGTCGTTAGCGTTAGTGGCAGCGTTGGAGTTCGCTTCTTCGTATTACCCACCAACCTTAGCGTAAGGCACGTGAGTGGCAAAACTATTACTCCTCGGAAACGCGGGTTCGAATCCCGTGGGACCCCCCTAAGCATCTTCCCGCAAGAGGTTGCTTAAGGGGTCCCTAGTCCAGTGGCTTAAGACGCCGGGGTCTGTTAAGCGTTATCGTCAAACTGTCACGAGCGTGGGGAAACCGAAACTTCTCGACACAGCAGGAACGCAGTGCTCGGGGGGTTTCCCAAAGGGAAAGCAAACCTTTTGGGAAACCCGTGTTCCGTGAACTTTCCCCCACCTGAGATAACCCAAAAAGGAACCCTCAATGATCCCGATCTTCCCTGACCGCAACGTCGGTCCCGCTGCCTACAAAGCAATCGCCGAGCATGGCAAGCTGCTGGTCTCCAACATTTTTTATACCTTCCAAGGAGAAGGCCCCTACGCGGGCCAGCCCGCCGTATTCGTACGACTCTCGGGGTGCAACTTGGGGAGCAAGTCTGAGTGCCCGTGGTGCGATGCAGACTACCGCTTCGACAAGGGTGCCGTGTTCAGCGCCAGCAACCTCGCCGCACGGATCAGGTTTCACGACAAGGCCCGTCTCATCGTGCTCACAGGTGGCGAGCCACTGTTGCAGATGTCCTCCCTTGTCCCCGTCATGATCGAAGTGGAGAGGCTCAACCGTGCGAACTACACCTGGCAGTTTGAAACCAACGGGGTGCTTCTAGACCTGAGGATGATAGAGGATCTAGATGAGCTTGGCCTCGACTTCTTTTTCGTCATCAGCCCCAAGATCATAGGTGGCAAGTATCAACCCTTGCCCGATTTCCTAGAGGATTTCGTTGATAGGGTCGCATTGAAGTACATCGTAAGCGCGGACCCGGACAGCTCCTACCACAAGCTGCCTACCTACACCGTACCCCACAACACTCGCATCTACCTCAGCGGTCAGACGGAGTATGGTCCAGGAGATGTATTGTCAAGCCCCGGTCTTCCCGTGAGCCTCTTCCGTATGTCTGAGGAGGGAAGACAGCGCACATCGGAGAACTGGGCCTATGCTGCAAAGCTGGCGCTGGACAGGGGTTACCGCGTGAGCCTTCAAACGCATCTGCTCGCTGGGGTGGAGTAGTGAATCCAGCAATGAAGAGGCTGGAGGGTGCACACCTTCGTGCACTGCGGTGGATACGGGATGCGGACGGACCCGTAACCAAGCAAAGGTTCTTTCGCGTGCACAGTGCAGTAGGTCCCGTAGGAGTAGAGCACTTGTGGAACGTCATCCTCTACGCAGACTGGATTCACGTAGATGGCAAGGGCAAGGTCACTGTCACGCCTGAGGGTCGATCTAAGGTCACCCTCAACCTAAAGAGGAGAGCAAATGTCTGAGGGTCTTGCAGGATCACTCCAAGACAGCGTAGCGGTGCTCGCTGTGTTCAGCGACAAGAGCGCCCCCATCGTGAGGGCGAGCGTTGACGTGTCACTGTTCACCAGCCGCGTCTACCGCGACATCATCTCACGCGCCTACGCTTTTCTTGACACTTACAAGACGCCTCCCAAGGAGCACATTGCGGATGAACTAGAAGACCTGCTCACGAGGGGTGGGGAGCACGGCGAGCTGATGGGGGCGGTGCTCAAAGAGTTGAACAGCCTGTGGACCGATAAGGAACGGGGGTTCAATGAAGAATACGTGAGGGCCGACCTCGAGCGCTTCATTCGTCAGCAGTCGTTGAAGGTCGGGATCGTGGAAGCGCACGCATCCATCATGGCAGGAGACCTCGATGGTGCAGAGAAAGCGCTGTCCAACGCCATGCGGGCTCGCAGCGCCAACTTCACGCCAGGGATCACGTTGAAGGAGGCTGTCAATCTCTTGTCCTCCCCCGATGTGTTCCGGGACACTTTGATCCTAGGCATCAAGGAGCTAGACAGAAAACATCTCGGCCCTGCGAAAAAAGAGCTTCACCTCTTCATCGCACCTCCGAAGGGCGGGAAGAGCTGGTGGCTGACACACTGCACGAAGCAAGCGATCCGTGTCAACAGGTGGAGAGGGGTCTACGTCACCCTTGAGCTTTCCGATCCTCTCGTTGGAAGGCGAATGTTGCAATCGCTCTTCAGTCTCAAAACAAGTAACGACAAAGTAGTCACCCACCCGAAGTTTGTTTTTGACGACGAGACGCGGGCGCTAATCAGCATCGACACGGTGGAGTCCCCGAACGTTGCCAGCATCGAGGAGTCGGCTTCCGTTCCTCAGTATGCAAAAAAGGTGGACGAGCTTAGGATCAATGGTCGCCTGCTAATCAAAAGCTTCCCCACCGGAAGTCTGACTGTGCACGGGCTTGAGGCCTACCTCAACCTGTTGGACAGTGTGCACAAGTTCGTACCAGACTTCGTGTGCCTGGACTACGCTGACCTGATGAAACTCGATTCCTCTAACTACCGTCTAGTTCTAGGTGAGCTTTACAAGGATCTGCGCGGGCTGGCGGTGGAAAGGAACTTCGCCCTCATTACCGCTTCCCAGTCAAACCGTGAGGGAGCGAGCGCCCGTTTGCTGAGAGCGACGAATGTGGCAGAGGACTATAGCAAGATCGGCACGGCAGATTGTGTGTTGACCTACAGTGCCACGGCGCAGGAAAGCCGCCGTGGGCTGGCACGCCTGTACGTGGCAGCGGGACGGGTGGCGGAGGACAAGTTCACTGTCGTCCTTGCCCAGTCCTATGCGAGTGGACAGTTCGCGTTGGCGTCCTTCGGGATGCAGCAAGAGTATTGGACCTTCGTGCCGAAAGAGGACGACGAAGAAGGGAGTGCTGACGAATGACAACCATAGGAGGAACTGAAAGTGAGAATAGAAAACTGGTCGATTGGATTCGCTCAACAGGACCCGTACAAGGCGCCTGAGCTGCATTCGCCACGCCTGAGCGGCAACGTGTATGGACACCCGAAGTTTGATGATGGAACGTTCATTACCACTTCTACGGTCACTGGAAACGGTGACGGTTGTCTCTTCACGCGAACAGGCTCACGCTACGATCTTGGTGACCCTCATCCAGACTACGAAGCAGCCTATCCAAACGCGAAGCAGCGCGCGTTGGCAAGACCCCCCGGTGCCGCGTTCAGGGCAAGCGTAAGTAGAGGCCATGGTGCCTAGATTTCAGCGTCCTCGCTACCAGCGCGCCCTGCTCGATCCAAAAGCAGTCAAAGCGTTCTACGAAAGAGAGCTGGACGACTGGACATGGATGAAGGAAGTCCCGCGTACGGAGCTTCTGCGCCTGTTGCCTAAGGGGTTCAAGTTCGTGACCGAGCCCCACACCCATCAACTCGTCTGCACGGTGCTAGGTATGAAAGTACCTCGCTTCCTCTTCTCCCTGGACATGGGCACAGGAAAGGCTTTGGCTGACTCTGAACTTGTCCTTACCCCGGAGGGATACACAAAGATCAGTGACCTCAAGAAGGGAGATTTCGTCAGCGGCTCGGACGGGAAACCAACACGTATCACGGGCGTGTTTCCACAAGGCACCAAGCAATTGTTTCGGGTCACCTTTAGTGATGGGTCTCACGTAGATTGCTGCGGAGATCACTTGTGGCAGGTGCGAACACCCACCATGAAACATTGTGGTAGAGGGTGGAAGGTAAAAACAACACTGGAGTTGAGGAATGGACCTTTGCGGGACCGGGCAGGTTGGAAGTGGTTCATTCCTATGTCTGCACCTGTAGAGTTTTTCGCACACCCAGAACCCCTCCCCCTCCACCCCTACGTGTTGGGTGTGGTACTAGGAAACGGAAGTGTCTCAGGAGCCAACTGTTCGATAACCCTAAACGCAGCGGATGTTGAGATTGCAGAGCGCTGTCAAGCATTGGCGCCCCCAGGAATTACCTTTTCCCTCTACCCGAGGAAAGATCGTGCCACCGCTCCCTGCTGGGGAATGCGCGGAGGGATGCGCAAACTACTTTCTCAACTGCACATCCAAGGGAACGTCAGCCGCGGAAAGGAGATACCAGAAGCCTACATGCGGGCTAGTGTGAATGAAAGGCGTGAGCTATTGGCAGGACTTCTTGACACTGACGGATGGGCAGTAGAGGCTAAGTACTTTGAATTTTGTTCCACTAGCGAGCGCCTCGCGCAACAAGTCCATTTTCTTGTCCAATCGCTAGGGGGGTCTTCTAAGTGGATGGTTAGCGAAAACCAGTTTGGGTTCTTTTACACGATTCGAGGGAGGACCCCACATCAGCCCTTCCACTCCTCGAGGAAGAGTGCAACTTATGCGCAAGGAAAACTTGAGCCTTATCGATCTATTCGTGAAATTACTCCCATAGGAAGCGCTCCTTGCACCTACATTG
>Ga0315291_10008098_pt1 | contig 12936 bp, 7 predicted proteins | sample YL17G12_20_MG_FD_203070 | JGI IMG/M metagenome (GOLD analysis project Ga0315291, IMG submission 203070) | Sediment microbial communities from Yellowstone Lake, YNP, Wyoming, USA - YL17G12_20 | ecosystem: Environmental > Aquatic > Freshwater > Lake > Sediment | place: USA: Wyoming | collected... | reverse complement strand
GCTGGGTGCGGACAGGACATCCGCCCTGATCGCCTTAGGTGGGGGTGTCGTGGGTGATATTACCGGCTTTATCGCCTCGATTTACATGAGGGGTATTCCATACATCCAGGTTCCCACGACTCTTCTGGCCCAGGTAGATAGCAGCATCGGAGGTAAAACAGGAATCGACCTTCCCCATGGAAAGAATATCCTGGGGACTTTTTATCAGCCCAAAGGGGTCTTCATCGATTTGACGTTCCTTAAAACCTTGACGCCCAAGGAATTCGGAAACGGCCTGGCGGAAATTGTCAAGTGCGCCATCATTGACGACCCTGAACTGTTACGTTCTATAGAAGAAGAGGCGGGGGCTATCCGGAATCGGGATCTGAACCTTCTCGAAAGGATTGTTTCGAAAGCATGCCTGATTAAGAAAAGAATCGTCGAAATCGATGAATTGGACACGGGGTTGCGCCGGATTCTCAACTTCGGCCATACCATCGGCCATGCCGTCGAAGCGGAATCTGGCTACTCTATCTCTCACGGAGAGGCCGTATCCATCGGCATGGTGGCCTCGGCCATCATCTCAGAAAGATTGAAATACCTGTCTTCCGAAGACCGCGAAAAAATCACATCCCTCATTCGGGGGATCGGTCTTCCGGATCGTATCCCCATAACTCTCAGCACGGACGGAGTCTTATCCCGGATCAAAAGGGATAAGAAAAAAGAGGGGGATACCATTCGCTTCGTCTTGCTTAAAAAAATAGGAAGGCCATTTGTTAATGGGGGTGTGCCGGAACCGCTGATCAGGGAAACAATCGAGGTGTTAAAGAAATGATGGGAATGAAATTGGGTCAAGTATAATTAATTTGATCTCATGAACATCCTTTCGCCACCCTAAATCAGAAGCACGAAATGCAAAGAAAATAGACCTGAGCCCAGTTACTGTCAATGTTACCGCATAGGTAAACGCCACGAAATACCTTCATACCAGAGCAATAACCCAGCTTACCAAAGGCTCTATCACTTTCCGTATGGCTCTCTCGGTTCCGGGAAACTCTTTGAACAGGCAGTAAGACAGTATCACCGCAGGAACGATTACGGCCATGTAGGGGAATGCGTAAACGCCTTCTCCCCGTCTCCTCCCAAGAAGCTTCACTACCCAGGTGTCATTAATCAGTGCATGAAGGGCCTTGGAAGCTGCCGTGGCAATTAACCCAAAGGGCCAGCCCATAATCACCCCGACCATTCCGAGCTCCAGGATGTCGTACAGGGCCAGGCGGCGGGTTACGAAGCGGATAAGGTTGAGGATGAAAGGGATGGCCAAGGCGATGGCTGCGTCATTGAGCGTGCCGTGCAGGAAGCGGTAGAGGAGCCCTGCGATGAGGGGGAAAATCGTCAAAACCGGATGGCCCTTCAGGGCAACAATGTCCGTGACGAGGCTTACCGCAAGGCATCCGGCCAACAGGTATCTGAGGTCAAGCCCGAAAAGAACCACCACTTACTCCCAAGGAGCCATCAAGCCGGGGAAAATTGCTTCTCTAAGTGCAGATAGACTTTCCTCAGTTATTTGTCCTTAAATTTGGGGTTATCCAGACCAAGGGAATTCAGGGGGCATCATACATAATTCTTGACTGAATGATAAGAGAAAAGTACTCTTCGACCCTGGAGGATATTTCGGTATGAGAAGCCGGGACCTAAAAACGGCTGGAGTCAATGATTGAGTACGGTTTCCCCCGAATTGTTATCTCTACGATAGAAGAGGGCGCCGGGAAGATGAACCCTTGTTCTTCAAGCCGTGGGCTTCTTGCAGCATAACCAGGAAGTCCAATCAATACTTTATTACAATTGCCCCATTTCCTTACACTGACCCCATTTCCTTACACTTTTGATCTGACGGGCTCGACCAGTCCCAGATCGATCATCCGGGCGGGGAGTTCCGGTGTGCGGGTCAGTCTGCGTCGCCGGAAGGGGCTGCTGAGCAGTTTCAAGAGGTCGGACACCTTCATATGTCGGCCAAATGTACGCAGGAGTCGCAGTGTCTGGATCGGGCGCCTGAAGATCCGGTGGGCGAAGAGCAGGGCATAGCCCTTTTGCCTCGTGCGGTTAACCGTTTCGCTCGGCAGGACGGTCGGGTCGATGTCGGAGCATTTGAACCACTTCTGCCAATCGCGCTCGTCGTCAATGATCCCGCGGTCCATGTATTCCTTCCACAGCGGGGTGCCCCGGTATACACAAAGGCGATTGAAGCTGAAGGTGTCCAGCTTCAGCCGGGCGGCAAAACGAAAGCTCGCCAGGATGTCCTTCTCGGTTTCGCCGGGGGAGCCGACCAGGAAGAAGCCATGGGCCCGCGCGATCCCATGCCGCTTCGCTTCACTGACCGCGTGCTCGATTTGCGCGAGGGTCTGCTTCTTCTGGAGGCGGTCGAGAACCTTTTGCGTGCCCGCCTCCACACCGAACGCCATGAAGTTGCAGTTCGCCTTGCTCATGAGGGGCAATTGATCGATGGCGGCGGAATCCACGCGGCCCTCACAGCCCCAGTGGAATTGCAGTCGGCGCTCGAGGATGCCGCGGCAGATCGCTTCGATGCGCTTGCGTTTCAGCAGGAAATGGTCATCGATGAGGTAGATCGAGCGATAACCCAGGTCGTTGAGCTGCTGCATTTCCCCCAAAACATGTTCGGGTGAGAGGCAGCGCCATTTGCCCTCGGACAGGACGGGGATGTCGCAGTAAGTACAGCGATAGGGGCAGCCCCGGGAAGTTTGCATCGTGCAGAATTTGTCCAGCGAAACGACTGCCGGCACGTCGAGCGGTAATGATTCTATAAAATCGATCGGAAGACTAGTCCGGTCGGGATACGGGAACTTATCCAGATCGCAAATCAGGGGACGCGGGGCGTTTCGAACAATGGTCTCTCCCCGACGCCAGACCAGACCGCCGACAGCGGCGGGGTCATCGAGATGGTCCAAGTAGTCCGGCAGAAGTTCCTCGCCCTCCCCGACCCCCACGCAGTCCAGGTCGAGACAATCCTTTAGGATTCTATCGGGGTTCATCGAAGCAAAGACGCCCCCCGCGATGATCGGGGTGGCTGGCGGCACAGACTTCAGGCGTTGGGCCATGCGCTTGACCGCCGGGTAGACCGTGGTCGAGAGAAAGGAAAGTCCGATGACATCCGGGGAATCATCTTGAACCGCTTGAGCAATATGCTCCGCCTTCATTTGCGGGTGACACGTGTCGAAGATCCGCACCTGGTGCCCGTGCTGACGCAGGACCGGCGCCAGCGTCTGGATCCCCAGCGGGGGGAATCCCATCACTTTAACCCGCGCCTGTCCCGGCTTGGAGCCGCCCAGTTCTTCCGGGAGCAGCCGGTAGAAGTTTTCATCCCGGACATCGATGAGGAACACATTCATAGACAATGGTTTTAAACTGAGTTGGCCCCCCCGCCAGCAAGTGCCCCATAGACAATGCCCCAGTGGGGACGTTGTTCAAAGAATTCAATTTGTCCTTCCTTCCCCTTCCTTCCTTATCGGCATCGGAATAGCCTATGTACCTATCGCTAAATTTCGGGAGTATCCGATCTGGCTCGCCGAGGCGTAATCTCTCATTACCATAATCACAAAAGCCTGTAAATAATTATTTTGAGAGATTTAAACTACGTTCCCTTCTCCGAATCCCCCCCCTTTGCTAAAAGGGGGGCGAGGGGGGATTTTTATTGTTCGCGGGTGCCGAACCCGTCATGAAAAATTACATGGTAGAAGGCGTCGGGAAAATCAACCCTTGGTCTTGAAGGCATAGGCTTTTGTAGCATAGCCAAGAAGTCCAATCAATCCCTTATTATGATTGTCTGCCTGACCCCGCGACTCCATGAGAGGTTATCTCAAAGGGCCGCTAAGAATAAGGAGCTAGAAAAGAAGATTGCAAATATCCAGGAGAATATGTCAAAAGTGAAGGGCTGACCCCGATCTACAGTTCCTATAGAAACATAGAATGCAAAGAAAATAGACCTGACCCCCAACCCTCATAAACATACGCCCAAATTGTCAATCGCTAATTATTTATGCCTCATTTCCTTCTTTGGGGCGTCCTGAGCTTGAGGATCTGTTTTCGAGAAAGGTGGTGAGGGATCGGAAAATGAGGAATGAGAGAATTGCCAAGGCGGTTGGGGACTGGGGGTATAGTCAGCGAGAGGTTGCGGATTATTTGAGATTGCACTATTCTACTCTGAGTCGGATAATCAAGGAAAGAGAAAAGTCAACAAACAAGACCTGACCCTGAGCGCTGGCGGGTGGCGGCATTCTTGCGGCCATGCCTGTACATTGATGCCATAATAATTTACTTCCCCGTTTGCCGGTGCCACAAGTAAGACGCCTTTTGCCTCTGCCCTCTTTGAATCCCGCTGCACAGTGTTCAGGCTGCATTTTATTTCTTTGGCAATGGTCTTCTGGTTTAAATAAAAACTGTTGTCCTTGTACAGCTTGCCGCATTCCTTGAAATATTTATACCGGGATGCCATGTAACACAGCAGCAGGCCCGCGCCGCGCCCAATCAATTCCAGCATCCTGCTGTCTACCGTCCAGTGCCATGGCTTTGTTTCCAGTTCCGGTGTCAGTTCCATCTTTCCTCCCTTACCCTTTGTGTCGCTTGCGCTTGTTTACCAGACCCACTCTATACGCGCTCCAACGCAGCGCGGAGGCGTCGGTCGCCAGAAATGTCTTCAGCTTCGCCAGGTAACGCGGCCCAGGCTGCACCTTGTCCGATTCCCATAAACTTACGAGTCTGAGAGTGGCCTTACCTAACAGCTTCCCAAGTGCTGTTTGACTCATGCCGCACTTTGTGCGGTGCAGTCGGAATTTCATGCCCAGTGTTTCCACTTGATTCCCCGTGTCCATAAAATAAAAAAGCGGGTACGGTTCCTATTAGAGAACCATACCCGCTGAGGTTGCGCCCGGTACTACGTGGCTTAGTTACTCCCGCGGTATTCAGTTAAAAAACATCTTAGCAAATCTTTATATTTCTGTAAATTTCTATTTTGACTCCAGACGTATGACCGCGCCGGTGCCGGTGGTCTTCTATCTAGGAGGCAGTATAAGGCTCAATAGTGCTCAGTAAAAGGGTGTTGAAACCTGTTGGCCGCTGCGGTAGGATGGTGGCAAGGTGTAAACTAATTTAGGGGAGGGCACACTATGCAGATACGTGATCTTGAGCAATGGCCGATCTCGGTGTGGGCAACGACGGGTACCGCCAAGCTTATCCCAGATTTACCTACCACAACAATCAAGAACGTCCGCGCCGAGGAGGAGTGCGTATTTCTCCGCTGTGAGGATCGGGGGAAAGGGTATGGAACCGTTCTTGTGCTCAGGGACGACCATTTGGCAAGGCGGGTAGCCCTTACACTCAAGAATGCCATTGGCACAACCGTTCAAGACGCTGGCGAGCTTGTGGTAGAGGAGATACGGTATATCCGTACCAAGAAGTAATGGTATAAATAGTAATCATCTATTACTCATCAACCCATCCTGTTCCAAGACAGTGTGGACAAGTGGTGCTTTTATCGGTTCCTTTATCTTTGGCTACAAGTACACCGTAACCATTGCAGTAATGACAAATTACTTGATTATCAGAACTATTCTTCGCCACCTTTGGCTTTGAAAGGTTGTCCTTTTTAGTACCCTTCTTCTCCCTTATTTCTTCGATGATGCCAAAAATTATCAACCCTATCAATATGCTCAATATGATCCAAGTAAGAGGTTCTCCCAGATGGGATGCGGCATAAAGAAACATCCTCTTTAAAGATAACAACAATACCTAAAATTGCACCGTCCCAAAATCCCATTATCTGCATGACCGCATTATTTCCTTGTTTCAAACTCGGAAACTACGCGCAGCATTTAGTTCATGCAGAACATATCTGCAATTTGGGGAAAAGTCAAGGGGTACAAAAAACCCAAGCCTCGTCAGACTGGCTTTGTTTTTGTGGGCGGGTTATGCGGCGAGCTACCGAATAGGGCTTGAATCAGATAGCGGTTTTCAGTAGAATGCAGGCAAGACGCTACGCTGAATAAAGGAGGAGCTAATGAAGGAAAAGCTAATCCATGTCCTGCGAAAACGTATTTCAGATACTGCGGCTGGTACTACCGCCCTCCGTAACCAAGGTAAAGGCGTCATTCCCAAAACCAAAAAATTCCTAAAGCGTTTAGACCCCAAAAAGTTCGCTGAATGCACTACTCAAGAGCAGTTCAATGCACTCCTAAACAAAAAAACGATTGCACTACGAAATACTTTTCCAGGCAAAGCAAGAAAAAATTGGGGGGCAGCGCGAAAGGTGCTAAATTTATACATGCGTGACATGCTTTATTATCGTTACTTATGCAGCCATTTTGGTTTCTGCCACTTGGAAAAATGGCTTGAGGTCCCACTTGATAGCTGGACAGCCAAAGGCATCCGCCAAGGTCATAAATCTGGGGCCTTGCCGAGTTGGGAAGGTGTAAAGCATTTGACTCCGGAGGTCAGCGAAGCATATCAAAAAGCAGCCAAAGTTATCGCTTCAAAGCCAAGCAACCGGTTTGCTCGCGTCCATCTTGATGTAATTTTTTGGCGAAACATTGCGCGGCAAATTCCTGATTGACCCTGAATTTGTTATACCAAAAGCCAGCCCTCATCAGGCTGGCTTTTGTTTTTGCGGGCGCGGGTCACATGGCGGGTTCATGCCCCTGCGGTGCCGTTTGCATATCTACCGACCACCACAAACGGCACGGCCTGTTTAACTAAGAAGCTATGGCATTAGCTGAGGAACCTCTAAAGCCACAGTAAATTCGGGTCAAGTCTATTTTCTTTGCATCCTGCTTTTTCCATCCATAATTCTGCTCATAGACGAAAAGTGTAGCCCCAGATGGTCGGCAACTTTCCGCTGTGTATACCCGTATTCCTCAACTGCATCTATGATTCTCCTGTCTCGAGCCTTTCGGATTTGAAGTAAATCTTGGTGAATAGTTTTTCAAGCCCGGGTCTACTCACGTGCCGTTGGCTCCTCGGGAGCTCAGGAACGCCCTTATCCTTTCTGAGATAGTCAACGAGCCCGTCCACAAATTCACTTTTCCATTGCCAGGCTGGGTGCACTTTTTTAGTCGACATTGATAGAAGGGGACGTCATGCTCATAGGCCGCCGGCGCAGCGGCCTGCAGTAATGGCAATATAGGCGCATGTCCTTCGGCTCGAAGCGCCTCCTAGCCCTTGAGCGGTTGCGGGAGCGCCGATATAAGCGACCGCAGCAGGGAGTTCACCGACTCTGAGGACTGGAAAACAGACGCGACGTCCGGATCGAGCACGACCGCAACGGTTCTGCCCTTCATTAGGGGCGCAAAACGATTCGGTCGCGCCTTGCGATAGTCGAAGCGGTACTCCCCCCGCATCTCATCTCGTGTCTGAGTTGCCTTTCTACGACTTGACGTTTTCTTCATAGTCCTTTCGCTCTCGCTTTGTCGCCTCCCGTGCGCTGAAGATCCGAATGGACTCCGTTTCCGCCGTGAAGCAGACTAAAAGTAAGTTTTGGTTTACCGAGTGCCCAATGACGATCTCGCGTTGTTCCCCGATCGAATGGCTCTCATCGTCGAAGATCTTGGCCAACGGGTCCGCGAAAACCGTGAGCGCCTCCTCGAACGACACACCGTGCTTGGAAAGATTTAAGGCAGCCTTTTTCAGGTCCCACTCGAACTTCACGCCCATCGCCCTTAAGGAAAGCTATCACAAGTCGCCGGAGTTCCGACGCTGGTGACAACGTCGGGTATAACGCCTTTTTCGCACCGGCTCAAAAACGTGCTTGTTTCCATTTGGCCGCAGAGATGATTATTCTCCCTATCATTATACAAAGAAATATACCCTTTTAAGTAGAATCTGTCAATCGTTCCTTCCAGATTCCAGCAGGAGACGCTTGATTCCATTCGGGGAATGGAAGAAAAACCCTCGCCTTTAGAGGAAGACTTTGGTTTGATCAATTAGGCGCGAGATTACCAGTCACCTGGATTCCCGCTTTCGCAGAGGGAATGACGGACCTGAGGTTCCGCTCTCCGCTTTCCCGAGGACAAGCTTCGGGAATGACGTTTAATGGTTTGGCTTGGCGGGGATTATTACTTCGACTGAGTGTTCCTTGCGGTCGTCAAGAAGGGGAATCGCCCGGTCGGGGCGCTCGACGCCATCGACGGCCACGCTCATCTCGCCATCTCCGGCGGGCGTTTGCAGGACGTTGATGTGGTAGACTGTCTCCCGATGCCGGTAGTGAACCTTGAATGCCTTCCAATCCGCCGGGAGGCACGGGGCAAACCGTAGTTTGTCCACTTCCAGCCTCAGGCCTAGGAGTGATTCTACGATCAGCCGGTACATCCAGCCGGCCGAGGCCGTGTACCACGTCCATCCACCGCGGCCGGTGTGCGGCGAGAGTGCATATACGTCGGCCGCGACGACGTACGGTTCTACCTTGTAGGTGGCAATCCCCTCCGGAGACTTTGCATGGTTCAGCGGGTTGATCATGGCCAACAGTTCCCACGCCCGCCGGCTGTCGCCCAGGGCAGCGAAGGCCATCGCCGCCCAGATCGCCCCCTGCGTGTACTGGCCGCCGTTTTCCCTCACCCCCGGGACGTACCCTTTTATATAGCCGGGATTCAAGGCCGACTTGTCGAACGGGGGGTCCAAAAGTTGGATCAACCCGTGGTCCCGGCGAACGAGGCGCTGATCCACCGCTTCCATGGCCGTGCGCGAACGCTCGGCATCGCCCGCCCCGGATAGAACCGACCAGCTTTGCGCAACCGAATCAATCTGGCATTCGGGGTTACTCGCCGACCCGAGCGGCGAGCCGTCGTCGAAGTACGCACGGCGGTACCACTCGCCGTCCCAGCCAAACAACTCGATACTCCGACGTACTCGAGTCGCTTCCTTCTGGCAACGTTCGACGAAGGATAGGTCACCCCGCGCGCGGGCAACTTCAGTGAACTGCATGAGCACTTCGTAGAGAAAAAACCCCAGCCAGACGCTTTCGCCTTTGTTGTGTTCGCCCACCTTGTTCATACCGTCGTTCCAGTCACCAGAGCCGATAAGCGGCAGGCCGTGCTCCCCAAATCTGAGCCCTCTCAGGATCGCTCGCCGACAGTGTTCGTACAAACTGGCTGTTTCTTCAGACCGGCCGGGTAGATCGTAATACGAGTCCTCGTCCGTGTTTACCGGGCGGCCTTCGACGAAGTGGATGGGTTCGTCCAACACCCCGGTGTCCCCCGTGGTGAGAACGTAACGGCTCGTCGCCAACGGCAGCCAGAGGTAATCATCGGAACAGAGGGTCCGCACGCCCCGGCCCGAGGGGGGATGCCACCAATGCTGGACGTCTCCCTCCCGGAACTGACGGGCGGCGCAGCGGAGTAAGTGCTCGCGCAAAAGGTGTGGCTGGGCGTGGATGAGCGCCATCCCGTCCTGCAACTGGTCGCGGAAACCGAAGGCGCCCCCCGGCTGGTAGTATCCGCTCCGCGCCCAAAGACGGCCCGCCAGAGTCTGGTACAAGAGCCAGCCGTTGGTCAACACGTTGAGGGACGGGTCCGGTGTTTCCACCTGCACGGCGCCGAGCGTGTGGTTCCAGTAATGCCACACCTCTTCGAGCGCGCCGCGCGCCGCCGCAGATCCCCGGAAGCGGTGGGCCAGGTTGCGGGCGTCATTGGCGTCCCGCCCCACGCCGAGCGTGAAGATGAACTCACGCTCTTGCCCGTCGGCCAGTTCGAAGGGAACCTGGATCGCGGCGCAGGGATCGAGAGCGGTTCCCACCTTGCCGGAAAGCCGCAACCGAGTCATGGCCGCCGGACTCCGAAGCGTGCCGTTGCGACCAAGGAACTCCGTCCGGTCGCCGCTTACGGTCCGATCCGCCTCGTCCACGTCGAAAAAGGCCACCCGGTCGGCGAACCCCGTATTGTAGGGGTTCCGCGCGAAGAGCGCTCCACTGACGGGATCCACTTCGGTGGTCACGTGCATGGTCGATTTCGGCCGCAGGTCTCCCAGCACCCATTCCACGTATCCCGTGGCCGAAAGCCGGCGGGGTCGGCCGCACTCGTTGCGGACTTTCAACACCGTGAACTTGATCGGCACGTCCAGGGCCACGTAAACCCACAGCTCGGAGCGGATGCCGCGCTCTGTGTGCTCGAAGACACTGTAGCCGAATCCGTGCCGGCTGACGTACGGCTGCGAGCCGCGGCTGGGCAGCGGCGTGGGGGACCAGAAGTGGCCCCTCTCTTCGTCACGGAGGTAAAAGGCTTCTCCGCTGGAATCGCTCACGGGGTCGTTGGTCCAGGGAGTGAGGCGGAACTCGTGGGCATTCTCGCTCCAGGTGCAAACCGGGCCGCTCTCGGAGATAACGGTTCCGAAGTACGGGTTCGCCAGCACATTCACCCACGGCGCCGGGGTCACTTGTCCGTACGCCGTCGTAGTTACGTACTCGCGCCCATCGGGGGTGAATCCTCCCAGCCCGTTGAAGAAGATCAGATCGCCGCGAGGCAACGCGGCGGCCGCCGGGGGTTCGGCGCGGCGGGTTCGCGTCGGCGTGAGGGGCGGGACTGTTACTTGCACGAGGCCGCGACGGTTGATCTGCTCCGCCAGCGCTCCCCGACTGTCGGTGATAATGGCGCGAGCGACCGTCTGGAGAAGAATACGGTCCTCGTTCGATATCTGGTCCCCAGGTCTTACAAAGATGCCACCGGGTCGATCCGTCACGTTGGCTTCGATGCCTGCGGCAATGAGCCCCATGATCTGGTCGTGGAGGAGTTGCCGGTAACCGGCGTGATCTTCGTTCCAGATCACCAGGTCCACCGCCAGTCCCTTTAAGCGCCAGTACGCGTGGGCCTGGACGAGTTGGCGTACCAGATCGATATTGGCTAGGTCTGCGATCTGCAGCAGCACGATCGGCAAGTCGCCGGAAATGGAGTAGCCCCACAGACCGGATTGCCCGCGGCGGTTCTTGGTGAGCACGCTCGGGTCGGCGCGCAGCGAGGAATTGGGGTAGATGACCGAGCTGGCAAGATGTCCATAGAGTTGCGCGTCGGCCTCGGTGGCATTGATCTGCCGCAGGACCACCTGGCTATGGGTCCACGCCAGTTCGAAGACGCGGTCCGCGAGACGCCGATCCTGGTATTTCCCGACCAGACCCAGGCACACATCGCGGGTCTCGCCGATGCCGGAGACAATATTGATCTTTGCCGATTCTTCCGGGTCGAGCGTGATCCGATACCGGATCGCTACAATCGGGTCGAGCACGGAGCCCTGGCTGCCCGAGAGCGCCGCAGAACCGTCCATCGCTTGTGGGTCGGCGACGGTGTTGCCGCGGCCGATGAACCGCATGCGGTCGGTCTCATAGGAAATTTCTCCGATGTCCCCTCCATGCACGGCCATCAGATGAAACATCCAGGGGGCGTGCTCGTCCAGGGAGCGGGGCCGGCGAGTGCAGAGAATCGCCCGCAGCGGGCGGATGATCTCGGTTTGAACAAAGAGGTTGCTGAACGCCGGATGCAGGGCGTCCGCGGCCGGCGGGGCGAGAACGACCTCCGCGTAACTCGTGACGTCGACCGCCCGGCGCGTGCGCGAGCGGTTGGCGATGGTGATGCGGCGCAGCTCGATGTCATCCTCGGGCGAAACGGCGATCTCCGTATGCATGTCGAAGTCGTGGTCGCGGCAGCGGAACTCCGCTCGCGCCTCCGAGAAAATCGCTTCGTAATGCTCCGATTGCTTGAGCGTCGGCTGATAGGCAGTCGACCAGAACTGCCCGCTCGTCGCGTCGCGGAGGTAACAGAAGGTGCCCCAGTTGTCACAGGTACTGTCTTCGCGCCAGCGTGTGACTGCGATGTCCTTCCAGCGGCTGTAACCGCCTCCCGCGTTCGTGATCATCACGTGGTATCTGCCGTTCGACAGAAGCTGCACCTCCGGTATCGGAGTGTCGGGACTGCTGAAAACGCGCACCGGCGTCTCCGGAACAATGGATGTCGTCCGTAAGTCGGAGAGCTCGGCGGTGTGCCAATAGAACGCCGTGGCCTTGGGAACCCGCTCCTGGAGCAACAGCGTGGTCGCCTGGAACAACGGGTCCGACTCGAATCGCTTCTGCATCGGTCGGTCCAGGAGCAGATAGGCCAGGGCGAGGAAGTTCATGCCCTCGTGATGGGCCATGTACGACTGGACCACGGCGCTCGATTGCCCGCGGGGGAGCCGCGACGGGGTGTAGTCGATCGCTTCATAGAGTCCGTATTTCCCTTCCAGCCCTTCAGCAACGAGTCGCTGCAAATTCAGGCACGCCTCCTCGGGCGCCACCATCAGGGCGAGTGCCGAGGCATACGGCGCAATGACCAAATCCTCAGCGAGCCCGCGTTTGAGCCCCAGGCCGGGCACGCCAAAGGCGCGGTACTGGTAGTTGAGACGAACATCGACCGCGTTGTAGCCGGATTCCGAAATCCCCCACGGGCGCCCGCGCTCCCTTCCGTACTCGACCTGCCTTTCCACCGCCGCCTTGCAGGTCTGGTCGAGCAGCGTGTCTTCGTAGGTCGGCATCACCAGAAGCGGCATGAGGTACTCAAACAGCGAACCGCTCCACGAAAGGAGAATCGGCTTTCCACCGGCGGTGGTGAGCAGGCGGCCCAGGGCAAACCAGCTCTCCTGAGGCAGCTTTCCCTGGGCAATCGCCACGAAAACTGAGAATCTCGCTTCCGACGCCAGCAGATCGTAGTAACTCGAGTCCAGGCGTCGCTCCCCGACGTTGTAGCCGATCGCCAGCAGATGACGCGCCTTGTCGAACAGGAAGTCGTAGTCCATATCGGCCAGTTCGCCGGCTTGCCGCGCCAGGCGTTCGATGGCCGCAATCCTTGCTTGGGCGCGGTGGCTTGCTTCCGTGATGCACCGGCGAAGCTCACCCAACCACTCGTTTTCCCCGGGGGCTGCCTCCGAGCCGAGGCG
>Ga0315291_10008097_pt1 | contig 12937 bp, 12 predicted proteins | sample YL17G12_20_MG_FD_203070 | JGI IMG/M metagenome (GOLD analysis project Ga0315291, IMG submission 203070) | Sediment microbial communities from Yellowstone Lake, YNP, Wyoming, USA - YL17G12_20 | ecosystem: Environmental > Aquatic > Freshwater > Lake > Sediment | place: USA: Wyoming | collected... | reverse complement strand
TAGAGAACACGACGATAGACATGAGCAATGGTGTGGTGGGCATACAGGTCGTTGGTCATAGCTCCGGCACCGTGACAGGGAACAACATAGTAGGCAGTGGTTGGGGGACAGCAGGGGTGGAGATCATGAATGGAAGCTGTGCGACTGTGAGTTACAATGCCATGACCGCAGTTTACACGGGCATTGATGCGAACGGGGAAAGCCTCAGTAGCTCTCACAACAAGATTTCAGGTTTTCAGAATGATGGGATAAAGGTCAACGGTTCAACTGTGAGCATTAGCTACGACACCCTGGATATCGGGAGTACTGGCAAGAGGGGTATTGAGCTTACTTCCACTTCGTCAGGCACGGTGAGCCACAACTACATCACGTCCTCTGGCAGTGGCACGCGGTACGGGATTGAAACGAGTGGTGACGCATCTGCTGCCATAGAATACAACCGGATAGACGGACCCAAATATGGGATAAAGTGTGGCGGAACCTCGGGACCCCAGATCGCTCATAACTGGATAAAGAACACGACGGGTAATGGCATCCAGTGCGCCGGAGACGCACTCCCAACTGTCCGTTACACGACTATAGAGAACTTCCAGGGTACGGGGGTTACAGCCATAGATTACTCGATCCCCGACCTTGGTGCTTATCCTGACTCGGGTTCTAACCGAGTCTATACGAGCCAGAGTTTCAGCTACTACGTCGCGAATCTGACACAGGATCAGATTTCAGCGCTGTACAACTGGTGGGGAACGAAGAACCCTGACTCCAAGAAGTTCTATGGGGATGTTGACTACCTTCCTTGTGACACACTGGATCCCGGGATTTCATACGCGCTTCAGCTCCTGCCAATGGTCTCTCTTGCACCTGGGGCGCCTTATGCCACGCAGAGCTATCCCAACCCCTTCAATCCTCGAACTACGATAGAGTACGGTGTTAGCGAGCCCGGGGCGCACGTGAGGGTTGCCGTTTATGACATCTCGGGGAGAGTTGTACGGATGTTGGTGGACGAGCCCAAGCTGGCAGGGCACTTTGCTGCTGTCTGGGATGGAAGGAACGAGCGAGGAGAGGTTGTGGCGTCAGGCGTGTATTTCTACGAGGTTGTGATTGGAGACTTCAGGCAGGCGAAGAAGCTCGTGGTTTTAAGGTAGCTTCGCTAATAGAAGGAGATGAAGGCCATGAAAAGGACGTGCACAATTCTGTTGCTGCTCATTTGCCTTGGGGTGTGGGTCGGAAGCAGCTGGTCTCGGAGTCTTGAGCTTGATGCCACACAAGTGGCCGTGATAGGGCCTTCTGAAAAGTCTGAAGACGTTCGGCTCCTTCTAAGCTTTGAGCTCCCTGACACTCTACAGGGCAAGTCGATTGATTTTGCCTGCGTGTCGTTTGTAGCAGACTGCGCAGGAGTTGAGGGAGGAGTTTCGTTTCAGGGCTTTGCTCTCACCAAGGCTTGGGATGCGAGCACAGTTAGTTGGGAGAGTCCGTGGGATAGGGCTGGTAGGGATTGGGACAGGAGGCTTTCAGCATACGGGATAAGCGAAGTTGGTAGTGCCAAGACTGTGGAGCTTGATGTCACAGACTTTGCTAAGGGCTGGCTCAAAGAGCCTTCCAAAAATTTTGGCATCATTGTGAAAGTCTCCGGGCCATTCCTTGGGACTTTCGCCACTGACGAGGCGCGGGAAGTGCCGAAGCTCAGGGTCCTGTATAGGGATAAGTAGGTTCCGCAAGCCGAGTGTAAGTAGTTCTCGCTGAGGGCAGCTGTTAGTGAAGCTGCCCTCAGGCGTCTACTTCTACCGCCTCGAAGCCGGCGACTTCGTGGCCACGCGGAAGATGGTGTTGATCCACTAAAGGCTTGGTTCGCAGCTGTGAACGCGGTGCACGCTGGGGGGAACGGAGTTCACACCCCGGAAACGCAGTTCACATTACCGATAACGTTGTTCACACCTCTGCGCCCCCTCTAGAATCGATTCTGACGCGAAGACCCCGACTCTTTGGCCGCATTCTGGCGAGATCGCAAGTCGGGGATACATCCGACTAGGGTCCCCCCAATTGACGCCCCAAACCGCGCCTTTTCCCCCGCTTTCTGCCCTGCTTTCCCGCTGAAAGAATCTTCGCCTGAGCATCACAATTTACTTGCTATCTCTTGCCCGCAGAGCGTTCATGGACTTAGGCAGTCATTGTAACTGCTTGCCCAGAAAGCTGTTAGAAGGGGGGTGAGAAACATGGTAAAGAAGGCGAAGAAAGGCAACGGAAAGGCCCCGGTGGCAGCGAAACCCGCGCAACCCGGGCACTCACCGCAGGCCGCAAGGCCCAAGGCCCAAGGCAAAACCCAACGGTAAGGCTCCTGACCTCGATGCCCTGCGGAAGCCAGTGCTTGACGCCAACGCTGGCCTCACCAAGGCTGAAACCGAGGCGAAGGCGCTCGTGGAAAGGGGGCTTGAGCTAATTACCCAAGCGAAGGGCGAGTACCGCGAGGCGTTAGGGCTCTACCGCGAAGCCTGCCGCAAGGCCGGAGTAGACTGCGAATTTCCGGGTGGGCGCTCTGATAACGTGAGCCCCAAGGTCAGCTTCGTCGTCGAGAAGGCTGACAAAGGCATCCGCGTGATGGTGAAGGGCAAGCCGGAGAGCGAGGAGGTGATTCCGCTGGCGGCGCTCAAGGCGTCGATTGGCAAAGCCGCTTACGCATTTACGGACAAGCACGTGGGTCCGCGTGAGCGCGTGGGAAACAAGGGAGGCACACTGGGAAACAGGCTGAGGGCTGTGATGGCGGGGAAGAAGTAGCAGTGAGCTGAGTGAGGACCGTCTGTAATGGACGGCCTTGCTCTTTCTTGCACTGAGCCAATTCGTCGGATTGACAGGCAAGCGACTCGCAGCTATGCTCGCTGCGGTGATCAATAGAGCTTGCTGTCATAAGAAAAACGCCATGGTCCACGGTTGATTCGACGCAATGATTGAAACCCTCCTCGAAAAACTTGATGAACTAAACAAGGCTCACGTCGCGGAAGGAGAGGCGGTTACGAAAGCCTTCGGTGGGGTCATCTATCCTTTTGACTTACTTACCTACGGGGTTCTGAACCGCTCAATGTCTCTAACATCAGGCTTCATCACGCTCGTGCGCGCAGATAACTACGTTGCAGCAGTAACACTCGTTCGGCCCCAATTGGACAATTTTTTGCGCTATGCGGCGGGGTGGCTCGTGACCGATCCCCATGGCTTTGCCATGGAGATCCTACGCGGGACGTCCGTCAAGAAACAGAGGACGGCAGATGGGCAGCTAATGACCGATCGCTTCCTGGTCGATCATTTCACGAAGGAGTACTCGTGGATCGATCGAGTTTATACTCAAACGTCTGGGTTCATCCACCTGTCAGAGAAACACATGTTGATGAACGTGACTGGGACCGATTCGAAGGAGAGAACGGTCACGTTCGCGATCTCAGACAAACACACTCACGTGCCGCCCGAGATTCGAGCCGAAGCTCTAAAGGGATTCACGCAAATCACCGGTTTGATTCTTCATCGTGTGTACAGTTGGCGCTGCACTAAGGATAATCCTCCTGGTTTGAAGAAAGATGGGCCAACAAAGGGCTTGATGCCGTGAGAGTCCGCGCTTCGCTCGGTGTTTTACACGCCAGCCTGAGAGTCCGAGTAACCCAATGACAGAAGATCTCGAAACGTATGCGCGAACGTTTCAACAAATGCTTGATCTATGGGTGAAACCAGAAGTCGTCCGGAGGCAGAGTCGAGGGGAGTGCCCAAAGCCCCTGCGTCTAACGGCGGCTCAAGTTTTGTTCTTCAACGATGGACGTCCGCACAGAGTTAACATTAACGACGAAGTCAACGTGACCTTCAAGGCAGAGTTTAAGCCAGGTATCCACATCGCTGAGGGAGGAGACGTCTATCTAGATCAGATCGAGCGAATCGAAGGCTTCAAGTTAGATGATAGCATTGATCCGGATTGCGGGCACATCACTGTGATCTCTATTGGTGGTCACTGGTACCTGTTCTTTGATGCTCGCTATGAGAGAGCCTGGGCCGAAGAGCTGATAGTCGCATCCGAGCAGTTTCTAGCTGCAGCAGAACACGCGAGATCAAGAAAGCACTGGCGCGCGTTTGTGGACAATGCTTTCAGTGCCGCGGAGTTGGCGGCCAAAGCAATTCTTGTTCTGATGCCCATGCGGGGTGGGAGACCGCCGTCAAGTCACCGGGGTGTGAAGACACGCTTTAACGAGATCGCAAAGATGGGCAAAGTTGATCCGCACCATCGGGACGTGTTCAACAAGCTTGCCCAGGCCCGCATTCTTGCTCGTTATCCGAAACGCGAGCTAGTTTTTGGCGAGGGCACAGCCGATGAATATTTTGAAGCAGTGCGTGAGCTTCTGGAGAAGGCGAAAGCCTGGTACGCCAAGTGATGATATGGCTAACAAGGCGGGCTCGCCAGCGAATCGGCTGAGAGCTGTGATAGCAGGGAAGGGCTGACCACTAGGCCAGAGAGGAATAGGTCTACCGATAAGCCACCTGATAGTATTTAGCAGACGGCGGCGTTAACTAGCACAAAAAAAGCTCGATGGCATAGGATCAGCGGATCTACAGGGGGTTGCGGCGTAGAGCAGCAGACTTCGTCGAAACCTATTGGGGAGAGCAATTCCTTAGAGGATACTCAGCACTTCTCGGGTTCAGGTGGAGGTGTGTCTGCGGGTTCTTCTTCCGGCTGTTCCTGTAAAGATGCAGGGAATGTCTGAAGGTGTTTCTCGGCTTTCCTGACGGCCTGCCTGTGCTCATCCATCTCCTCATCCGACAGAATAGTTGCTTCGAACGTCTGGTCTTTGCACCTGAGAACGCCAACCTCAATAGGTTCCGCTACACCGCCTGGGTTTGTTCTCACGGCATGCAGAAGCGTCCAGACAGTGGCGAATACCCCATCCCCCACACCGGGCAGCTTTTCTGACCAGAAGACATCTCTCAGAAATGCCAAGAATGGATCTGCAATCTTCTGTGCGCTTCCAATGGAGACGAACGGGATATTCTCTGTGGCCTCTTCAGGTGCACCTTGCTGGTCAAACTGAAAGAGACAAGTCTTCTTGGCCACCGGCACAGCAAGCAAAGAAGTTGAATACGCGCTACGAATAGCACCTTGTCCCAAGGCTCTCTTTGCTACGTCAGCCACCTGAAGCTCAGGACCAAGAATTTCCCAAAGGGCGCCGCGAATCGTTGTCATGGCCTGCCACGGTTTCTGTCCAGTAAGACTTCTGTCCTCTGCCCAGAGTTTCTCAATACGGCCTGCAAATCGCTGTGCAAGGCCGATCGGTCCAGACACGCCAAGGATCAGAGATTTCTTGATAATACACAACTTCGGCGTTGGTTGCCGAATGGTCGGTTCCTCCATGCTTCCCAGCGTTGCTGCACCATCGGCTCCCATCACGATTCCGTCTGAGCATTTGATCCCAATGATTAGTGTCATGCCTATTGAGGTTGGAACACGCTGTTGACTTTGTAGGCTGGATACTTCTTGTATATTGCTCTGATAAGCTGGTCGAACGTGAGAGAGCGAGCCCACGTTACTACGGCATGCAGGTACTCAGCATGCTTTGGGGTAAGGTAACCTTCTAGTTCCTTGGCTCGCTCTAGGCCTTCTGAAGTGGCCGAGTACTCCCTCCATCCTCCTACACTTGGTCTAATGTAAACCAGACCCTCTGCACACAGCAGAGCAGCGTCCTGATACACCTTCGAATCAAACGGACCGTAGTGGTAGGGCACGAACTGGTAGTACTCGTGCTTAGTCGCCTGAGGACATTCCTCCCCAAATACGAACAGACTTTTCTGGAGCTGAACCGGCGTCAGAGGCTTACCCTCTGCAGCTGCGATCACGAGCAGATTCCAGTCTTTTGAGAGCATGGCTATTCGCCTGACTTTGGCCATGATGATCTCTCACCTCTTTCACTTTTTGGTCTGCAAGCCTGCTGCTATGAACACACCCTATTCTTAACATAGCAGCAAGCGAAGGTTCCGTCAATCCCCTTTTCCTGAGTGCCCAATGCCTCAGAGAAGCCCCACTTCCAATCAATTCGTTCTTGTGATAGTCTCCTCTTGTTGACAGTTCACATCTTCCTCTTGCTCATGGACGGAGGGAAGCGCGACAGGAGAGCAAGCGATGGGTTGGCCAACCGCTGGCCGTCCCCAGGCGGGTAACAAACGTCATGTGCAAGTAGACAAGAAGGGTGATGAGCGAATGACTCACGGTGGCAAGAACGACAAGTCAGTTGCTCCGAAATCAATCCTGAGTCTTGTGGAGCGCTTCGAGCTTTACCAAGATTCCTATCGCTCCGGTCAATACAACGAAGCTCAGCTCCGCCACGACTTCCTCGATCCTTTCTGGGAAGCCCTCGGGTGGGACATTCATAACAAGCAAGGTTTCGCTGAAGCCTACCGAGATGTCGTCTACGAGGACGCTCTTCGTATCGGGCACGCTACCAAGGCCCCCGACTACTGTTTCCGCATCGGTGGCACGCGCAAGTTTTTCCTCGAGGCCAAGAAGCCCTCGGTTCTTATCAAGGAAGACGTCTCGCCTGCCTTCCAGCTCCGACGCTATGCGTGGAGCGCCAAGCTCCCACTCAGCGTCTTGAGCAACTTTGAGGAATTCGTTGTTTACGATACCCACGTACGACCCGTTAAGGACGACCCCGCCTCTATGGCTCGCATTTTCTGCTGCACTTTCCGCGAATACGCTGAGAAGTGGGATTGGATCACCTCGGTCTTCAGCCGCGACGCTGTACTCAAAGGCTCTTTTGACAAGTTCGCAGAGGGTACCAGAGCCAAGCGGGGAACAGCCAGTGTCGATGATGCCTTTCTCGATGAGATCGAATCTTGGCGCAAGTCTCTTGCTCAAAACCTCGCGCTCCGCAATCCCAAGCTGACCCAGCGAGAACTCAACTTTGCTGTTCAGACCATCATTGACCGAGTTATCTTCCTCCGCATCTGCGAAGACCGGAACATTGAAGACTACGGTCGTCTCCTGGCACTCGTGAATGGTGGAGACATCTACCAGCGGCTCTGCGAGCTTTTTCAGGAGGCCGACGACAAATACAACTCCGGCCTTTTCCACTTCAAGGCTGAGAAAGGTCGTCACGAGCCCCCCGACGAACTTACTCCAGGTCTGCACGTAGATGACAAGCTGCTCCGTGACGTCCTCCGCAACCTTTACTATCCCGAGAGTCCGTATGAATTCAGCGTCCTGTCAATCGATATTCTTGGCCAGGTATACGAACGCTTTTTGGGCAAGACAATCCGTCTCACGGAGGGGCACCGCGCCGTCGTCGAGGACAAACCCGAAGTCAAGAAAGCTGGTGGCGTATACTACACGCCTACATACATCGTGGATTACATCGTCAAGAACGCTGTAGGCAAGCTGCTAGAGAGCACAACGCCTGCCCAGGCTGCCAAACTCAGGGTTCTCGACCCGGCCTGTGGGTCAGGCTCGTTCCTGATTGGCGCGTATCAATATTTTCTCGACTGGCACCTGAACTGGTATGCGACAAATGGTCCTGGCAGAAGGGCAAAGGGAAGCAAGCCCGCTCTTATTCAGGCTCCTGGTGGAGGGTGGAGACTTACCATCGCGGAGCGCAAGCGCATTCTATTGAACAACATCTTCGGCGTAGACATAGATTCGCAGGCTGTAGAGGTTACTAAGCTCTCGCTCCTGCTCAAAGTGCTGGAAGGCGAAACCGAGCAGACTATTCAGCCTCTTCTGCGTCTATTCAAGGAACGGGCTCTTCCCGACCTCGGAGACAACATCAAGTGTGGCAACTCGCTAGTCGGTTCCGATTTCTACGACGGCCAACAGATCTCTCTACTTGATGATGAACGGCGTCTCCAAATCAACGCCTTCGATTGGCAAAGCGAATTTCCTGAAATTATGGGGTCTGGAGGTTTTGATGCGGTGATTGGAAATCCACCGTACGGAATGCTCCACGACACAAGAGCTGCGCAGTACGTCTTGGCTCACTATAAGACCACCGAGGGAAGATTTGACCATTTCGAGCTGTTTCTTGAACGCGCAGGTGACCTCTCAAAAGCCCAGCATGGCCGCGTCATGTTTATCATACCATCGCCGTTTCTCTCTAACGTCTATAGTCAGAGACTGCGTCGGTTTCTTGTGAACAGATTTCGCGTCGAGGAAATCACGAATTTTGGCATGGATGTGTTTCGTGATCCGACTGTTCACACCTGCATAATTTGTATCCGTAAGTGCTCTCCCAAGGCAGGATACGTGAAGATACGTCAAAAAGTCCTTCACTCTTCACAGCTAACTGAGGCATATGACTTTCAATTAGCCCAAGGCGACCTTGCTCGTGGCCCGACAGGGAGTTTCGACATTTTCGCCTCTCCAGAGAAGCAAGGTCTGCTCTCGAAGATGGAAAGAGGGACAAACCCTCTGGGTGACATCTGTTTCATCCGGCAGTGTATCAAGACAGGAAACGATGCAACGTACGTTGAGACATCGAACAGACGTCTTGCTCAGCCCTGGAAGCCGTCGCTCCGCGGTCGTTCTATTGACCGCTACAGAATAAAGGAAACGAGTCTTTGGGTGAAGTACGGCGATTGGCTGGCGCGCAATTGGCAAAACAGAACCTTCTATGAAACCGCAAAAGTTGCGGTGCGGGAGACCGGTGATAGGATCGTAGCAACCTTGGATTTGGACCACCGGTATTTCCTCAGCTCACTCTATTCCGTCTATCCCAAGAACCCTGACGAGCGAGTGTCATTGACGTACATTTTGGGCATCTTGAACTCACGATTAGCGACGTGGTTCGTGAAAGTGATAGCATTTGATTTGACCGCAGGGGCATTCACGAAAATTAGGACAAACCAGCTTGGAAGGTTGCCGATTCGATGCATAGATTTCTCCAACAAGCGGCAGTCCCATTTCCATGATCGCTTGGTGGAGCTTGTTGAGCGGATGCTCGAGTTGCATCGGAAACGGGCGGCGAAAACTCCGGAGGAGCAGACTGCCCTGAAGCGACAGATCGTGGCTACCGACGCCCAAATAGACACACTTGTTTACGAGCTGTACGGACTAACTGAACAAGAGATCAAGATCGTCGAGAAGGCTCCGTGAGTTGGTTCCACTCCGCAGAGCGCTCGCTTCCCAGCTGTAAACGCGGTGCACAGTGGTGGGAACGCTGTTCACACCCCGCTAGGAATGCAGTGCGCGCTGCCGGGAACAGCGTTCTCGCTTGGAGCTGAAAAAGAAGCTGCGGCTACCCGCTAGAATCGATTCTGACGCCCAAAGCGCCGTTTTTCCCGCAATCTACCAAGTGACTCGGGGATCTTTTTGGACATCCATCCAGGTCGATTGATCTGCCCTCCGAATTTGCGCTTCTTGTACCTCGAAGCTTTCGAAACTCTCTTGCCTAGCCAACAGTCGCATCGAACCCAGGGATATGCCTTCGTACACGACGAGACCTATGGACAGATAGTCGGAGGCAAAACCTCAACTTTTTTCTTGACAAGCTCCCCCCTCTGGTTATTGTTGTGTTGATGTTGCTCTAGTGACGTGGTGCCACTAGCAGAAAGTGGTGCGGCCTCTCCTTGGGGTCACGGTCGATCCTCCTGTCGAGAACTAGGCTCAGGAGTCCAAGGGGTGTTATTGCTAGCACACTTCTGCAAGAAGGCGTATCCGCAAAAACGCGAGAGATTCGAACATAACACCGGGGATAGAGATCTTATGTTCTCCTTCCGGTGCTTTTTTGTTGCCCAAAGTTTGTATGGGTGCGGCTTCGGCGGTCAGTTCCCCTTAGACCCTTCCAAGCTCTCCTTAACTGTTCTCCGAGCATTGTCCCCAGAGCTTACAGCAATTCAGTCGAGCACTCATCAGGGAACCATTTCGGGTCGATGTGCGAAGTCGACTTCTGCGATACATGTCGTTTCCGGACTGGAAGTATCCGACGAGGAATACGTTGCTGCTCGTTTGGGCGCCACTCGGCTAGGTTTCTTTACCAATGCTATCGCGGAGTCTGTCGACAGTAGTTCGTGGAAGGTAGGCCCCTGTAGTAACTGCCGTGACGTAGGTCAACCTTGGACGAGGAACGCCACACCAGGGCTTTCACTTTCGGGGCAGCGCAATGTCCATGCTATGGAAACACGGATGTGTTTGTGCAAAGGAGGCTTTTCGTGTCCGTAGGCTAGGATCTGATAGAAGGCTGTCTGACCTCAAACAAGAACAGGGGTCGTGAGTATGTCTTGCCGGACCTCTCACGACCCCAGGAGGCAGGACCTCAGAGTAAATGGGGCCCTGCGTATCAATGATAATAGCACCAGCAGAGTTCCCTTACAACGCTAGCAGGAATCAGTCAAGCGTTTTTCTTGGGCCTGGTAAAGGCCGCGTTTTCGGTAAGCAAAGTGCCGGTTCGCGGTCTTTTTGTTTTGGTCCTCGGAAAAGGCGCGAGCAACTGGTCACACGCTTGCTGGCTTTGTCCGAGGCTAGGGGTGGAGGATGCGGCCCAGGGAAAGCTCAGTAGAACGCCCCTGCGAGAGTTGCCCAGAGCGCAGCACGTGCACAGAGATCTGCGAGCGGGTAGAGCGGATTCTCTCTGACGATGACACTGGCAAAACCTGGCGGGAGAAACCGTGGGAGTTTTCGAGTGGCAATCCTGGACAGCAAGCAGCGTGGGGGTTAACGGACGATGCAGAGCTTCATCGATTGTTTTGGCACAGCTGGGACGAGCTGACTCCGCGTCAGAGAGAGGCGTTAATGCTTAGAAAAAGGGAACATATGAGCTTTGAGCAGATGGGCCACAAAATGAAAATCTCAAAGGCTGCAGCATTCAAACTGTGTCAGAAGGCGCTCAAGGGGTTAACGAATTCTCCTAGTGTAGAGGCCTTCTCATCGGAATGATGAAACAGGGAAAGGGTGTGAGTTGAATGGAGTTCTTAACTACAAAGGACGTGCTTGAGAGATTTCAGATTCCGTACCACCGTCTTGCTTACCTGTTCACCTCAAGGCGAGTGCCTGAAGTCCGGATGTCTTCTTCCGGGAGCAGGGTGTACAGCGGCGGTGACGTGGAGAGAATACGCGTGGCGCTAGAGGAGATCGAGAAAGCAGTTAGGAAGCGTTGCGCAGGGAACAGCCCCGGAGGATAACTTGGCTAACGACGACCGTGAACATATGTCGCGGGGTCCCAGACTGGTGGCGTTCCAGGAGCAGCAATCCACATCCGCAATGTCGGCAGTGAATGCGGGCCTTGTCTTCGGCCTCCTCGCCCGGTGGGCCGTGCGTCGAAGACAGAAGGGCAACAAAAGCCAAGGCGAGAGCACGCCCCTTGAAAGAGGTAACCTTCTGTGAAACAAAGATTTAGCGAGGCAGAGTTCGTCACATTCTACTTGCTATGCGGCACGGCAGAGCTAACATTGGGTAACGGATGTAAATTCAATGAGTTGCGGGAGCATGGGCTAGGCAGATGAAGAAAGCTGTTGCATACTTAAGACGGTCAGACCCCAGGCAGGAGAAGTCCATCCCTGACCAGAAGAGGGCTGTCCTTAAGTATGCCCGGGAGCATGGGATTGAGATTGTTCGTTGGTATATTGACGATGCTATCAGTGGGACAAGCACCAAACGAAGAAATGACTTCAAACAGATGATCGCAGATGCTTCCCGGCCTGACTGGCAGTACAAGCTCATCCTTGTCTATGACGTGAAGCGGTTTGGTCGTGGTGACTGTGATGAGGCTGGCCACTACCGTTACCTTCTCAGACAAAATGGGGTAGAAGTCGTTTACGTCAGCGAGAACTTTAGGGGTGACGAAAGCGACGACATGATTCGGGTGGTAAAACAGATTCAAGCCAGACAGGAAGTAAGGGATCTGTCGAAGGTGACATTTCGCGGACTCATAAGCTCGGCTGAAAGAGGCTACTGGCTTGGCGGTGTCCCTTCATTTGGGTTTGACCTACGCTATGAGAGCATTGATGGCGTTGTGCTCATGACGGTCCGCTTTCTTAGCGATGGGAGGAAGGAAATCTATGGCACAGATGGCAAGCTCGTGCGAGTGCTACGCCGCGGAGAACTCATACCCGCGTCGAAAACCGATAGGGCAACGCTCGTCTTGAGTGCGGAAGATCGCGTTGAGCTTGTGAGGCGCATCTTCCGCATGTACACGCGAGACGGTATGGGTCTAGGGGCGATTACAGAGACGCTTAATCGAGAGGGCATTCCTTCTCCGGGCAACTGCAACTCCTCGGAACACTCCGGTCGTTTCTGGTCAAAGGGGACCGTGCGTTTCATTCTGAAAAACCCGTCGTATGCAGGAGACATGGTATGGAACAGGAGAGCGCAAGGCAAGTTCCACAGGGTTCAGGGAAAGGAAGCGAGGGAGCGTCCGGGGAATGAATTTGAGAAGTTCTGTCTGAACGGCGAGAGCGACTGGATAGTGATTCCGAATGCGCACCCAGCAATCATAGACAGGGATACCTTTGACGAGGCCCAGCGGCTTATGAAAGAGCGCGGCAAAAGGCGCGGCGTGGGTGCGGCTTTCCGCTCAGGGCGAGCCAAGCATTCCAGGTATCTCCTGAGCGGCATCATGAAGTGCGCTCGCTGTGGGCATCCCTACCATGGCTACCCGGCGAACAGCACGAAATGCCGCAAGGACGGCACGAAGCTAGTGACCTACTACTATGCCTGCAGCGCCTTTCGCAATAAGGGCAAGTCTGTTTGCAGGGGTTGCCTCCTTCGTTGGAGGGAGACCGAGGATTACGTGCTTGAACGGATCGGGCTTCGTGTTGACCGGCTGCTATCGGAAGGTGGCAAAGAGATACTTCGGAAGATGATAGCTAGTGTAGTGTTACAGAAATAACTTGACAATGTAGTTGACCGATATTAAGGCTTTCTGTATGTGGAAGAAAGCCGGACCGTTGAAGATGACCGACGAACAGCGAAAGACTCTGGAGGCGTGGG
>Ga0315291_10008094_pt1 | contig 12939 bp, 8 predicted proteins | sample YL17G12_20_MG_FD_203070 | JGI IMG/M metagenome (GOLD analysis project Ga0315291, IMG submission 203070) | Sediment microbial communities from Yellowstone Lake, YNP, Wyoming, USA - YL17G12_20 | ecosystem: Environmental > Aquatic > Freshwater > Lake > Sediment | place: USA: Wyoming | collected... | reverse complement strand
GTCCGCTTGCCAAGACAAATTCTCACGATGAATCGCATCCATGCCCATGTTTTAGCGCCATCCTGCCCCGGAGTCCATCCCCACGCAATGAATCTGGTTGCGTAAGGGAAAAATTCACAAGCTCTGAGTACACAGTACCGCGTGCTGACAACTGACAACTGAGAACTGACAACTGAGAACTGGCAACTGACAACCCCTACCCCGCAACGATACCCCCCATGAAAGCCGCCGTACTTGAAGAGCTGGGGAAGATGGTCGTCCGGCAGGTCGACGACCCGCAGATCGACGACGATTCGGCCCTGCTGAAGGTCGAGTCGGTGGCCATCTGCGGCTCGGACATCCGCATCTTCCATCACGGAAATCCCCGCGTCAAACCGCCGGCTATCATCGGCCACGAGATCGCCGGCACAGTGATTCAGGTCGGCAAGAACGTCAGCCGGGTCAAGCAGGGCGACCGCGTCGCCGTCGGGGCCGACGTCCCCTGCGGACAGTGCTCCTGGTGCCGCAACGGGCTGGGGAACAACTGTGCAATCAACTACGCCGTGGGTTATCAGTTCCCCGGGGGCTTTGCCCAGTACATGCTCCTGCCACGGCTGGTCTTGGAAGAAGGGCCGGTCACACCGTTTGCAGAGACGCTCAGCTTCGCCGCCGCCGCCCTGGCCGAGCCCTTGGCTTGCGTGATCAACGGCCTGGAGCTGGTCAACATGACCCTGGGCAAGACGATCGTGATCATCGGCATGGGACCGATCGGCTGTCTGATGATCGACGTGGCCCGGCTGATGGGCGCGACCAAGGTGATCTGCGTGCAGCGCAGCCAGCGGCGGATGGAGATTGCCAGGCAATACGGGGCCGACGTCTACATCAACCCCACCCAGGAGGACCTGATCGCCCGCTGCCGTCAAGAGACCGGCGGCGAGGGCCCCGACGTGGTGATGACCACCTGCCAATCGGTCGAAGCCCACGAGCAGGCCATCCAGATGGTGGCCCACCGCGGCTACGTGAACCTATTCGGCGGGCTGGGCAAGAGCGTGCGGCCCATGTCGGTCCTCTCCAACACGATCCACTACAAGGAGTGTTTCGTGACCGGCTCGCACGGCTGCGTCCCCCGCCATCACGAGTTGGCGGTCAGGCTGTTGGAGGCGGGCAAGGTCCGCGCCGCACCGATCATCACGCACCACTTCCCCCTGGATCAGATCAACGAGGCCTTCCAGGCCATGGAGAACCAAATGGGGATGAAGATCATCGTCCATCCCCACGCCTGACGCCGCTGGCGGCCCAAATAGTCTTGCGTGATTCCCGGAAAAAGGGGACAGGTCCAATTTGCCGGAACGGCCCGGAGGGTGCTTCGCACAAATTGGACCTGTCCCCTTTTTCCTCCCCGGATCAGAATCGCGTCACTGGCCCTTTTCTCCTCCGGGAGCCCTGCTCACGAAAGAGTCGAACACCCGCACCTTCTTCCAGTTGGGCTGGTGCTTGGCGACGTACTCCAGGTGCCGCGGGTGGGCCAGGTACTTCTCCATGGCGGCCTTGTCCTTGAAGACCACGTGCAAGGCCACGTCGTAGTCGCGATCGACCACGTCCCGCTCCACGTCGGAGACCACCCCCGCCGCATAGAACACGATGCCCGGGATCGGTGAGAGGTACTTGTGGCTGTCCTCGACCATCCCCTTCTTCGTTTCCGGGCTGTTGTCCTTCAGCGAGAAGAAGACGTTGTGTGCCAGCAGGGGGCCTTTCTCGGCAGGCTTGTCGGCCGCCGGCGCACCCAGCACACACAGCCCAAGGCAGACTACTCCCAAGATCAACATCGCGGGGAAAAAACTCTTCATCGATGGCTCCCTTCGGTAACAGTAGTTGAGGGATGACAGTCGGTTGTACGCCAAGAATACGGCCCCTAAGCCGCAAGCGGCGGTTGCCGGCAGAGTCAGGTCTTCTTGTCGGGTACGGGCTTCTTGTAGGCCGCCGGCCCGATCAACTTCTCGATCTCCTCTTCGTCGAGTGTCTCATCTTTCTCCAACGCGCCTGCCAGGATATCCAGCTTGTCGCGGTGTCGGCTCAGCAGCTTCTTGGCCCGCTCCGAGGCCTCGCGGAGGATGCGGACCACCTCCTCGTCGATGACCTGGGCCGTATGCTCGCTGAACCGGCGGGGCTCGGCCATTTCCTTGCCCAGGAACGGATGCTCCTCGCCGTCGCGAAACGCCACCGGCCCCAGCTTCTCGCTCATCCCCCAGTGGGTCACCATGCGGCGGGCCAGCATCGTCGCCTTGTTCAGGTCGTCTTCGGCGCCGGCGGTCAGCTCGTCGAAGGCCAGCTTCTCGGCGGCACGCCCGCCCAGCAGAAACAGCAGCCGCTTGTACAGCTCACTCTCGCCGATGTTCAGGCGGTCTTCCTCGGGCAGGAGTTGGGTGGCCCCCAGCGTGCGGCCCCGCGGGATGATCGAAACCTTGTGTACCCGATCGCCGTCCGGCTCCAGCCAGGCCAGCAGGGCGTGGCCCGATTCGTGATACGCCGTCATCGACTTCTCCCGCTCGGAGAGGACCTCCTCCCGCTTGGCCCCCATCAGCACCTTGTCGCGGGCGTAGTCGAAGTCGGCCATCTCGACGAACTCTTTGTCCTGCCGGCTGGCCCAGAGTGCCGCCTCGTTGACCATGTTGCGGATATCGGCCCCGGTCAGCCCCACCGAGCCGGCCGCCAGCTTCTCCAGGTTGACGTCGTCGCTTAAGGGCACCTTGCGGGTGTGGACCTTGAAGATCGCCAGGCGGCCCTGGAAGTGGGGCCGGTCGACGGTGATGTGCCGGTCGAAGCGTCCCGGCCGCAATAGTGCCGGATCGAGCACGTCGGGCCGGTTGGTGGCGGCCATCACAATCACCGACTCGTTCTGCGTAAACCCGTCCATCTCGCCGAGGATCTGGTTGAGCGTCTGTTCGCGCTCGTCGTGACCGCCGCCCAGTCCGGCCCCGCGATGCCGGCCCACCGCGTCAATCTCGTCGATGAACAAGATCGACGGGGCGTTTTCCTTGGCGGTGGAGAACAGGTCGCGGACCCGGCTGGCCCCCACACCCACGAACATCTGGATGAACTCGGAGCCGTTGATCGAGAAGAAGGGCACGTTGGCCTCACCGGCCACCGCCCGGCCCAGCAGGGTCTTGCCGGCCCCCGGTGGGCCCATCAAGAGAATCCCCTTGGGCACCCGGCCGCCGAGGCGTTGGAACTTCTGGGGGCTCTTGAGGAATTGGACGACCTCCAGCAGCTCATGCTTGACCCCTTCCAGCCCCGCCACGTCGTCGAACGTGATCCGCTGTTCACCCAGTTCGTACCGTTTCGCCGGGCTCTTGCCAAAACCCGCCAGAATGCCCCCCCCGAGAAACTGATCCCGCGTCCGCCGGACCATGAACCACAGGCCGGCGAACAAGGCCACCATCACCGCCACGTAGACGGCCATCCACATCACGGAGTTGTCGCTCGGTTCCGTGGCGGTGTAGTCATTCCCCACGGCGGCCAGCAGTTCTGCGTCCAGCTTCTGATCCACCAGAAACTTCGGCAAGTCGGTGTAGAACTCCAGATTCTTCGGCTTCGGCGACTCGCCGTCCGCGTCTTTCTTGCCCTCGGGGTCCTCCGGGGCCTTCTTGAACTCACCGGTGACCCGGGCCCCCTGGATGTCGATCTTGGCGACGTTTCCCCGCTGCAGCTCGCGCCGGAACGTGCCGTAGCTGACCTTGGTTCGCTTTTCCCGGCCACTGAAGAACAAGAACAGGATCACCAGCCCCAGAACCAGTAACAGCCACAACGTCGACGTGCTGTAGCGCGGCTTCGGTTTGGGCTTCTCCGGCGGAGTCGCCTGACCCTCGGGCTGATTGTCCATAGATATCCTTCTCTCGGTGGGGGTGCCGATGCCCCGGGCCCCGTGCAGCGCCGTCTGGTGATAGCTTAACGCGGATTCTTCACTGGACCGTCGTCGAGCCGGTTCTTACGTGCCACGGCTGTGTCAGCCGTGTTCCAAACCTTGCGATTTCCCCATCGCGACACGGCCGACACGGCCGTGGCACGCCTGTCGAGAATCCGTGCCCAGCGGCGCGGATTGGCCCCGCCCTCGCCCGACGGCCCATGAGCTTCGCGCGTGTGCTCCCAGACAGGCCCGGCGGCCAGACGCTTCTCTTACGAACAATCCGCGGCGAAGGCGTCAAGGAATTGTACGCCATCGCGCTGCGTTTTTCGACTGCCCCACTCTGAGTCGGGAAAAGGCACCACCTTCGTGGGGGCCAAGAACCTGTCCCCTCCACTCTCAACCCTCCACTCTCAACCCTCCACTCTCAACCCTCAACCCTCAACTCTCAACCCTCAACTCTCAACCCTCAACCCTCCTCGCGGCCAATCGCCGCGTCGGGCTCTTCCGCTCCGGCACCTTGCCGGCGGCATTTCAGAAACAACTCGACCTCCTCGTGGCGAGTCCCAGCCGGCAGCCGGGCCAAGAGCGGCCCGATTCCTTCTGGATAGTCCTGCCCAATGACCGCCTCCAGGGCGGCCAACAGCTCCCGTCCAAGGAACCACTCCGGCCGGACACTCCGGCCGTCGTCGGCCGCCCGCAACGCATGCTCCAGGACCACCTCGCGCTGCAAACCTCGAATCGCCCCACACTCCTCCGGCGAAAACCCGGCCGACAGCAGCCGCCAGGTCCAGTAGTGGCCCGGCTGCACGGCCCCGGGTTCGGCAGCGCTCCGCGAGGCTCCCCCCGGCACCGACTCACGTCGCGACAAATCCTCCGGCTCGTTGACCAACCGCGGCGCCGCGGCAACCTGGGCGTTTTCGCCACTCGCAACGTCATCCGCAGCAGCAGAGCTATCCCTGTCCCCAGCTTGCCTATTCTGCGAGACCGGCGCGCGACTATTCCCCTCCCCCAGGATCGCCAACAACGCCTCACCGAAGCTCGCGAGTTTGGCCGGGCCAATCCCGCGAACCGCCAGCAGCGCCTCCGCCGAATCGGGACGCCGTCGAGCCAGCTCCTCCAACGTAGCGTTCGAGAGGATCTGGTAATGCGCCACGCCGGCCTGCACGGCTCGCTCCTGCCGCCACTGCTTAAGCGCTTGGAGCAGGCGCGGATCGGCCTCACGCAACTCGCCTCCTTGCGCATTCTGCTCCGCAACTGCCGGACGGCCAGCCGCCGTGTCGCCACGCAGCTTGCGCGAGAGATACGCCGGGATCGGCAGCTCGGCCCCCAGCTCGGCTTTACCCTTCATCACCTCGGAGCCTAACTCCGTAAGCTGGACCACCGGGCGGTACCGATCAAGGTCGACCTGCTGGAGGCAACCCGCGGCAATCAGGCCCTCGATCAGCGTGGTCACCTCCGATTGCTGCAGGTGCCGGAGCAGCCCGAAGGTGCTCAGCTTATTCAACCCCAGTTTGCTCATCCGGGCGGAGCCGGAGCCGCAGAGCATCTGGGCGATGAGGATTTTGCCGCAGGGGAAGCGGGCTTCGGTGCGGGCGACGCCGCTTAAGACGATCCGCACCGCCTTCACCACCTTGGCGTCGTGGGTTACGGCCGGCGTCTCGACCGCCGCCGTCGGGTGCCCCCCACAGTTGTCGCAATGCCCGCAGCCCGCCGCGCCCGGCTCGCCGAAGTAGCGGAGGATTTCACGTTGCCGGCAGCCGCCGCTTAGGGCGAAGCGGACTACCCGGTTGAGCTTCTCGTATTCGGCCGCCTTGCGCCGCTCGAGCGCGTCGAAGTCGATCTGCAGTTTTTCCGGGGGCGTGTCCCGGTCGATCATCCGAATCGCCCGGCCCCGAAACGGCGGCACGTAGGTAAACCACTTCAGTTCGTTCAGCTCTCGCAGGGCGTGGGCCATTGAATTCTGGTCGAGCTGGTCGCCCACCTCCAGGTCGCGGGGATTGAAATGCACCAGCTCGTTGCGGCGCTGGCCCACCAATCGCTCCACCGCCTGCAGCACGCGGCGCCTGACCCTCGCCCGCTGCGGCAGCAGGTCCAGGAGCGTGGGCAGGTCGCTGTCGATGCGAACGGCGGCCATGTTTTGCGAGGCGATCAGTCGCTCCAGCACGCCGGCACTCTCCAGCAGTTGCTCGCAGTTGCCCACCCCGTCGGCCCCGATCGGCAGACTGGTCTGCTCGCGGACCTCCTCCTGGGTCAGTTCGATGGGATCGTCGTCGAGGCTGCAGAGGAAGTCGTACACCGCCACCACGTTTTCGCGGGCGGGATAAGCGCTCTCGATGAAGTACTCCTGGATGTAGCGGTCCGAGGCGCTATACAGCAGCAGGCACCGCGAGGGCCGGCCGTCGCGGCCCGCTCGCCCCGCCTCCTGGTAGTAGGCCTCCAGCGTGCCGGGCATATTGTAGTGCACCACGAAACGCACGTCGGCCTTGTCGATCCCCATGCCGAACGCATTGGTCGCCACCACGATCTCAGAGCGCCCCTGCATGAACGTCTCTTGGGTCGTGCGTCGCTCCTCCGGCAACAGGCCGGCATGATAGGCCGCCGCGCGCCGCCGCGCCTGTTGCGAGACGATTTCCGCCACCTCTTCGGTCCGTTTGCGGGTGGCGGCATAGATGATCCCCGGCCCCGGCGTCTGGCCCAGAAAATGTAGCAGCATCTCGGCCTTCTGGCGCTCGGTCTTGGGGTGTTGGACCTCGTAGAACAGGTTGGGCCGGGCGAAGCCCGTGATGCAGGTCCGCGGCTCCCGCATACCAAGCTGCTCGATGATGTCGCGCCGCACGCGGTCGGTCGCCGTGGCCGTCAGCGCGATGGTGGTCGGGTTGCCCAGCATCCGGCGGAAGTAGCCCAGCCGCGCGTAGTCCGGCCGGAAGTCGTGCCCCCACTCGCTGATGCAATGGGCCTCGTCGACCGCCAGCAGCTTCGGGCCCACCGCCAGGACCGCGTCCAGGAACCGCCCGCTGCGGAACCGCTCCGGCACCACGTACACCAGCCGGAACTCGCCGGCCGCGATGCGTTCCAGCCGGGCGTGCTGCTCGCCCAGCGACAGGGTACTGTTGATGTACGTCACCGGCAGCCCTAGCGCCAAGAGCTGATCGACCTGGTCCTTCATCAAGGCGATCAGCGGCGAGACGACCAGCGTCAGCCCGTCCAGGATCACCGCCGGCAACTGGTAGCAGAGGCTCTTGCCCCCGCCGGTGGGCATCACGCAGAGGCAGTCCTCGCCGGCCAGCACCGCCGAGATTACCTCCCGCTGTCCCTCCCGAAACGACGACAGCCCGAACCTCGCCAGGTACGACTTCAGGTCCACGTCGGCAGCGCTGGGCATCGGTCACTTCCGTCACGGCGGAGAGGTCGTTTAGCGGGGCCGCTTGCGGCCCGTTGCCGTGTGCATCCAGACCCCCCGCAAACGCGGGCGGCGAGCCACCCCGCTAAACCCGGATTATTCATGCGGGTGCCACGGCCGTGTCGGCCGTGTGACCATGGGCAAATGTGGGATTCTGGAGCACGGCTGATACAGCCGTGGCACCGGATAACCGACTCGACCACGGTCCGATGAATAATCCGGGCTAAACGAGAGGTCCTCGCTCAATCCCCCGATTATAGGGGCAACCTCGCCCTGCGGGAATGCATCTCCGCCGGCTGTGCTGTTTAGCCCCGGCGGCCACGCCGGGGGAATTGCGCCGCGTGGCCGCGACGGCCAAACCGCTTTCCTCCCGGAATCATGTAACGTCATTTGAAATCAAAGCGGAACTCGATTTGGCGGACCGTGGCGAAGTCGATCCGACCGGCCTCGCGCCGATCCTGCCCCTGCGCGAACTCTACCCGATAGACCTCTGCCGGCAGGTCGTCGATCGTACACGGCGTGGTATACGGCGTGCCGTCGGGCTTCAACTGTTGCCGGCCGTCAAGGTAGATCGACGCCTCGAACGGCTCGGTGATAAAATTGACGTGAACGCGGGCTTCAGCGGCCGGAAAGACAGGGGGGATAGGCCGGTCCCGCCACCACCACACCCCCGCCCACACCGCCAACGCCAACACACCCACGGCCCCGGCCCCGGCCATCATCCGGCGCCCCGACCCTGCGCGATCTGTACCACGGTCCGCCTCGGAGGATCTCAGGGCGGCCAGCATCTCCCGGGCGTCCTCGAACCGCTCGCGGGCGTCGGGTTGGCAGGCACGAAGCACCAGCCGATTCAACCGGCCCAGGCTCGGCGACTCGGCGAGCTGCGCCGCCCTCTCGCCCAGCCGAGGGAAACTCTCCACCGGCAGCCCGCTGAGCATCTCGTAGATCACCAGCCCCGCCGCGTAGACGTCGGCCCGGGTATCCATGCGACCGTCGGGCGGCATGTACTTCTGGGTCCCCACCCGAGAAACCCGCGGATCCGCCTCTGCCACCAGCCCGAAATCCCCCAGTTTCAACTGCCCCCCCACGAACAGGCAGTTCGCCGGCTTCACGTCGCGATGGACCATCCCCGCCGCGTGCAAATGGGCCAGCCCGGTCAAGAGTTCCTCGGCATACCGCTCGCACTCCTCGGGCTTGAGCGGCCCGGACTCCAACCGGCTCTGCAAGGTGGCCGGCCGATAACTCTCCTCCGCCGACGCCGGGCCGCCGGAGACGTCGTCCGCCGGCTCCATCACGTAAAACAAGTGCTCCGCCGTCTTGCCCACGTGCTGAATGTCCAAGAGGTTCTGATGACGGGCATGGACCCGATCCTCCAGCCGGGTGATCGAGGTGATCTCGCGCCCGGCCGGACCCGCTTGCGGGTACCCCGTCGCCCCCGGACTCCGCAGCGAGATCACCTTCACCGCCCGAAGATGCCCGGTGGTCAGATTCGTGGCTAGCCAGACCTGGCCGAAACCGCCCTGGCCGATCGGGCGGATCAGCTCGAAGTCGGGCACGCGGGGCGCCGGCTGCTGCGGTTTCGACGGGTAATCGGCCGTGGGATCGATCACTGGCTACGACACTCTCATCTCTCGCGCATGGTCTTGGCCATCCGATTGGTTAGCGACCGCTCGACGGGGCCATCGGGCAGCGAGCTGAGCGCCCGGCGAACCCGCCGATCGAGCTGTCCCTCCTCGCCATAGCCGGCTCCCAGCTCTCGGAGCCGCTGCAACACCCGCTTGCGTGCAAGGTACACGGCGTTGCGGCTCAGTCCGGTCAGCCTGGCGACCTGCCTTCCGGAAAGCTCTTCGAGCGTGGTGAGCTCGAACGCCTGGTAGGTCTCGGGCGTTACCTCGCGGCGGACCACGTCCAGCAGGGCCGCCAGCAGGGACTCTTCAAAGGCGGCCTCCCAGGCCTGGTCGGGTGTAACGTCTTCGTCGCACGGCTCGGGAAAGCGGTCTTGCCCGTCACCCCCCCGCGCCCGCACTCGCTGCGACGGTGCCCGCCGATGCTCTGCCACCGCGTTGCGGACCACGCTGCGCAGCCAGTCGCGGAAGCGGCCCCGCTGGGGGTCGTAGCGGAACACGTCGCGCTGCTGGAAGACCGTCAGCATCACCTCCTGCACGATCTCCTCGGCGGTGTGCTCCCGGCAGCCTCGGCTCCTGGCCGCCGCGTAGATCAGCCGCCCATAGCGCTGGAAAAACTCTTCCCAGGCCATCACGGCATCGCCGTCGCGCAAGCGCTCGAGCAGAGTTGCCTGGGTCGTGGAGTTCATGGCCGCTGCGTCACTGACGGCGATCTGCCGCACTGGGAACCGGCAAAGACGTTGGGAGGTCAGACGGTAAACGCATGGCTGTAGGAGGCGACTCCAGTCGCCGATTGGGCTTCGCTGGGCAATCGCCCATAACCGCGAGGAATCGGCGACTGGAGTCGCCTCCTACAACGCCCTTCTCGGGAAGATTTCATCGCGAGGGCGGGCAATTCGTACAGTCTGAACGCGAAATCACGATCATTCTCATTCTAGTTCGACCGCCGATTTCCAGCAAGTCGCGACAGATCCGGGCATGTCGGCGCATATCACTCTTGGCGGCTTGGGCTGCCACGTTTGAAGCCGTTCGACGAAGATGATACCCTGAAGGAGGGTATCCCAAGAATCCTTGTGCGCGAGAGGAGTACCCTGTCATGAAAACCGCACTCTCCATGGTTGCCCTGATGGTGTTGTTTGCCTACGGCCGCGAGTCGTCCTCGGTCGCTGCGGAAGGGCAGGTGACGACGTCCGCCAAGTCTGCTACCCAGGTGTACGTCCGCACCGACCCACAGGGAGCGGAAGTCCGCTTGGCCGGCGAATCGAAGGGGCGCTCGCCGCAGTTGATCTCCGTGAAAGACGGGGCAATCACCATGACGGTCGAAGTCGAGTTGGACGGCTACGGCCGACAGCAGCGTCAAGTGAAGATCGAAGGCGGCCGGATCACGCGGGTCGAGTTCAAGTTCGACAGCGGAACCCAACCTCCCGTCAAGCCTGGGGCGGCCCCGGAGCCTCAACGTCACTTCGTTACCCTTGTGGTGGGCAAGAACCGGATGACCTTCCAAGGAAAAGACTCGACGTGGAAGGAGCTGCCCGGACTGATCGAGAAGACACCCGATCGTAAACACACGGTGCTGAACATCGCCCGCGCTCCGGGCGACATGACTGCGCAGCAATGGGACGAGGCAATGGGGCGCACCCTCAAACTTGTGGAGCGATTCGGCCTCGAGTACCTCAGCCAAATTGGGGAGCATCCGCTGGGGTACCACGCGCCAGAGACACAGGCCCCGCCCGACCAGGCCGGGGCGCCCTCCTTCGGCCCGGTGGTCGAGCAAGTCCTCAGCGACCCGGAAAAGGGCGTGGCCAGGTTACTCGACCTGGACACGGGCCGCCGGGCCGAGATTGCCGAGTTCGGCGCCGACGATCGGCAGACCCATCGCTCGATCCGCGAGCAGAAGGTCGACGTGATGGGGGCCGTCGAGCGCGGTCTGCCGGGGGTTTTACTCTTCGACTGTGCCGTCTACGAGAACCCCGACATCTCTTGGGAGAAGATCACGCCGCAGGAAGTCGTGGAGCATCGAGCGTTGAATCAGAACGAGCCGAAGCCGATTATTCCGTTGGCCACCCAGGACCCAGCGAAGCTGCCGCTCATCTGCCTATTCGAGACCCGCGAAGGGACGAAAGGCGTATTGCAGCTTCTCGGCCTCTCGGACGAAAAGCAGGGTGTGAAGATCCGGTACAAACTGATCCGCCGGGAGGTCGCCGGCCCGGCCGCCGCCGGGCACCATCCGCAGGATGGTCGGGGCGCCAACCAAACACGGACACAGATTGGAATGCTGTGCAATGCGCTGGACTTGTATCGACTGGATGTGGGCAGTTACCCGACAACCGGACAGAACCTGAAGGCCTTGCACGAGAGACCGGCCGACTTGCCCGATTCGGCGAACTGGCAGGGGCCCTATCTGAAAGGCCCTCCCCCGTTGGACCCGTGGGGCAGACCCTATCGATATCAGTCGCCAGGGCGGGAAGGCCGCGGTGAGTTCAGCGTCTGGTCCGCCGGCCCCAACGGCGTTGATGCCACCAACGACGACATCGGCCACCCGTAGACCGTCCCGGAAACGCTAGTCTTGCGGCGGCTCGAGGCCGAAGTCGTGGATCGACAGCAGGCTGGAGAACTCGTAGCCTCGCGAGGCAAAGGCCTCGGCCCCGCCCTCCATGCGGTCGATGATGGCGATCACGCGGCCGACCCTCAGGCCGAACGCCTCGGCCCGCTCGATGGCCGCCAGCGACGAACCCCCGGTCGTGACCACGTCTTCGAGGATCACCACGGTGTCGCCGGGCTGCACGGGGCCCTCGATGTACTGATTCGTGCCGTGTCCCTTGGGCTGCCGGCGGACCATGAAGCCGGCCACCGGCGTCCCCCGGACCGCCGACATCGTGACCACCGCCGCCGTGATCGGATCGGCCCCGATCGACATCCCCCCCACGGCCGCCGGCATGGCCTCCGCCGACAACATGTCGAGGATCCCTTCGGCCACCAGCCGGGCCCCGGCCGGGGTGAGCGTCACCTGCTTCCCATCGAGGTAGTAGCTGGCCTTCTTCCCCGAAGTCAGCGTAAACTCGCCGAACCTGAGCGCCTTCTCCCGGACCAGCGCAATCAACGCCTCTCGGTCGTACATCGGCAGGCCTCCTTCGCCAGAACTGCCACCCGTCCGGCCCATCTATACCATGGACGGAGGGTCTCCGGAAGGGGGTGCGGGGCGAAGGGGGAAGGGGGAACGGCGAAGGGGGAAGGGAGAGCGGCGAAGGGGGAAGGGCGAAGGCGGAAAGGGGAACGGGCGAGGGGCCTTCGTTTGCCGGCCTACCGCCTACCGCCTGGGCCGGCCGTCACCGCTGGATGATCACCCGCGAACCCACCGAGAGGATGCCAAAAACGTCCTCGATGTCTCGATCGCCCAGGGAAACCGAGCCGCGGCCTGCCGCACGATGCAGGTTCTGAGGGTCGTTCGTTCCATGGATGCCGATCTGGTTGCCCAGGTCGATCCAGTAACCGCCTGGGTAGCCGCCGTCGGCCTCGCCGGCAGCGGGAGACGCCTCGCGGCCATAGCGGGCCGGATTGACGGTCTTGTTGCGGACCACGTAGGAGCCCTCGAGATTCGGGTGATCCCGCCCCACCCCGATGGGAAACCTCCCCGCATAGCGGCCCCCCAGCATCAAGGTCAGCTCATACTTGTCCAGGTCGATCAGGGCGTTGAAGGGCCCGCGGACGACCTTTAACTCCCGGCCCGGTTCCAAGCGCTGTTGATCGCGGATCCCGTTGATCTTGGCCAGCAGTTGCGCGGGCACCTTGTACGCCTCCGCGATCTGCTCCAGCGTCTCGCCCGGCCGGACCTTGTAGGGCTGCTCCAGCAGATGCTGCCGCGAATAGATCACCGTGCCGGCAAGTCGATCGAGCAAATCGGTGATCTCGCGGGCCTGTTCCGGTGAGACTTCCGGGCTGTCGTATAGCGTACTGAGGGCCGAGAGGGCCTCGGCCAGCCGACCCTCGTCCAGTTTCGCCTGCACCGCCTGGAGGAAGGCGATGCACTTCTC
>Ga0315291_10008093_pt1 | contig 12940 bp, 13 predicted proteins | sample YL17G12_20_MG_FD_203070 | JGI IMG/M metagenome (GOLD analysis project Ga0315291, IMG submission 203070) | Sediment microbial communities from Yellowstone Lake, YNP, Wyoming, USA - YL17G12_20 | ecosystem: Environmental > Aquatic > Freshwater > Lake > Sediment | place: USA: Wyoming | collected... | reverse complement strand
AAAGTATAACACGTTTTATCCTCAACACCAACCTCCCCTCAAACGCGGAGCGGAGCACCGTTTCCCATGCGGGGGGAGGGGAATCTTGCGACCCCACCCCTCTTGGAGCAGATAGGCTGCGGGTATCTCGGATTTGGCTGGCTTGCCAATGATGATCGTATCCTCGTCGCAGAATACGAGGCCGCCAGGATGCCATGCGCGGCCGCGGACCTGTGGAGGAGGTTGGAACACTACCGAGAAAGGGAGATGTCAAAAGTGCTGTGAATAAAAAAACCCGCCAAAAGGCAGGGCTAACATCCAGTATCAACTGCGGCGAGAGGCACTGTCAGCTGCACGCAGTTGTTATATTCTGTTCTTTTCAATCTCCTGGGTCTTAGGTCTTGCGAGCATCGCCATAACATTATAAACAGACGGAATTGTAGTCAATCTCTTTGAATGATCCAGATCGTTAAGTTGCTTTCCTGTGAGACCTTCCCACTTTTGAATATCATAAACCATACGACGAAGAACATCTCCAAGATCAACAGTTTTAAAAACCTGAAACCATTGAGCATTATCTACCGGTAAAACAATTTCGGGAAAAACCGAAAATAGTATCTTGCTAGCTCCAACGAGACCGTAAGATGTTTTTCCCATAGTGAAAGGTAAAAGCTTTTTTGTGATCAGCCAGATCTGCGCAATCAATTCTTCACGCTCTCGCTCACTTAGCTCCAATAAATACCTTTCCCTTCGCAAGCCGCTATTGAGCACTGAATTGTTGATTTCTTTTAAGTTGGCTCCAACTGCATTCCAACAATCACGCAATCTCTCATTGCAGTTCACATGGAAGGGGCCGCTTCTGGTCATTCCAAAATTTTTCAATATACGAGATGCACATTTGATGAATACTTCTCCGTCGTTGCCTAAGTTCTTGGATTTATTGATTATTTTCTTTACCGCATTACTATAACTTTCCCCAAATGCGTTGATACCTTCGCTTACCTTGCGAGGACTTATCGCATGGCCTTTTTCATCAAATAGAATTTCACTGGGACTCATTTTTGCCTCTGTTGAGTTCTTGAATAGGACCCCAATTATTCAAGTACTCCGAGAAATCTCTGACAGTATTTGTAAACATACCATCCGCAATTGCCCGCTGTTCTAGGCGTTTCAAGCCGCGAGTTTCCCAACACCGGTTTTTCTGTGTTACCCAAAGATAGCTTTGAATTATTTTTGCCTTACCGTGAATTGAGTCAAGTCGTGCAAGAAGGTCAGATGGTTTGATAAAGACAAAATCAGTGCTTCGACGATCAAAACCAACCAAGACAAACACCCAATAGTCGGCTTGTGATATATCAATCTTCTTGCGATTCAGGGTCCACCAACCACAAGCCCTCAAGGGTTTCTGAAAAATGTCTAGCATGGTTGTGGCAAGAAAATCGCGAGAAAATTTTACCTGAAGCGAAACCATTTTTTGACACTTTGAATCTGTTACCAAGAGATCTACACCAGTATCTTTTGACGGAAGCCACAGCTTCACACGCCTAAAATTCCTCTCGATGTAGTCGCCGACGACAAATTCACCTGCATGAATTGTAAATAGTGATTTCATTTTATGACCTCTAAATGTATTGTTTCATCTAACAATCCAGTATACGTGGGTTGGATCAAAGATCTCTAGAAAAGGAGGAGGCAAGGGGCAAAGATATTATGGCAGGAAAGAAGGGAGTGGTCGAGGGGATTAGGTCCTGATTTCTCTAAGTCGTTTTTCTAATTTCTCATAATCACCCAGGTGCGCGCGCATAAGACTCTTCCATAACTTTCCATGATTGGAGGCGGTAAAGTGCAATAATTCATGGACAATGACATAATCGCCCAACTCTTTGTCCATTTCCAGTAAATCGGTATTGAAGATGAGCAAGTGAGTGGCTTTGGTAAAGGATGCCCACTTGTTTTTCATATCACGTAATGATATGACCTGGACCTGCACATCCAGTTTCTGTGCCCATTCACGCACGCGCTCCTTGAACTCTTCCTTGCTTTGCCACTTACTCATAAGTTCTTTGCTTTCATCAACAATGTAAACAGGTGGTCAACTGTCGCGGCAACTTTGTTGAGATCATTCTCTTCGGCATAAAGTGCAAAGGTCATTTTCTGGCGAAGATCACGCATGTCTTTTTCTGTGGTAGCCCAATTTGGATATTCGATAAAAGCAGTTCTTATTTTCTGGCTGACTGCTTCAGGGTGGGGAATACCGGCGTCGAGCAAGGTGGCATAGACGAAATATGTCAATCCGTCAAATCCCTTTTTTGCCTGTTCTTTCTTGCGGCGCTCATTGGCTTCGATTTCCTGCATCAATGCAGTAATGGCATCGGTAGTGCTGGTCTGGCGGTCTTCGTAACTATCCTGAACGGCTTTGGCGCGCTCAGCCATGCCGACCAGATACGGATCATCACCGGCTTCTTCGGCAGCTTTTTCGATGCTCTTGACCAGGTTGATGACTTTGGTGTTGTAATCGCCCTGTTTCTCTTTGATGAGTTTGATGGTCTCAGGGGTGATTTCTACAAACTGTGTGATAGCTTGAATCTTTTCGGTGCCGATGTGCTCCTGTACGATGGCGTTTGTCTTGCGTTGAAACTCGCGGTCGAGTTGGATTTGCCTGGCATAGGCCTTGCGGACAATGGCATAGATGGCAGATAAAGTTGCATATCTATCCAGATATGGACGCAAGAATGCATCTGGCGAGATAATTTCATATAGCATCTCGATCTCTTTATAGATCTTGAAGAAAGTCTTACGACGTTCCTTATCCCTGAAATGCTCGATGAGATTATCCACATCTTTGTCATCAAAGTTGCGATTGATGAGTGTCAGGTAGGCAGCAGCCTCAGACTCCATTTTGGCTTTGAACAGATTCTTGAGCAGTGCCAGATCTTTTATAACAGCATTGACTTCGTCACTGTCAAAGGCAAGGGCTTTTTCCAGTTTGTCGAAGATGCCGACGAAATCCAGCACAAAGCCATGCGGTTTGACCATCTCCTGCGCTTCGTTTTCGTAGGGGCGGTTGACGCGTGCAATCGCCTGCAGAAGGGTATGGTCGCGCATCGGTTTGTCTAGGTACATGGCATACAGAATCGGTGCATCGAAACCAGTCAGTAATTTTTCGGTGACGATCAAAATCTTGGGCAATTCGCCAAACTTCGTAAAGTTCTTGCGGATGGCCTTTTCTTTCTTCTCGTCAATATGGAACTCTTTCAGCAGGGGTTTGTCGTTATTGTTACCTGTATAAACGACTTCTGAATATTCGGGGGGCAGAAATTTATCCAGTGCTTTTTTGTATAGAGCGCAAGCTTCCCGATCAACCGCCACCAGGAAGGCCTTGTAGCCCAGTGGCTCAACATTTTCGCAGTAATGTCTGGCGACGTACTCAGCCACTTTCTTGATACGGGTTTTGCCCTTGAGAAAGTTCTTGAGATTGACTGCTCTCTCCAGAATCTCGTTGAGTTCTTCAATATCAGCGATGCCTTCGGTCTCTGCCAGGGCAAAGAATTCCTTGTCCATCACTTCAGCCGGGACGAGCATATCGTTGGGGGCGAGATTGTAAAAAAGAGGCAGGGTGGTGCCGTCGGTGATGCTTTCCTGGATCGAATACTTGTGGAGATAGCCCTGCGGGGCATCATCCACTCCAAAGGTTTTGAATGTGCCCTGACCGTAGGCGGTTTTATCAATCGGTGTACCACTGAAACCGAGATACGTGGCATTTGGCAGTGCTGCCATCAAATAGTTACCCAAATCACCGCCGGTAGTACGATGAGCCTCATCCACCAGCACATAGATATTGCGGCGCTGGTTCAGATCAGCTGGCATGTCACGAAATTTATGGATGGTTGAAACGATAATGCCGCGATGGTCTTGCCTGAGCAGTTGGTTTAGCCGCGCGATGCTGTGGGCGTGTTCCACGTTCTCCATGCCAAGGGCAGCCAGGTTCTTCATCAACTGGTCTTCCAGTTCATTGCGATCAATCAAGAGTAGGATGGTGGGCTTATCTGATTCGGGTGCTTTGAACAGCAGTGCGGCGGTCTTTAGCATGGTGAAGGTCTTGCCGCTGCCCTGCGTATGCCAGACCAGCCCACGCCGTTTGACAGTGTCGTGGGCGCGCTCCACAGCCAGTTCAACTGCCGCGGTCTGGTGCTGCTGCAAAATAAATTTCTGGAGTTCTTCGTCCTTCTCGGCAAACAGGATGTAATCCTTGAGCAGTTTCAGCACGCACGGAATGTCAAAGAAACTTTTGACTTTGGCTTCCAATTGCCCCACCTGTTCGTGCTTCCAGTGAAAGAGATTGCGGCGCACGGTGTTCCAGGTTGCGCCGTAGTCGAAGCCGAGCGCATCGGTGGCAGTGAATGCCATTTGGGGGATGAACAATTCCGGGGTCTCATCATGGTAGCGGCGAATCTGGTCAATGCCCAGGGCGATGCCTTCGTTTTTATCCGCATTCTTGCATTCCACCACCAGCACGGGGATGCCGTTGATGAGAAAGACCACATCTTCGCGGTTGCCAAAACGCCCGTTGTGCCAGTAGAACTCTTCGGTCACTTCGTAGATGTTCTGGCCGGGGTCGGCGTAATCCACCAGCATCAAATCCAGTTCGCGGTTCTCGGCGGCGTGAAAAAACTTGCCGCCATTGCGCAGGAAGGTGAGCATCTCGCGGTTGCCGTGGATGCTGGCAGACAGGCGGCGCAATTGACCGACGAGCGCGCTGGGAGCTTCGGCATAAAGCGGGTTGAACTGGCGGACTTTTTGATAGAGCAGGTCATCGAAAAAGAGGGAGGCGTGCCGCGCCCGCTCTGATGGCTGAATGACGGACGAATCAAAACCACGCCTTTGCTCTGCTTCTGTGCGAGAGATAAATCGCCAGTCGATTTCTTGGGCGTACTGTAGAATGCGATCCTGGACGGTTTTGTGTTCGCCTGGCGTTGGCATAAATTTCCCTGAAAATTCCGTCTTGAAATTTCAGTTTTTATGTGTATAATATAGTTAATCCGCTAAGCGGAGGTGGATCGCCCGTAGGGGCGAGCGTAAGAGGGTCTCGCAAGAGGCCCTTTTATTTTTTCGGGTAAAGTACAATTCCATAACCTTCTAATCTGTTATTGTATAGTTGGCGATTGAATTTATATTCAACGATTTTTATCAAGCGTTTTGCGAATGGTGCAAGTTCATCGTCAATTAAACCATAATGCCGTAATGTCCACATTTTTGTTGGATGTCCCAGCAAATCCGCTAATTGCAACCCTGATATATTCGCCTTTTTACCGCGTAATTTCATTTCCCGTGAAGAAAGCGCAGATTGAAAAAATCCTGCTGATGTGACCCCCCAGATTCCATGTTCATAAACGCGTGAATAAGATTCTTTGAGTAAGAGGTCTTCCACGCCGCCGCGCGCTTCAGCCATGACATCTCCCACGCGGTTGATACGATTTAGGTAGCCTGCATAGCGTTGCAATAAAAAACCCAGACCGAGATGATAGGGATGCGCTGCGGATTCACCATAGGATGCACGCAACGCGGCCTTATCAATCACAACCGCAACCACACGAAACTCGGCCGATTGAATAATATTCAACAAGTCAGTATCGAATTCAGCGCGCTTTTTCTCGTCTTGCAAAACCTTGAAGGCTTTGCGCGTATTAATCATGTCTTCGCGATGCAGGATAACGGGATTATCGGGGTGATGATGGAGATGCAGTTCCTTGAGATTTTCGAGTGCTTCATGGAACTGGACATAGTCTGGATTTTGAAACCAACACCCCAGCAGACACAGAAAGCGGTGGGCTGTTTCTGTCGTTTCCCGAAAAACATGATCGCCCGATTCGTCCAGGTATAAACGATAGCGGTCTTCAAAATTGGAAGGGCGGGAGGGATTTTCTGTTAGCATGGCAACCTTTTATATCTCCAACTCATCCACCCGAATTTGCCCTGTCATCAATTGGTGCAACAAAGTGCGGAAAAGTTCTTCCAGTTTTTGCTTTTTCTTTTCCAATATCTCAAACTTGTCGTCTAGCACTGTGAGAACTTCTGCAATCTCGTCTTGTTGATTTTTCTTTGGCGATGCAATTTTGAAATCTTCGAAGTTTGATTTGTTGACAATCGGCAATGTAACTTTTGCGGCAATATTTTCAAGCCTTGTTCGGTTGAATTGCAGGCAGTAATAAACAAAGTGTGGATTAAAAAGTTTGTCGCAAATTATGGAATTGATTTGCTGATTGGTTGCGCACATATCATCAGGGGTCATCCCAATTTTTCCTATATTGCCGATGCACCCAACCAGAACCGTTTCTTTAGGCAAACCGCGACATTGCTCAAAACCTGCTCTGGTTAGGGTTCGATGAGCCGAACGCACATACTTTTCTGCATCTAAATCAGCAGGAGATATTAACTTGTATTCTCCGTCATAGTACTCAGGATGCTTTGTGCTTGGTGTTCGCCCTGTAATTACTTCTCCCATATCTCTAACACAAACCTCATCCCAACTCTTTGGCATCAGCCCAATCTCCGTCTCATTCTGCTTTTCGCCGCGCAAACCTTCGGTGAACAACTTGCGCATCAGCGCGGATTTTAGTTCGCGCGTCAGGGTAATCAGCCGCCTCTGCTGTTCGATGACGGTCTGCACCGTGGCGAGTACATAGGCGATGCGGCGTTGTTCGGGTAGGGAAGGAAAGGGTATCTTTATTTTTAGGAAATCTTCCTTTTTGATTGCACGCCTACGATTCACGGCACCTGCTGAGAATAGATTGTATTGTTCTATTACCATCGGTGTTCTAAGGAGCGTGTCTATTAAAAATTCATTAGATTGCTCATTGTTGCATTTCCATACTAAATAAGCAGGACTGACTAAACCCTGGTCGAATTTTTTTAGTGAATGGACAGCGCCTTCCCAAATAACATACGGGTTGTAGACAATTTCACCACGATTTACAACCTTATATTTAGAGACATCTTCAGTAGCAACTCTTTTGTAGAACCGCTCACTTTGCAATATTAATCCAAAACTTCTTGTTAATGACAGGACGGGCAGGTCGCTACCAATAACACGAGAATACTTGTATCGACTGTCTACTTCGGTAAGAATTTTCCCAAGGAGAACTACTTGCCAACCCGATGGCAAATGAGAAGAGATATTTTCTATTAGTATGCTCATTTACAAACCCAATGCCTTCCAAATCACTTTGAGTTTGTTGTCAGTTTCGATCGATTGTTCGGCGAGTATGTTCAACTCGTCAAGAATCTCTACAATAGGGCGATATTCTTCGCTTCCGCCAATTTGTATATAACGACTTGGAGAGATATTGAAGTCATTCTTGATGATTTCTTCAAGTGAAACAATCTTTGAGAAGTTTTCTTCTTCCTTCCAGTTGATTAGTGTGTCAACGATTCGAGCCATACTTTTTTCGGGTATGAAGTTCTTGGGTGTTCCCCTTTCGAATTCGTTCCCAGCATTCACTAGGAGTATCTTGTAGCGTCTTTGATTAGGTTTGTTCCTATTGAGGAATAGGATTAAACCTGCGGCGGGGGTATTGTAAAATAAGTTCTCGGGCAGATAAATTACGCCTTCAATTAAGTCGTTATCTAAGAACCATTTACGCACATCACTCTCTTTGTCTGTGCTTTGTTCTCTACTTCCGCGTGAGGCTGCACCTGTATCTAAAACAATAGCAGCGCGCCCATTATTTTTCAAACTAGCGAGAATATGTTGTACCCAACCCCAGTCCGCGCTTTGCTTGCCCGGAAAGCCCGCGCCTTTGGGAAAGCGCCCCAACTCATCGGCGTCGTAATCCTTCTCGGTGAACCAATCCTGATTCCACATCGGGTTGGCCACCACGCGGTCAAAGGTTTGCAACCCATTCTTTACCCTGAACTTGGGGTTTTTGAAAGTGTCGCCAATCTCAATCACGCCTTCCAGGTCGTGAATAATCATATTCATGTTCGCCATCGCCCAAGTCGTGCCAATGTATTCCTGCCCGTATAATTTGAGCGGCGCATAGTTCTTACGTGAGCGCAAGTCCATCTGTTCGTCAAGCACAATCTGGCACTTGATGAGCAATCCCGCTGAACCACAACACGGGTCATAGACTTCCATACTTGGCTCTGGCTCCAGGATACGCGCCATTAGCATTCCCACTTCTTTGGGTGTGTAAAACTCGCCCGCGCTCTGCCCGCTGCCTTCGGCAAACTTGCGGATGAGATACTCATAACTGCGACCGATGATGTCGGCTTCAACATCATTCAATCCCAGCCTTTTCAAACTGATTTGCTCGATGAGAGCGCTCAGGCGGTCATCCGAAATATCACGCTGACCGTGCGTTGTGGCATTGAAGTCCACGCGGTCAATAATACCCTGCAGTTTTGGATTTTCACGAGCGATGAGGCGCATGGCATCAGTCAACTGTTCGCCTATTTTGTCGGCTAATCTGCGTACTACTGACCATACGGTTTGTTCGGGGTCGGCAGGTTCGAGCGGGATGTAAAATCGCACGAGTTTCTTGTCGCGTTTGACCAGTTGAAACGCTTTGGCACGTCCACCCACTTCTTTGGCGATGCGATTGACTTCGTCGTCGAAAACGTCGCACAGCCGCTTAGTAAAGACCAGCGGCAGGATAAAATCCTTATACTTGGCGGCTTCTTTAGCGCCGCGAATTGAGCAGGCAGCATCCCACAGCCATTGTTCGAGGGATTTATCTTCGTTGTGACCATTAGTGTTTTTTGCCATTATGCTTATTCCTCAAATCTTTCAAACGGCTCAATTCCGCTTTCCATAACATCACTATAGATTAATTCCAATTGCTCTTCTTCGCTCGTTTGACGCGTTTCAGGGTCAAGGATAAGAGTCATATCGCCAATTGGAGTCTCGTTATCAAATCTTTGTTTGAAGTAAGAATTGTATGCGGCATCACTCCAAATCAAAACGTCCCCTTCGAAATTCCAGTTTGGTCTATTTATACCGTAGGCTGGACCGGTTAAGTTGCTGCTGCCAATCAGCGCCGCTATCGGTTTGTTTTGCTTGAGACGAATTGCAATCTTAGCGTGCCAGTTTTTCTTAGGAGCATAATACGGCTTTACTTTTACCCCCGCCCAACGTAATCCGTGAATAAAATTTTTATAATATTCAATCCAAGAGCGATATTCGAATTTACCAGCAATTGTTATTATCGTGCCTTTCGCGCATCCATTAGAGATGCTTGGTAATAAGTCATCACTCAAGATTTTATAGCCCCTAGAACTCGCAGGACTGGTTTCTTGAATGTATCCAGAGCATAGTACAAGGGAATCACCATCGGGCAATTCAATTAATCGCTTAAGCATGATGCGATAAGGACTAAATTTTTTATTTGTTCGTAAAGTTATTCTTACAGGCATGACTTTCTACTCTCTCACTTAGAAAATTAATTTACTTTCCCTCACAAGAAAATATCCCGAGGAACTGCGTACCAGCGTCTCGGAAATCGGGAATACTGAGTTAATTGCTTTGAGCCTGTCCATTTCAGACATTTCGATTGCTTCAATCTGCCCGATTTTCATCCATGCCTTCATAAATTGAAGCAGATCTTTTTTTGCGTAATACGCCGGGATGAGTATATTCTCTTTGGGGATTTCCTTGCTCATTTGCATCAACGATGCGCGGTAGGCAGTGGACTTTCTGCGATTTCCCTTCACCAGATATAAAAATGTTGGAATGCCCTTCTCCACCTGCTTGTTTAGCATATCCACTCGCCCTTGCGAAATGGTTTGCCCAAGCTTACCGAACCACACTGCGCCATGCTCAGCTACGACTGCATTATGCAAAGCGGTAACATTCCCCACACTGAACATAGTATCTGAAAAGCGAACGACAAGGTGGAGAGGTTTGTCGTTCATGCCTGTGCTGTCTGCCATTCGTCTACCTTTATGCCAGCGCCTGATAGAGGTGAAGAGGTGTCTCTATGGATATTATACGCGACTATAGCCACAACTGAATACCCCCATTCGTTTTCCAGGCGCCACATTCATTTCAAGCATTTCCTGCCGGAGGATGAGGCGTCTTGCGTTGAAACGCACAAGTAGAAAGACCCTCACCCCCGGCCCCTCTCCCAAAGATGGGAGAGGGGAGGCGCGGGGGGCGGGTCAGCGCGGAGGGAGGTGGGCGTTCGGTTTACAAAATAGAACAATAATGATATAATGTAAACTAACTGGACAGGAGGAGCCCCATGACCATCGGTCAAAGGATTAAACAGGCAAGGAAAGCCGGGAATCTGAGCATGCGGGAACTGGCAGAGCGGGCGCAAATCAGCCCCATGGCTATCTCGAAATACGAACGGGATCAAGATACTCCCAGTTCGGGTGTTTTGCTGCGCCTGGCGCAATCCCTGGATGCTTCCATAGACTTCTTCTTCCGACCAATGACGGCAACGGTGACGTTGCAAGCGTATCGTAAACATACCGTCTTGGGAACGAAAGAACAGGAAGCCATCCAGATGCGAATCCAGGAATGGCTGGAACGATACTTGGAAACGGAAGAGTTGTTTCCCGACGAACATCGCGCTGTTACTTTACCTAGTTACGATGTTCATTCGCTTGACCAGGTGGAAGATGCGGCTGCCAGCCTGCGGCAGGCTTGGAATTTAGGGCTGGATCCGATTGAAAATATGACCCAACTGCTCGAAGATCAGGGAATTAAAGTCGGACTAGTAGGTGGTTTTGAACACTTCGATGCTTGCACGTTTTTGGCAGACAGCGACCCTGTGATCGTCTCAAAGGCTGACTTGCCGGGTGACCGGCAGCGTTTCAATCTGGCTCACGAATTGGGTCATCTTGTTCTGCATCTTGCGGGCGATCTAGATTCAGAAGGTGCTTCTCATCGCTTTGTGGGCGCTTTTCTGGTTTCAGCGGAAGCGGCCCGTTTCGAGTTGGGCGTCAGGCGGTCTACGCTGGATATGAATGAGCTCCACCTGCTAAAGCAAAAGTATGGTCTAAGTATGCAAGCATGGATTTTCCGGGCCAGGGATCTGGAGATTATTTCTCCATCCATGGCAAGGCAATTATTCCAACAGTTTCGGGCAAGCGGCTGGCACCGCAAGGAGCCAGGAGAAGATTACCCATCCGAAAAGACATTACGAATGGAGCGCTTGATCTATCGCGCCCTAGCAGAAGACTTGATTTCTCGCTCCAAGGCTCAGGAACTACTTGGCAAACCTTTACAGCCGCGCTGGATCACAGAGGTATTGCAGTCAGATGACATCGCAGTTGGTGCTGATCACTGATACCAATATCTGGATTGACCTGGACAACGGCGGTATCTTGGTTGATGTTTTCCGTTTGCCTTACCAATTCCTGACGCCTGATATTGCTGCAAGAGAATTTATCAAACCGCGCTGGCAGACGTTGCAGGCGCTTGGCTTTGTATTCCAAGAGCTGTTGGCTGACCAAGTCATTGAGTTAGCGCAGTTGAGGCTCTCGCATCGAAACCTTTCTGCCATTGATCTCGCATCCTTCCTGTTGGCGAAATCTCTCCATGCCACTTTGCTGACAGGCGACTCGCGGCTTTTTGAACTGGCCATTTCGAATGATGTATCCGTTCATGGAGTTCTTTGGTTATTGGATGAAATGGTTCGATTGTGGGTACTTGTCCCTGAGCGGGCCGCAGTTGCACTTCAGAAAATGCTCGATATGGGTGCGCGCTTGCCTTCGGACGAGTGCCGCAAACGATTATTAGACTGGTCACGATGACCAAAGGAGATGATAAAAAATGAGAAAAGCTAAAGGTCCTGTCCATAGGCCGGGAGAAAAGGCTCCTTATTCAGGTCAGTACGGCGTTGTTGGGCCACGCGGTGGCATAACCGGGCTGGAAGTAACCGTAACCAAAGGCGAAACCTTGCCACCGACCCCCCAACCCGGTCAGGGTTTTGTGCTGGTTGATAAAACCAAGCACAAGAGCGATAAATAGAAATAGCCTTCTCGCCGGTTCGAGAGTAAGCAAGAAACTGCCCTAGCAATTTGATTGGGGCAGTTTGGCTTAATGCTCCATCAAGTCTTTGAATATTCCTCTTGACACCCCCGAACATCCGTGCCATCTTTACCCCGCCGGCCATCCGGCAACAACTTAATATCCTCATTCGTTTAACAGACGCCACATTCGTTTCCCGCATTTCCTGCCGGAGAATGGGTCGTCTTGCGTTAATTATCTTATCCATTTCAAATTAATGTCCAGTGGCAACCTCTTGACTGCCCAGAACAATAGTTCTATAATAACCTCCGGCACGGGAGGATCACGCTTCCTGCGCCTTTTTCTTGACTGCCTCTAAAAAGGACATCCATGGCCTTTCCTCTTGCCCCGTCCCCCCTCGCTTCTCCTCCTGCCCCCATGCTCCCCCGCCGCCGGCGGAGAGGCCAGCCCGGCAACCGAAATGCCTTTTGCCACGGCATGGTTTCTGCTCGCGATCCCTCTTCTCTCGCCGTCGTATCTGCTTGTTCCATGTTCCTGATCGAGTGTTCATACCATGAACATGGCATCCCCCGCAACGCCGATTCGTTCCGCGGAAAATTAAATAAAAGTGACCTAAAATCGTCCCCTCCCCTCGGGATTTTTCTACCCATCCTGGAGGAACCCTTTTACCCGTACATCCCGGGTCGCCAGTGGGTGGTCATCGAACCCCTCATCCCCCCTGCGCGAGAAGATCATTCGCCGGAGGCCGCTCTCCCGCCCCGCCTCCAGGTCTGCCCGCCCGGGGCGCAGGACCCTCCAGCCCTATTCGTTCCTCCTTCGTTCCTCAGGAACAAATACCTCGCACCTTAACAAGTAAATACAGGTTCAGAAATGGATTTAAATGTGCCTGTAACCATATCCGTAGGTGTGACTTCGCAACGCCCAACGCCCGATCCGTTTCTTTCTCTTGCCAATCCTCCCGCCTTGGGGTATCCTTATCGCCGGGAG
>Ga0315291_10008091_pt1 | contig 12942 bp, 9 predicted proteins | sample YL17G12_20_MG_FD_203070 | JGI IMG/M metagenome (GOLD analysis project Ga0315291, IMG submission 203070) | Sediment microbial communities from Yellowstone Lake, YNP, Wyoming, USA - YL17G12_20 | ecosystem: Environmental > Aquatic > Freshwater > Lake > Sediment | place: USA: Wyoming | collected... | reverse complement strand
ATGATCATGAGCCATACGGTTGGCTCACGTTCGCCGACGTCATCAAGCACTCTAGTAACATCGGTGCCGGAAAGGTCGGCGAGCGGCTCGGAGCCGAGCGCTTCAGCCAAACAATCAAGGCCTTCGGCTTCGGCGAACCGACCCGGATCGATTTGCCTGGGGAAGTTGCCGGCCTGGTGCGACCGGTTCAGAAATGGGGCCGCATCAACGTAGTGACCACCAGCTTCGGCCAGGGGATCTCGGTGACTCCGTTGCAGCTACTCCGCGCCTACGGCGCCATCGCGAACGGCGGCAAGCTCATGCGCCCGTACGTGGTGCGACGGATCATCGCGCCCGACGGCACCGTGCTGCGGGAAAACAAACCCGAGGCGGTGAATCAGCCGATATCACCGCAAACTGCTGCAGTGGTCACCCAGCTCCTGCAAGGAGTGGTGGAAGGTGGAACCGGGACGCAGGCCCGCATCGATGGCATCTCGGTTGCCGGCAAGACTGGCACCGCACAGAAAGTCGAACATGGCCACTACTCGGCTCGCGACCGGATGTCCTCCTTCATCGGATTTGTGCCGGCAGATACTCCACGTTTCGTGATTCTCGTCATCATTGATAGCCCGCGAACCGCGACCTACGGCGGAATCGTCGCCGCACCGGTGTTTCGTCAGATCGCCGAATACGGGTTGGACCGTCTAGGCCTCCGGGTAGCCTCGATGTCCATGCCGGCAACCGAGACCGAGGCCAACAAGGTGCGCCTGGTGAACTGGACGGCTGCGGATGCCGAACGCGGCATGCCCAGTTTCATCGGCCTGAGCATGCGCCAGGCGCTCGTACAAGCTGCGCGCGCCGGGTGGGACGTGCAGGCCAACGGTTCAGGCTACGTCCTGGCGCAGGACCCGCCCCCGGGCGCAGAGCGGGCCCCCAGTCGGAAGCTCCATTTGCGATTTGGTTCGGCGGCCGGTTAACGCTATGAGGAAGGTAGCACTTGCCGAGCGCGCGTGCGCGATCCCGATGAATTGGACTTTGCAGGACGTTGTCAGCGCCACTGGGGGCGTACCTGCGCCCGCATTCTCGGCCGATTTGATTTTCCATTGCGTCAGCACCGACTCACGCCAGGTAGAGGCGGGCGCCCTGTTCTTCGCCTTACGCGGCCCGCGGCATGACGGTCATAACTTCGTGGCGGAGGCGCTACGCCGGGGAGCTGCCGGCGCCGTGGTTGATGACCCCGTCGCAGGCATGTCCGCACCACTGGTGCGTGTGCCCGACACTCTTAAAGCCCTTGGCGATCTGGCGCGCTGGACTCGTGGGCGTTCGCCGATCCGCGTTGTGGCGATCACGGGCAGCAACGGCAAGACCACCACAAAGGAAATGATCGCCAGCATCTGCGCGGCCGCCGATTTTCCCCCGCCGCGGACGCGCATTCTCAAAACCCAAGGGAACGAAAACAATCTGATCGGCCTGCCACGGACGCTGCTGCATTTGCAGGGCGATGAGGCGGTCGCGGTCCTCGAAATGGGGATGAACCGGGCCGGCGAGGTTGCCCGCCTGTCCGAGATCGCGCGCCCCGACTATGCCGTGATCACCAATATCGGGCCGGCGCATCTCGAAGGCTTCGGAGGCAGCCTGGCCGGCGTCGCCGCCGCGAAGGCGGAGCTGTTCGCCGGGTTGTCGCGCGCTGCCGTCATTGCGGTCAATATGAATGACGAATGGGTGCGGCGATTGGCCCCGGTGTTCGCGGGACGGAAGATCACGTTCGGCACCGACGCCGACGTGCGCGCCCGTGCCGTGGTCGACCTGGGCCCTGATGGTGTCGCCTTCGACCTGGTGATCGCCGAACGAGTCGCCAAGGTGCGGTTGCGCTGCATCGGCCAGCACAATGTTACCAATGCGCTGGCTGCGGCCGCGATAGGCCAAGCCATGGGACTGGGCCTCGATGTCATCGCGCGCGGTCTGGAGCGCGCCGTTGCGACTGCCATGCGCATGCAGGTCACGCGATTACCGAACGGCGTCACCTTGATCAACGATGCATACAATGCAAACCCGTCCAGCGTAGAGGCCGCCCTGTTGGCGTTGCGGCGCCTTTGTGGGCGACCGGTGGTGGTGTTGGGGGAGATGTGGGAGCTGGGCGACGAGGCCCGGCGCGCTCACCGTCTCGTCGGCGAGCGCGCCGCGGCTCTCGGCGTGCAACAGCTGTTCTTGATGGGAGCGCTGGCCGAAACGGTTGCCGCCGGCGCGCGCGCGGCGGGCATGCACGCCGAGGCGATCCATGTCTGTGGCTCGCATGCCGAGGCGGCGGATGCGGTGGCGGCCCAATGGCAGCCGGGCGACGTTGTACTGGTCAAGGGTTCGCGCGGCATGAAGATGGAAGAGGTGGTGCGGCTGCTGGAAAGCACGGGGAGCACATGGTGATGCTGTACCAACTCCTCTATCCACTGCACGCTTCCTACTCCGCCTTCAACGTGTTCCGCTACATCACCTTTCGCACGTTGATCGCCGCGATCACGGCCCTTCTGATCTCGTTTCTGCTCGGTCCGTGGTTCATTCGCCGCCTGACGGCGCGGCAGATCGGCCAAACCATTCGGCCAGACGGCCCGCAGAGTCACTTTTCGAAAGCCGGTACGCCCACGATGGGCGGTACCCTCATCCTGTTCTCGCTGGTGCTCGCCACGCTGATGTTGGCGGACCTCTCCAACGCATATGTCTGGCTCGCGGTCGGCATCACCGCGGCCTATGCGGTCATCGGCTTCACGGATGACTACCGCAAGCTGCGGCGCGGCAACGCCCGCGGCCTGAGCGGCAGCACCAAGCTCGTCGCCCAGTTCGCCGTGGCGTTGGTGGCGGGCGCGGTACTGTTCGCCCGACACGACTTCAGCACCGCCGTGTTCTTTCCCTTTTTCAAGGGGCTCCATCCCGACCTTGGTTGGTGGTACATTCCTTTCGCAGCGGTCGTCGTCGTGGGTGCATCTAATGCCGTCAATCTTACCGACGGGCTCGACGGCCTCGCTATCGGCCCGGTGATGACCACAGCGTTCACCTACGGCGTGTTCGCGTACGTGACCGGAAACGTGAAACTGGCGGAGTACCTCCAAATCCCATATGTCCCCGGAGCTGGAGAATTGGCGATCTTCTGCGGCGCGCTGGTGTGCGCCGGCCTCGGCTTCCTCTGGTTCAACGCCTATCCCGCGGAAATGTTCATGGGGGACATCGGTTCGCTGCCCCTCGGCGCGGCGCTTGCGCTAGTGGCACTGGTGACCAAGCAGGAGCTGATCCTCGTCGTCGTGGGTGGCGTTTTCGTCGTCGAGGCGCTGTCGGTGATATTCCAAGTGGTATCGTTCAAGCTGCGTCGTAAACGCATCTTCCGCATGGCACCCATTCACCACCATTTCGAGCTGCTGGGTTGGCCGGAGCCGCAGATCATCGTGCGCTTCTGGATCGTCTCCATCATCTGCGCCGTGCTGGCGCTCAGCACTTTGAAACTGCGATGACGCTGAAAATCGCCGGCCAACATTTTCTGGTAATCGGTGCCGGGAAAACCGGCCGCAGCGTCGTCAGGTTTCTGGCAGGCTACGGCGCGCGCGTGCGCGTGGTGGAACGCACGGCTGCGGCACTCGATGGCGCGGTCTTGCCCGACGGCATCGATGCGCGTGTCGGTGACACCGCCGAGGACTTGCTTGACGGTATCGACGTGGTGATCCCCAGCCCCGGCGTGGCGCGCGCGCATGTGCTGCTGTCGGGTGCCGTCAGCCGCGGCCTGCCGGTCCTGAGCGAAATCGAGCTCGCCTCGCGTGTGTTGGCTTGCCCGATTCTGGCGGTGACCGGAACCAACGGAAAGAGCACCACGACAGTGCTCCTAGGCACGATGCTGAGAGAGGCGGGCGTACGCGCGTTCGTGGGCGGCAACCTTGGTACGCCGCTGATTGATGCCTGTCTGGAGGAGCGGAATCTGCAAGCCGCGGTGGTCGAGGTTTCCAGCTTCCAACTGGAATGGGTGTACACCTTCCGGCCGCAGGTCGCGCTGCTGTTGAACCTAACGCCCGACCATCTGGATCGCTACAGCGACATTCGCGAGTACCAGCGCGCCAAAGCGCAGCTCTTCGTCGCGCAGCACCCAGGCGACGTCGCGGTGCTGAACCGCGACGACCCCTGGGTGTGGGAGCAACGGCGCCGCATGCGTGGGGCCGCCATCTCCTTCGGCCACGAGCCGGTGGAGTTCGGCACTTTCCTTGACGGCGACACGATCGTCTACTGCGGCCCGGAGCCGCTGCCCCGCCGCTTCCCGCTCCATGCCGTGTCGCTGCACGGAGCCCACAATCAGGAGAACATGATGGCCGCGGTGACGGCGGCGGCCATCTGGGGCGTTCCCGACGCCGCCATCCAGCGCGGGCTGGAGCGTACCACCGGCCTCCCGCATCGCTTGCAGCTGGTCCGCGAGCGCGACGGCGTGCGTTTCTTCGATGACTCGAAAGGCACCAACGTCGGTGCCATGGAGAAATCGCTCGCCAGTTTCAGCGGCAACGTGATTTTGCTTGCCGGAGGCTACGACAAAGGCGGTGACTTCGGTGTCTTGACCTTCTTATTGCAGACACGTGTCAAGCATTTGATTATGTTCGGCGCTGCAGGCCCGAGGATCCGTTCGCAGCTGAACGGCGCTGTCCCGAGTTCCGTGGTCCCTACCCTCGCGGCCGCGGTGGAGCAGGCCGTGCGCTACGCCGCGCCGGGTGACACCGTGTTGCTGTCCCCGGGCTGCGCCAGCTTCGACGAGTTCACCGACTATGCGGCGCGTGGTCGCCGCTTCAGAGAGTTGGTGGAAGCGCTATGAACATGCTGCCGCCGCTCGCGAGTCTGCGCCAGCGCGTCGTGATGCCGCGGTTGAACCGGCCCGATCTCTGGCTGTTGATCGCGGCCGCAGGCCTTGCCGGGCTCGGCGTCGTCATGGTGTTCAACGCCAGCTACTTCTTTGCGCAAGACCGGTATGGCGATCCGCTGGTATTCTTTCGCAAGCACCTGGTGGCACTCGGCGCCGGGACCGTGCTGCTGCTGTGCATCTCACGTGTGCGACTGGTTTGGTTCGAGCGCTTCACCTCCCTAGGCCTCATCGGCGTCGTCGTGGCGCTGGTCGCGGTGTTGATTCCGGGGCTGGGCGTCGTGCACGGCGGCGCGCGCCGGTGGCTCGGGTTGGGTCCCTTCAACTTTCAGCCCTCTGAGTTCGCCAAGGTCATTGTCGTGCTCTACTTGGCGCGCTCGATGTCGCGCAAGCGCGAACGCATGAACGAGTTCTTCACCGGGGTGCTGCCCCATTGCGCGGTCGTGGGCCTTTGCGCGTTACTCATCGCCGCCCAGCCGGACTTCGGCACAGCCGCGATCCTCGTACTGGTGCTGGTCTTGATGCTCCACGGCGGCGGCGCTCGTCCGGCGCATCTGATCGGTCTGGGCCTGACGGTGCTGCCGCTGGTGGCCTTCGCTATCATCTACGCCCCCTACCGTTGGATCCGCATCCGCGCCTTCGTGGACCCATGGCGCTACGGCCAGGACATCGCGTTTCAATTGGTGCAATCGCTGATTGCCTTCGGTTCCGGCGGACTCACCGGCGTGGGTCTCGGCGGCAGCCAGCAGAAGATGTCTTTTCTGCCGGCGGCGCACACCGATTTCATCTTCGCCCTGATCGGTGAGGAGCTTGGGCTGTGTGGAGCACTCGCAGTGCTGACCTTGTTCGCCGTCGTCGGCATGCGCGGCTTCCGCGTCGCGCTGCGCCATCCCGATCCCTTCGCCAGCCTGCTCGCTTTGGGGATCACCTTGGTGATACTGTCGGAAGCGGTGGTGAATGTTGGGGTGGTGCTGGGATTGCTGCCGACAAAAGGCCTGGCGTTACCTTTCCTCAGTTACGGCGGATCGGCATTGATCGGTACCCTGATGCAGATTGGGATCCTTGCGTCCCTGTCACGGATGACGGGGTAGGAATGTCTCAAGAGTGAGGGGATGGAACGTTCAGTCAACCTCTGAGATGGGACGCCAGGGGAAATGCGTATGATCGTAGCGGGCGGCGGCACGGGTGGACACCTCTTCCCCGGATTGGCGGTGGCAGAAGCGGTGGCCGCGCAGGGTGAGGCGAGTATCCTGTTCGTCGGCAGCGCCTACGGCCTCGAGGCGACCGCCATTCCGCGAACGCGTTTCGCCTTTCGCGCGCTGGCGTTGCGTGGCGTGCGCGGGCGGGGACTGCGCGGGGCCCTCGGCTTCGCGTGGCATCTGCCGATCACGTTGCTGCAGTCGTGGCGCATCGTCGGCGCCTTCCAGCCTACGCTGGTGCTCGGCCTGGGGGGCTACAGTTCGGTGCCGGTCGCGCTGGCGGCGTGGCTCCGGCGCATCCCGCTGGTGCTGCTGGAGCAGAACGCCCATCCGGGCCTCGCCAATCGCCTCCTGGCTCGCCTGGCGCGCAAGGTCTGCACCGCCTATCCGGAAAGCGCGCGGTTTTTTCCCGCCGGCAAGGCGGTGCACACCGGCAACCCGGTGCGCCAGCTTGGCTGCACGCGAAGCCCGGCGCCCGATCGCTTTACGATCTTTGCCTTCGGCGGCAGTCAAGGGGCGCACACGATCAACCGTGCGCTGGTCGATGCGGCAACGACTCTGGCGATGCACGTTCCTGGATTGCACATCATCCATCAGACCGGCGCGGCCGATGCCGCCTGGGTGCGAGAGCGCTACCGCGAGACGGAAGCGGATGCCGAGGTCCTCGAGTTCGTGCATGACATGAGCGCTGCCTACGGGTGTGCCGACCTCGTCATCTGCCGCGCCGGCGCTACCACCTTGGCCGAGGTGACCGCGCTCGGCAAACCCGCGATCCTCGTCCCCTACCCGTTCGCGGCCGACGATCACCAGCGCAAGAACGCGGAGGTGCTGCGGGGTCACGGCGCGGCGCAGATGATCCTCAATGCCGAGCTGAGTGGAGAGCGCTTGGCGGCGTGCGTGCTCGATTTGGTGCATGATCGCGAGCGCTTGCGGGCCATGGTGGCAGCGGCGAAGCAACTGGCGGTGCCGGAGGCGACGGAGCGCGTCATCACCGTGTGCCGGCAGCAGGAAGCGGAGGGCAGGAAATGACCACGGGGGAAGTGGAATGAGTCCGCTGTTCAAGAAGTCTCGCCATGTCCATTTCGTCGGTATTGGCGGCGTCGGCATGAGTGGTATCGCGGAGGTGTTGCTGGATCTCGGGCACGTGATCAGCGGCTCGGACATCATCGAAACCGAAGTGACGCGCCGCCTCGCCCGCTTGGGTGCGCACATCACCTACGGTCATCACCAGGAGGTCGTCGACGAGAGCATCGATGTCGTCGTGATCTCCTCGGCAGTGAAGTACTCCAACCCCGAGATCGTGCAAGCGCGGTTATTGAAAATTCCGGTGATCCCGCGCGCCGAGATGCTGGCCGAGCTGATGCGCATGAAATGGGGCATCGCCGTCGCCGGCACGCACGGAAAAACCACCACCACTTCACTGATCGCGGCGATCTTGACCCGTGCCGAGCTCGAACCCACCGTCGTCATCGGCGGCAGGGTACGTTCGCTCGGGAGCAACGCCCAGCTCGGCCGGGGCGAATTGATGGTGGCCGAAGCGGACGAGAGCGACGGCACGTTCCTGTTGCTGTCGCCGGCGATGGTGGTCGTCACCAACATCGATCCGGAACACCTCGACTACTACGGCGACATGGACCGGGTGCGCTCGGCCTACCTCGAGTTCATTAACCGCGTCCCCTTCTTCGGTGCCGCGCTCCTCTGTCTCGATGATGTGACCATCCGCGCCTTGCTGCCGCAAGTCCGCAAGCGCGTGATCACTTACGGGACCAGCTCCGATGCGGATTTCGTCGCCCGCAATCTCTCCGTCTGCGGCATGGAGACGCATTTCGAGGTCGAGCACGCTGGCAGCCTCGTCGGCGAGCTGACAGTGCGGCTACCCGGCCGCCATCATGCGTTGAACGCGCTGGCGGCGCTCGCCGCCGCCACCGAGCTCGACGTCCCCTTCGACACCGTGCGCCAGGCCCTGGTGGAGTTCGGCGGTATTCACCGGCGCTTCGAGCTCTGTGGGGAAACCGCCGGAATCATGGTGGTCAGCGATTATGGCCACCACCCGGCGGAGATCCGGGCAACCCTGGCGGCGGCACGCGAGGGCTTCGGGCGGCGGCTCGTCGTGCTCTTCCAGCCGCATCGTTACACCCGCACGCGTGACCTGTTCGGTGATTTCCTCGACGCCTTCGATGCGGCGGACCAGTTGTTCTTGACCGACATCTATGCGGCCGGCGAGGAGCCGCTCGAAGGCATCACCGGCGACGTGCTCTATTTTGCCTTGAAGCGGCGCGGCCATCTCGATGTTTCGTACGTGCCGGATTACCGCAGCCTGGTCGGCGCCGCGCAGCCGGAGTTGCGTTCGGGTGATCTGGTGCTGGTCCTCGGTGCCGGGTCGATTCACGAAGTTGGGGACGCGCTGGTGCGCTCCTTGTCGGGAAACCAGGCGGCATTCACGGTGCAGTGAAACTGGGAAAGGACTGGACGAAAACGGTGCACGATCCGCATAGACAAGCGCTGCAGGAAGCATTTGGATCGCGGGTACGGTTTGACGAGCCGCTGAGTCGGCACACGTCTTTTAGCATCGGTGGGCCGGTGGATGTGTGGGTGGAGGTGGCCGATGCGCTGGAGGTCCGTCGCGTGCAGGCCTTCGCTGCCGCGACGGCTCTCCCCCTCTTCGTGCTCGGCGGCGGTACCAACGTCCTCGTCAGCGACCGGGGCGTGCGCGGCATCGTGTTGCACCTCGGCCGGCCTCTGGCCGCGCTGCAGTGGCGCGCGAACGGTACCGGCCACCACGTGCGTGCCGGTGCCGCCGCGTCGCTCAAACGCCTGGTCAATGAAGCGATCGACCGCGCCTTGGCGGGCCTCGAATTCGCCGAGGGCATCCCGGGGACGGTGGGCGGCTCCTTGCTGATGAATGCCGGCGCGTTCGGCGGCGAGATGGCCGACGTGGTCCGGTCGGTGGAAGGCGTCGACGCCGCGGGCCAGGCGCAACAGCTGCCGCGGAGCGCTCTCAGGTTCGGGTATCGCCATTTCGATCTGCCGCCCGGTTTCATCGTCACCCATCTGCACTTCTTGCTGCAGCCCGACGACGGCGCCGCGATCCACGCCCGACGCGAGAATGCGAAGCGGCGCCGGGAGGCGCATCAGCCGCTCGGGTACCCGAACGCCGGGTCTGTTTTCAAAAACCCGCCCGGACAATTCGCCGGCAAGCTGCTCGAAGCGGCCGGCCTCAAAGGCTGTCGCCGCGGCGGCGCGATGTTCTCACGCCAGCACGTCAACTTCATCGTCAACGTGGACGCCGCGACCGCGGCCGATGTGCGCTGGCTCATGGACGAGGCCATCCACCGCGTACGCGAGATGAGCGGCGTGCGTCTCGAGCCCGAAATCCGCCTGGTCGGAGACTGGGGCGACTGAGCATGACCCGCCGCACGCGCGCCTTGAAGAACAATCGTTTGTGGCGTCAGTGGCGGCTGCTTCCTGAAGATGTGTCGCGCGTCCGGCGCGGCCTGCTCGCCGCCGGGTGCGGCATCGGCCTGGCCACGTCCCTGTGGTACGGCCTGCCCCGGCTGACGCATGTGGCCAAGACTCATCGGTACTTCGCCATCACGAACATCGTGGTGCAGGGCAACCGCCGTATCACTCGTGGTGATGTCCTGCAATGGGCCGGCGTCACCGAGGCCATCAGCGCGTGGGATGCGGCTCCGGACGAGGTGCGCCTGCGGTTGCAGAGCCATCCCTGGGTGCGGCGCGCCACTGTGCAACGGGAGTTCCCGAACCGTCTGAGCATCGGCATCGAGGAACGGCGGCCGGTGGCCATCATCCGCCTGGGTGAGTTGGACTACGTCGATCGCAGCGGCCGCATCTTGGGCGCCCTGAGCGACGGCGATAGCCGCGATTTTCCGCTGATCAGCGGCCTGGAAGAGGTCGGGCCGTCGGGATTCACTCCGGTGGGCGTGCGTCGCGCCCTGCGGCTGTTGCGGCTGTGCGAGCGGCTGCACTGCGTTGACGCCATGTCAGAAGTGTACGTGGATCAGAATCGAGGCATCACGATTTTCCCTCTGCGCCCGGCGACAGCGGTGGTGGTGGGGTGGGGAAGTTGGCGTGAGAAGCTCACCCGCGCGACACGCGTCTTTGCGGCCTGGAAAGGACAGGTGGAGCGGTTGGCGGCGGTGGATGTGTCCTTCCGCGACATGGTGGTTGTGAAGCTGCGTGACCAACGCCCTGCCGTCGGGCGCGGAAAGAAGGGAGTGCGGGTGTGAGGACCGTGAGTCGTGCTCGTGAGTCGTGCTCGGCAGAGGAAGGAGGGGTGGTGCGGTGGTGGCCGAGCACGATTCACGACTCACGGGCACGAGTTGTGATGATCGTGGATCGTGATTGGTGAATCGTGATTCGTGGGGGAGCCGAAGGAGCGGAGGGGTGGTGGCGAGGAGTGAAGGCCCAGATCTCACGAGTCACGATTCACCAGTCACGAAGGCATGAACACGACCTTGAGAGATCGCGCATGGGCAAGAAGTCAGAACTACTCGTCGGGCTCGACATCGGGACATCTAAGGTCGCGGCGGTCGTCGGTGACCTGAACGGTAGCACGCTGTCGGTTCTGGGTGTGGGCTGCGCGCCCTCGGACGGGCTGCGCAAAGGCGTGGTGGTCAACATCGAAGCGACCGTGCACGCGATCGAGCACGCGATCAAAGAGGCCGAGGTCACTGCCGGCTGCGAGATCCATAGCGTGTTCGCCAGCGTCGGCGGCGGGCACATTAAAGGCTTCAACAGCCACGGCGTCGCCGGCGTCAGGGGCTCGGAGATCGACCGGGCCGATGTCGACCGAGTGCTGGATACGGCGCGCGCCGTTGCCTTGCCCCCGGACCGCGACATCCTGCACGTGCTGCCGCAGGACTTCGTGCTCGATGGGCAGGACGGTATCCGCGCCCCCATCGGCATGTCCGGCGTGCGGCTGGAAGCGCGGGTCCACATCATCACCACCGCAACCACTTCGGCGCAAAACGTCATCAAGTGCTGCGAGCGCACCGGCCTGCACGTGGCGGATCTCGTGTTGGAGCCCCTGGCTGCGGCCGAGGCGGTGCTGACGCCCGAGGAGAAAGAGCTTGGGGTCGCCTTGATCGATCTGGGTGCGGGCACCACCGACGTGCTCGTGTTTCACCAAGGCGCGTTGCGCCACACGGCGGTGCTCTCGCTCGGCGGCAACCACGTGACCAATGACATCGCCGCCGGCTTGCGCACGCCGTTTCGCGATGCCGAGATCCTCAAGCAGCGGAGCGGCTGTGCCTTGGCGCGCCTGGTCGCGCGCGAGCAATCGGTCGAGGTGCCCAGCCTCGGCGGGCGCACACCGCGCCTGCTCTCGCGCCACATGCTGGGCCAGATCATCGAGGCCCGGGTGGAAGAGATCCTGACGCTAGCGCGCCATCAAATCGTCAAGTGCGGCTTTGACGAGGGTTTGGGCTCGGGTGTCGTCCTCACCGGCGGAAGCGCCTTGCTCGAAGGCATCGTGCCGCTTGCGGAGCAAGTGTTCCAGAGCCCGGTGCGCGTCGGCACGCCGTTGGCATTGAACGGCAGCGGTCCAACGGAGCTGGTCGATAATACGAGCTTCGCCGCGGCCATCGGACTGGTGCATTACGGCGCCCGCCCGCGCGATCATATCCCGGTGCGCGCCGAGGATGCACGCTTTGCCGGCAAGATGCGCCAGCGGCTGAGAGCCTGGGTCGAGACATTCTTTTGAGACGTGACTCATGCTCGTGAATCGTGTTAGAACGTACCCCGCTGCGCACGGTTCACGAACACGAATCACGTGGGGAGGAGGGGATGATGATTGAGTTGGCTGAACGGAACGAGCTGTTGGGGGCGCGCATCAAGGTCGTGGGCATCGGCGGCGGCGGCGGCAATGCCGTGAACACCATGATTGCCTCGGGCCTGCCTGGGGTGGAGTTCATCGCCGCGAACACCGACTTGCAGGCGCTCGGCGTCAGCCTGGCCCCGTTGAAGCTCCAGCTCGGTGCCCAACTCACCAAGGGTTTGGGCGCGGGGGGCAATCCCGACATCGGCCGGCAAGCGGCACTCGACGACAGCGAAGTCATCCGCGACCACCTCGCCGGCGCCGACATGGTCTTCCTCACCGCCGGTATGGGCGGCGGCACCGGTACGGGCGGCGCGCCGGTGGTCGCCCGTCTGGCCAAAGAACAGGGCGCACTCGCGGTGGCGGTGGTGACGAAACCGTTCCAGTTCGAAGGCAGGAAACGCATGCGGCAGGCGGAAGAGGGCATGCGCGAGCTCAAGGACGCCGTCGATACGCTGATCGCTATTCCGAACCAGCGCCTGCTCGCCGTCGCCGGCCGCAACACCTCGTTACTCGATACCTTCAAGAAAGCCGACGACATCCTGTTGCAGGCGGTGCGCGGCATCTCCGACCTGATCACCGTCCATGGGCTCATCAATCTCGACTTCGCCGACGTGCGCACCATCATGGCGGAGATGGGTATGGCGATGATGGGCGCCGGCAGCGCCAGCGGCGAAAACCGCGCCGTCGAGGCGGCGCAGAAGGCCATCTCGAGCCCGCTGCTCGAGGACATCTCCATCCACGGCGCCCGCGGCGTCCTCATCAACATCACCGGTAGTCACGATCTCTCCCTCTACGAGATCAGCGAAGCCGCCACCTTGATCCAGGAAGAGGCGCGCGAAGACGCCAACATCATCTTCGGCGCCGTCATCGATGAGCAGATGGGCGACGAGATCCGTATCACCGTGATCGCCACCGGTTTCGGCGAGGCCCAACGTGAGGTGACGGAACCACCCCTGAGCCGGGTGAAGGAACCGCTTGCCAGCCCGCCGCGCTCGACCCCCGCGCGCGCTATCCCGCACGACCGCGGTGCGGCGCGCCCGGTCGTGCAC
>Ga0315291_10008090_pt1 | contig 12944 bp, 6 predicted proteins | sample YL17G12_20_MG_FD_203070 | JGI IMG/M metagenome (GOLD analysis project Ga0315291, IMG submission 203070) | Sediment microbial communities from Yellowstone Lake, YNP, Wyoming, USA - YL17G12_20 | ecosystem: Environmental > Aquatic > Freshwater > Lake > Sediment | place: USA: Wyoming | collected... | reverse complement strand
TGTCCAGGTTGGCGTACGCGGCCCGGGTGCCGGTGGTGTTGGCGGTGGCCGGAAGCGGCGGGGCGGACAACGAAGCGGGCGCCTGTTCGGAGCCGAGGAACTCCAGGTTGAAGGCGTAGCCTGCGGCATCCTGCGGGCTCTCAGGCCGCCAGGCGATGTCGAAGCTGTTGGCGGCCAGGTAGCCATCCGGGTCCGCTGCCGGCAGGCTCAATGCCGGCTTGCCAGGCGGGGTCGTGTCGCGGGTGAAGGAAACCGTCGCGGGCTCCGACCAGTTGCCCGCGTAGTCCTGGGAGGCGACGCGGAAGTACCAGGCCCCGTCCCGCTCCGCGCGCACCGAGGCGCCCGTCGCGTCGGCCAGCAGCTTCGCCTCCCCTGCGGGGAGCGGCGCGTCGGGATCCTGGGACCATACGTAGTTGAAGCCAGAGACGCCGGAGGAATCCGGCGGCGCGGACCAACGCACCTGCACCAGCTCCTGGCGCGAGGCCTTCCGGGGATCGAAGTTCACGGCCTGGAGCGTAGGTGCTTCCACGCTCTGGTCGGGCTGCAGGACGATCAGCCGAGAGTTCGACCCCACCCGGTTCTCCCAGAACACGTACAGCTTCCCGGCCAGTTCCACCGGGTAGGTGAAGTACGAGGAGCCGGCGAGCTCATTGAGCTCCCGGGCTGCCCAGCCGGTAGCCGTCGCTTCCGCCGCGAACACCTTGTCCGCCCCGCTGAAGAAAAACACGTAGGAGCGCTCCCGGTAGCGGATGAGGCGCGGGAAGAAGGCGGCGGCGCCGCCCACGGTCACGGCCTGAGGCTGCCCCAGCAGGCCGCCTTGAGCGTCCAGCTCCAGGAAATACACCTGCGCCGGGCGCGACTGATACTGACGCTCCCACACCAGTCCCAGGCGGTCGGGCAGGGAGGCCAGGAAAGGCCGCTGGTTGGAGAACAGCTCCGGTCCTTGCACCTTCCCGTCCACGGTTTCATCGAAGTCCAGCTGCCGAGCCTCGCCCCAGGTTCGCCCGCCGTCCTCCGAGCTCTTGATCGCGAGCTGGTAGCGCCGCTCCCCGCGCTGCAGGGTCTGGTACACGACGTAGTCCCTGCCCCCGAACACGGCGTGGTTCGCCAGGAAGTTGATCGGGACCTGCTCGCCGCTCACCAGGGGCTGGAAGGCCGACCAGGCGGACCCGTCACGGGACAGGGCATAGCGCAGGGAAAGGAAGGTGCCGCTCTCCTGGCTCACGAATAGCAGCAGCTCCCCCCCGGAGGTGACGAACAGGCTTGGCGCCAGGCTGGTGGCGAAGGCCTCCACGGAGGCGAGCTGGGCGAAGCTTTGCCCCCCGTCGCGCGAGGCGTAGATCGAGGTCTTGCGTTCGGCGGCGGCCGCCGCGACGAAGATGCTTCCGCGCTCGTCCACGGCCAGGGAAAAGATGGGCGTTTCCCGCTCCTGTATGGGGAAGGGGCCGGCGAAGCGGGTGACGGTGCGCCACTGCCGGGCATCGCGGGATACCGCGGCGGTCAGCCACGCTTCGCGCTGGCCGCCGGCGTTCTGCACGAACTCCTGCCAGGCCGCCACGATCAGGCCGCCGCCGGCGGCGGCGGCCGGGAAACGGGCGCCGGCGGGCACCAGGACCCGGGGCGTTTCCCAAAACAGGCGCTGCGCCCTGGCGGGGAAGCTCAGCAGCGCCAGGAGCAGCAGCGGGAGCAGGACCGGCAGGCGATGCGGCGGGCGGCTCACAACCTGGCCTCGATCTTAATGCGCAGCTCCAGCAGGGGCGCGTAGCCCTGGTTGCGCTTGCTCTTGAGCAAATCGATCACGATCTGGTAGGCGCTGGGGTACTGCCCGTCCAGGAAAAAGCCCTCCGCCTCCTTGAAGCGGCGCTGGTCGTCGCTGGACAGGAAGGGCTGCCGGCTGCCGCCCAGGGCGATCTGGAGCCGGTCCTTGAGGTCGACCGCCTGCCGGTAGTCCGGGTCCAGGGCAATCGCCCCGTTCAGCTGCTCCAGGGCGCGCGGGAACAGCTCCCGCTGGTTCTGCTGGAAGGTGCGCAGGGCCTCGGCATATAGCCGGCGCGCCTCCGCCTTCTTGGCCGGGTCGGGGGGCGGCAGGTCCAGGCCCATCCGGATGCGCAGGGCGCTGATGGCGTTCTGCAGCCCCGGGTAGCTCGGGCTTAAGACCTTGATCACCTCCAGAGTGTTCAGCGCCTCCTGCGGATTCAGCTCCCGTTTGCTCAGGGCGTCCCGGAACTGGCCGTCGAGGACCTCGCGGAAGCGGTCCTGGTCCCGGAGCTGCTCGATGCGCAGGATCAGGATCTGGGCTTCGCTGTTGTAGGGGAAGAGAATCTTGATCTGGTCCAGGCGCTCCACGGCCTTCTTCAGCACCTCCAGCGCCTCCTGCACCCGCCCCGCCTCCACCAGCCTGCGGCCTCTCTGGTACTCCTGGAAAGCCAAGTTGTACAGCTGGCTCATCTGCGGGTACAGCGGGTTGGACAGGGCGATCTCGCGTCCGGCGATGTTCTGGATCGCGGATCGCGTCCAGTCCAGCCAGAGGTCGACCTCGGGGTTCGCCTCCGGGTGGGTGTCCGCCCAGCGGGTGCCGGCGTGGAGGAAGACCTGCTCCGCACCATTGTAGTCCCCCAAGGTGTACATCCTTCTTCCGTTGTTGATCAGCTCGCGCACCTGGATGATCACCAGCCTGTTCACCGCCGCGTTGATATCCTCGGCAAGCCGGGGCAGCGTGTCGTCCCGCAGCCGGCGGACTTCCGGGTCCTCCTGGAATTCCAGGGAGCGGTCGAAGGCCTCCTGGGCGTTCCGCAGGCTTTCCCGGGCGGCCGCCTCGCGCAGCGGGTTCAGGCTTTTCTGCACTTCCTGCACCCGCAGCTGCCCCTCCTGTTTGAAACGGCCCGCCTGCAGGACCTCCGCTTGCGCGGAAGACGAAGCGAGGGCCAGCTCCGCCTGGAACCCGGCCAAGGCCCCGCGCAGTCCGGCCAGCCCCTGCGCCGTATCGCGCAGGGTCGGGGAGGTTTCCAGATAACCGGGTTTGACCGCCAGCTCCACCGCCAGGCGCTGCGCCTCGGTGGCGGCGGCGGCCTGCTCCGTGGTGAGCTGGGTATACTCCCCCAACGCCCGTCCGGGGTACTTCTCCAGCCGCTCCGGTTTCTGCACCCCCCTCTGCAGGCCCAGCGCCGTCTGGAACCGGGCACGGAAACCGGCCTCGGTCTGCGTCAGCCGCCCCAGGGCCTCGTCGGCGGCCGCGGAGAGCAGCCGCAGGTCGAAGGTTTCCAGACGGCCGCGCAGGGCCCCGGCCGCCAGGCTCAGCGCCCGCGCCTGCTCGGGCACCTCTCCCAGGGACAGGCCGGCGGCCTGACTCTGCTTCTGCAGCGACTCCGCGCCGGCGGCCCCGTTCTCCTCGAGACTGCCGGCCCGCCGGATCAGGACAGCCAGCTCCAGCCGGGCGGGCCCGATCCGCGCGAGTGCAGGGATGCCGCTCTGCTCCCACGGCGCGAAGGCCTGACCCACCCCAGCGAGCTCCCCGTACCCGCGGGCGGCGCGGATCCGCTCCCTGGCCAGGAGGTACGTGGCCCCCTCCCTCGCGACCGCAGCGGCAGCCGGCGCGTCCAGACGCAGCGGCGCCGCCGGCGGCAGTGCCACGACCCACAGCGACAGCAGCCGCAGGGTCGCCGCGTAGACCGAGGCTGCGGTATTCAACCGCTCCAGCGGGTAGCGGCCGCTCTCGTACGCCTGCAGGCCCTCCCGCCAAAGGGCATCAGCGGCGGCCAGGAGCGCCTGCTTCTGACCAGCGACCGCGGACTCCCTCGCCAGGCCGAGGACGGCGGCGATACCCTCCCGCGGCTTGCCGCTGCGCCCCAGAATCAGCTGGGCGCCGAAGAACAGAAAACTGTCGTACCCGCGACCCGCGGGGCGTTCGCCGACCTGCCGGCCTTGAGCCTGGAAGTTCTCCCCCGCTTTGCGGGCCGCGGCCTCCAACCCGGCCATGGTCCGCGCGGCGTCCGTCACCTCCCCGACGCCGCCGGCCAGGCGCGAGACGTCCAGCGGGCTAAGCATCCCCTCCAGGGCTGACTGGGCGGCCGCCAGCCTTTCCAGAGTCCCCGGGAAGGCGTCTACGGCCGACTGCAGGGAATCCAGCGAGCCCAGCACCGAGTTCTTGAGGATATTCCCGTAGTCGGCCGCATCGAAGCTCTCCCGCCCCAGCGAAAAGCCCTCCAAGTACCGGGCATTGGCCTCGGCGTACCTGCCCTCCCCGAGCAGCCCGGCGGCCTCGTCCATGATCCGGTTGAAGCGGTTCATGTTGACGACCAGCTCCCTGCCCACCTTGGCCTGCTCCAGGGCCCGGGCCACGGCCTCGTTCGGGTAGGGGTCCAGCTTTTCCAGCTCGTCGATCAGCGCCAGGCCCTTGGGGACGTTGTTCTCCTCGAACAAGGCTTTGATTAGCTCCTCGAACTTGGCGTTGTACACCGCCCGGGCGTTGCGGATCTGTTGCATGAGCCCCTCGGCCGCGTCGAACAGGTCCGGGTTCTGCTTGATCAGCTCGCTCAGGGCCAGGATGGCCTGGTTGTACTTCCTGGCGGCGATAAGCTCGCCCACCTGGGCGAGCCGTGCCCGGTTTTCCCGCTCCGCGCTCCCCCTCGGGAAGGCGGCCAGGGGCAGGCCAATGCCTAAGCAGAGGGCGAGCAGAAGAATTTGTCCCGCACCGGGTCGCGAGCTCAAGGCCTGTGTTTCTCCCAGTTTCTACATACTATAATTTATATCATTATCGACCGAAAACCCTCCGCTGCCAACGCCGAAAGTGCCGATACTATGATGGACCCCGGTGGATTCCGGGGCCCCGCCGGTATATACTTGAGATAGATGAGAAGGCTCGGGCTCCTGATCCTCGCGCTGCTCTCCCTGGGCGGCCCGCTGTTCGCCGGCACGGGCGAGGCGTATTTCTCCCTGAGCGAATTCTTCGCCCAGTTCGCGGACCCGAACACCGGGCTGACGATATTCCCCACCCTCCTCATCCCCATGGGAGGACGCTACGAGGGCATGGGTACGGCGTACACCGCGGTGGCCGGGGACTCCGGCTTCCTGGAATCCAACCCCTCAGGCAGCTCGGTGCTGGAGCACGGCGAGCTCTCCTTCCTGCACCACAGCTGGATCGCCGACTCCAACATCGAGGGCGTGATCTACACGGTGCGCTACAACGACCTGGGCTTCGGGGTGGGGGGCAAGTTCCTGTACGTGCCGTTCACCGAGTACAACGATTGGGGGGAGCGGGAAGCCCGGGGATACTTCTCGGAGTCGGTGGCCATCCTGAACCTCTCCTACAACTTCTTCTCCAGCTACAACTTCTACGGCTTGGCCATCGGCGCCAACCTGAAGGCCGCCTACCGCAACGTCCCGGCGGCGATCTACCCCGACCAGTCAGTGCTCACCGGCCTGCTGGACATCGGCCTGTTGACCCGCTTCAACTTTTTAAAGGGCTACATCTCCCGCACCAAGAACTTCTCCGTGGGCCTGGTGATGAAGAACCTGGGACTCCCTGCCCTGAGCGAGCCGGTGCCCACGACCGCCACCCTGGGCATCGCCTACTCCCCTTTCCGGCCGTTCACCTGGGCCCTGGACTTCAACCTGCCGATCAGCTTCATCCCCGACGAGGCGCCCGCGGAGCGCTGGTACCTGGCCACCGGCATCAACCTTACCGTGGCCAGCTTCCTGCAGCTGCAGAGCGGCTTCCAGCTCAAGGGCGACAACCCGCGGGTCAGTGTGGGCAGCACGATCGACCTCCAGAAAGTGAGCTTCGTGCTGAACTACAACCTGGACTTAAGCGGGCGCCTCAACCCGCTGGACAAGTTCAGCATCGAAGCCAAGCTGAACCTGGGGGACCGGGGCCGCCTGGCGGAACGCGGCCGTCTGGACGAGCTGTATCTGAACGGGCTGGAAGCCTACGCCCAGGGGCGCCTCGCGGAAGCGATCGTTTTCTGGCAGCAGGCTCTGGAGATCGACCCGGGATTTGCCCCGGCCCGGGAGAACATTGACACGGCCCAGAATGCCCTGAAGCTGCAGCAGGAACTGGAGCAGCAGCTGGAGGCCGGCAGCCGCTAGCTGCAACTTGACTTTCGAGGCGGCATCCATTAACCTGAAGATCCTTGAGCAGCAGCGATAAGACGCGCCAGCCCCAGGAAGTGATTCCCGTACAGACTCTACGGCGCATCCCGCACTACCACCAGATCCTGATGGAACTGGAGCAGAAGGGCGAGCAGTTCGTCTCCTCGCGCTACCTGGCGCATTTCTTCCAGGTCGACGACACCCAGGTTCGCAAGGACATGTCGGTCATCGGCTACAAGGGCAAGCCCAAGGCCGGCTACTCGGTGAGCGGCCTGCGGGCGGCCATCGGCGAGTTCCTCGGCATCAACACGGAGAACACGGCGATCCTGATCGGGGCCGGCAAGCTGGGCTCCGCTCTGGTGGAGTACCCCGGCCTTCCGGAGTACGGCCTGAAGCTGGTCGCGGTGTTCGACAACGACCCTGGCAAGGCCGGCAGGATCATCGGCTCCTTTTCCATCCTGTCGCTGGAGTCGCTGCCCAGGGTGGTGAAGACCTACGACGTCGGTATCGCCATCCTGACCGTGCCCAAGCAGGCGGCCCAGGAAGTCTGCGACCTGCTGGTCAGGCTGGACATCAAGGCCATCTGGAACTTCGCCCCCACCCAGCTCACCGCCCCGGACGACGTCATCGTGCGCAACGAGAACATGGCGGTGGGCCTGGCGCTGCTGTCGCATTATGTGAAGAAGGAGAAACTGCGGAGGAGCGGCGCCGCCTTAAGCGGTGCTACGCCTTAAGCGGAGCTACCTGCGGCCGGAAACGGTGCGCTTGAAGCTCTTGTACACCGAGTACAGCGGGAAGTCGACCTTGCGCACCGCCAGCAGGCGGCCCGCCTCGCGCTTGCCGGACAGCCGGCGGAAAGTCCGTTCCTCCCGCTCCAGCTTCCTGAAGTTGAAGCGCTGCTCCAGCAGGCGCACGAACTGTGCGGCCTCCGCCGGGGTGGCTGCGCCCCCGGGGGCGGGCGGTGCGGACTCCTGCCCCTGCTCCACCGGCGCCACTATGCGGCGCACGACCTGCTCCACACTCTCGCCTTCGGCACTGTGCAGCGCGCCCTCAACGTTCTTTACGAACGCGCTCTCGCGGAAGGCGATGCGGTCCACGACCAGGCGCAGGTCCAGGCGCTTCTTGGCGGCCCGCCGCGAGGCCAGATCGCGCCGCCCGAGCAGCACGAAGGCGATCACGGCCGCCGCCCCGCCCAGCACGACCTCGTCGATCACCGGCAGCGGGTCGCGGACCACCGCGGAGAAGAATACGTAGGTGGCCACGAACACGCCGGAGGCGATCAGGAACTTGGGAATAAAGCGGATGTCGTTGATCCAATGGCGCACGCCCTGCTCCACCTGCCGGTACAGCTCGTCGCGGAAGCCGGTCAGGGCTTCCACCCGGGGCTCCAAACCGTAGCGGCCCTCCAGGGGCCCCTTTTCCAGGGCCTCCACCACCTTGGCCGGCGGGGTCAACGGGTGCAGGAACAGGGAACTGCCGTCCTTGCGATGAATGTGAAAGATATAGGTCTTCTCCGCCTCGGCCATCGCTGGTTTAGAACATACTGACCCCCCCGACGGCTGTCAAGTTGCCTCGCGTGCCTGTCCTCCCTAAGGCCTCCCGCAGCCGTAGTGCCTCCGCGCGCCCACGCTCCAGGCCCAGGACCCGCTCCACGTGCAGGCTCAGGGCGCCCAGTTCCTCCTCCACCCTGCCGCAGACCAGGAAAACCCCCCCGCCGTCGATCACGGGGTAGAACTCCCGGAAGGCCTTGGGGAAAAACACGGTCTCGAACACGGAGTGCTCGTCCTCGAAGCTGACGAACACCATCGGCTCCCGGGTGCGGGTGAGCACCTCCTTGCCGGTGACCAGCAGCCCGGCCATGGTCACCCGCCGCCCGCGGTGCGCGGCAAGCTGCCGCGAGTCGATCACCGGCGGGAGGCCGGCCCCGGCGAGCAGGCGGAGGATGCGGCCGTGGAACACACCCAGCGGGTGGCGCGAGATCATCAGCCCGAGGGTGGCCAGCTCGTCGCGCAGCTTCACCTCCGGCGGGTAGTCGCCGATCCCCGGCGGGGCCAGCGGCAGCCCCGGGCCCGGGGGCGGAGCCGCCGCTGCTGCGGCGCATACCCGGGGGTGAAACCGCAGGTATTCCTGCGCCTTCGCCCCCTGCCCTGGGCGCGGGGACTCGCGGAAGTACAGCCAGAACAGCTCGGGGCGGGTCAGGCCGCCGCCCAGGCAGTCCAGGCTGCCTGAGCGCAGCAGCACCCGGATCTCGGGGAGGCCCGGCGCGAGGCGGGCGAGGAAATCCTGGAAGTCGGCGAAGGGGCCCCGCCGCTCCCGGTCGCCCAACAGGCGCTGGAGGAACTCCAGCGGGAGGTCCTTGAGCTGGCCCAGCCCCACCCGCAGCGCCCCCGCCTCCGCCGTGTAGGCCTGCGCGCTGGAGTTCACGTCGGGGGCCAGGACCGGGAAGCCCAGGCGGCGCACCTCGTTCACGTAGGTCTGGCGGGAGTAGAAGCCGCCCCCGTTGTTGATCACGGCGGCGAAGAACTCCAGAGGGTAGAAGCGCTTCAGGTAGGCCAGCTTGTAGGAGACCAGGGCGTAGGAGGCGCTGTGGGCCTTGCAGAAGGAGTAGCCCTCGAAGGACAGGATCATGTCCCAGACCCTCACCAGGGCCTCTTCCGGAACGCCCCGTGCGGCGCCGCCGCGGAAGAAGCGCTCGCGGAAATCCGGCAGGCGCAAGGCGCGGTCCTTCTTGGACAGGACCTTGCGCAGCTGGTCGGCCTCCCCCGGGGAAAAGCCGGCCGCGTCAATCACCACCCGCGAGACGTCCTCCTGGTAGACCATGATGCCGTAGGTCTCCTCGAGGGTCTTCTCCAGCTGCGGGGTGAGGGGCTCGTAGGGGGCGCCGTGCAGCCGCTTCACGAACTCCCGGATCCAGCGGTTGGCCGCCGGGCGGATGATGGAGCTGGCGATCACCAAGCGCTCGTAGTCCCCGGCGCGCATCTTCTGGAGGAGCTGCCGGGTGGCCGGGGACTCGACGTAGAAGATACCCAGGGTCCGGCCGGCGGCGATCAGCTCCTGGGTCTCGCCGTCCTCCAGCGCCTCCCTCCCTTCCCAGGCGAGGCCCGCCCCGCGCGCGCGGTTCACCAGCGCGAGGGTGTCGCGCAGCACAGCGAGGGAGCGGTTGCCCAGCAGGTCGATCTTCACCAGCCCCGCCTCCTCCGTGGCGTCCTTTTCCCAGGCGATGACCGGGTAGCCCAGGGCAGACTCCTCGACCTGGGTGTAGGCGGTGATGGGGCCCGGGGTGATCACCACCCCGCCGGGATGCGTGCCCAGGTGCCGGGGGAAGCCCCGGATGCGCTCGGAGGTTTCCCGCAGGTAGCGCGGGATGCGGGCGAGCTCGCCGTGTCGCCAGAAGGCCACCAGGCGGGCGATCTCCTCCTCCGGCAGGCCCAGGGCCTTGGCGGGCTCCCGGAGACAGGAGCGGGGCCCGAAGGTCACGTGGTCGGCCACCATGGCCGAGCGGCCCGGGTAGCGGGCGAACACGTAGCGCAGGGCCTTCTCCCGCTCGTCCCAGGGGAAGTCCACGTCGATGTCCGGCGGGTCCCTGCGGTCCATGTTCAGGAAGCGCTCGAAGAACAGGTTGTAGCGCAGGGGGTCCACGTGGGTGATGCCCAGAAGGTAGGCGACGATGCTGGCCGCCGCGCTGCCCCGGCCGCAGGTGCGGGGGCACTGGGCCACGATGTCCTCCACGACCAAAAAGTAGGCGGCGAAGCCCTTGGCCCGGATGATGCCCAGCTCGTAGTCCAGGCGCTCGCGGCAGCCTGGGGGCGGCGGGTCCCCGTAGCGGCGGGCGATCCCCCCCCGGCAGCGCGACTGCAGGCGGCGGAAGGCCTCCTCCTCGCTCAGGCCCTCGAAAGCGGGGAAAACGAAGCTCTCGGAGAGGATGCCGCGGGTGTCCGCCTGCTCGGCCAAGGCCCGGGCGTTATTCAGGGCCTCGGGCACGGCGGAAAAGTAGCGCTCCATCTCCTCGGGCTCGACCCAGCGGTGGCGCGGGGCCAGCCGCGCGGCGGGGGGCAGGTCCTCCACGCGGCAGAGGCGGCGCATGGCCGCCAGCAGGTCGCCGAGGGCCGCCCCCCCCTCCTCCGCGTACCAGGCGTCGTTCACGGCGCACAGCGGGACCCCCAGGTCGGCAGCGGTCCGGGCCAGGGCGCGGAAGGGCTTCCCGTAGGCCAGGCGCGCGTACAGGAGGCCCCCCCGGCGCCCGGGCGTACCCGTGCCTTTGCCGCGCGCGAGGGCCAGCTCGCGGAGCAGGCCCTCGTCCTCGCAGAGCAGGGCCAGCCCCTCCCAGCCGCCCTCCAGCAGGGCCGTGCGTACCCGGGCCGCCGGGGGCGAAGCCGCGGGTACCCCCGTGCGTACCCGGGCCGCCGGCCCCGGCCCCGCGCTCGCCTCGCCCGGCCGCGAGCTCAGCAGCCCCGCCAGCCGGGCAAACCCTTTGCGGTCCAGCACGTAGGCGGTGATCGCCCCGCTGCCGGCCAGTACTGCACCCGCCACCGGCTTGACCCCCTCGCGCCGGGCGGCCGTCAGGAAGCGCACCAGCCCGTAGAGGTTGCCCGTGTCCGTCATCCCCACGGCCACTTCGCGCCCGGGGGCGGAGTCCCGGCTACTGCCGGGGCTCCGCCCCCGGGCCAGACGACAGATGTCCTCCGGGGACAGGGTGCCGCCCCCGAGCGAAAAGTAGGAATGCACGTGCAAAGACAGCGACATACTAAACAAAAGTTTAGTATTTCTTTCCTGCCCCGTCAAGGGCCGGAGGGGGACCGGAGGTCGGGGCGCCTGCGCTCAGTCTTGAAGCGAGGCCAGCGCCTGCCGGGCGAGCTTCCTGTCCGAGTCGGCCAGGTCGTAGGACTCCAACTCGGCCGGATCGACCCAGGCGAGGGCCTCGTGATCGTGCAGGGTGAAGGTGCCGCTCACGTATTCCGCGCGGTACAGCAGGATTTCCAGGTCCACGACCCCGTTGGCGTAGCGGGCGCTGCCGACCGGTCCGCCGATCCGGACCTCGATGTCCAGCTCTTCGGCTAGCTCCCGGCGCAGGCATTCCTCGGGGCTTTCCCCCGGGTGGATCTTGCCTCCGGGGAACTCCCATTTGCTCCCCATGTGCTTGCCTGCCTTGCGCAGGGCGATGAGGACTTTTCCGTTGCGGGTGAGCAGGGCGGCGGTCACCTTCTGCACGGCTTTCCCCTCAGGGCAGCGGCAGCTGGACGCGGAAGGTGGTTCCGCCGCTGCCGGTCTCGTAGCTGATGTCGCCTCCCAGCTCCCGGACGAAGCCGTAGGCGATCGACAGTCCCAGACCCTCCTGCGCTTTGGTGCTCACGAAGGGCTCGAACAGCCGGGAGCGCACCTCCTCCGCGATGCCGCTGCCCTCGTCGCGCACCGAAGCCTCGACCCGTCGCGGCTCGCCCGGGTGAAAGCGGGTCTGGATGAAAAGGTCGCCTCCCCCGGGCATGGCTTCGGCGGCATTCTTGAGCAAATTGAGAAAAACCTGCTTGAGCTTGTTCTTCTCGGAGTCCAGCGGCGGGACCTGGGGGTCCAGGGCAAGCTGCAGGCGGATGCGGGAGCTTTCCCACAGCGGCTCCCGCGATATCCTGGCCAGGTCGGCCAGCAGCTCGTTCAGGTCCACGGGCTGCCGCACCACGGGCGCCGAGAAGCTGCCCAGCTCGGAGATGATCAGCGACACCCGCCGGATCTCCTCCCGGAGGATACGCAAGTCCTCCTGGATCGGGGAGTTGCCCTGCAGCTTGGCGCTGAGGATGCTCAGGTAGTTGCTGATGATCCCCAGGGGGTTGCGCGCCTCGTGCACGACCCGTCGGGCCAGGGTCGAAGCGGCCCCCAGTCGCTCCTCGCGGATCCGCTCCGCCTGGCGCTCCTGCACGACCAGGGCGAACAGGGCCAGGGAGGCCTGGTCGGCCAGCATGGCGAGGAGGGTGACCCGGGCGGCCAGCGCGGTGTGCTCGCGCGCGCGGATGCCGGCGGCCAGCACGCCGAGGGGCTCGTTCTCGGCGCGCAGGGGCAGGCACAGGATCCCCTCGCCTGCCAGTAAACGGGCCAGCTGCTCGTCGAAGATGCTGGGTGAGGCCAGCGGGCTGAAGGAATCCAGCACCTCGCCACGCGCGAGGCAGCGCGCCAGCAGGCTGGATGATTCCTGGTAGGGGATGCGCAGCTCCCCCCCGCCCGCTCCCGCCGGCGGCTCGCTCACCAGCGCGCCGCTCTCCAGGCGGAAGTACCGGGCCGAGCCCAGCTCGAACAGGAGCGCTAGGCCGCGGCGCAAGGCCTCGAGCACCTCCTCGCGCCGGGCGGCCTTCAAAAATCCCTCGCTGATGCCTGCTAGCTGAGAATAGTCCCGGACCAGCCGGGCCAGGGCATCGGCCTTGGCCCGGTCCTTGGGGCCGGTTTCCGGCGAGGGGGGGGGTTCGACCTCGATCTCCAGCGACCCTGCGATCTGCCGCACCTCCTCCGCGGCGTCCGCCCGCAGGGACTCCAGGTCGCGAGCGCCCAGGCCCACGGCCCGCGCGGCCTCCGCCAGGCGGGGTTCGCCGCCGGCGTCACTGGGGCACAGCAGGTTCGCGGCGAAGACGATCCGCACCAGGGGAAAGGACTCCGCGATGCGCACCGGCGGCTCATGGTGGTAACGCACCGCGTCCGGCAGGAAGGAGCGCAGGTCCCAGCGCCCGAGCAGCCAGGCCCCCGCTTCGGCGTGCGTGAGGCCCATTTTCTGCTCAGCGGCCAGCAGTTCCACGCTGCGCTCCCCGCAGGCCTTCAGGATCGCGGAGTACTCCCCGCGGAAGCTCGACCAGAGGAGGATCTTGCCGATATCGTGCAGC
>Ga0315291_10008086_pt1 | contig 12945 bp, 15 predicted proteins | sample YL17G12_20_MG_FD_203070 | JGI IMG/M metagenome (GOLD analysis project Ga0315291, IMG submission 203070) | Sediment microbial communities from Yellowstone Lake, YNP, Wyoming, USA - YL17G12_20 | ecosystem: Environmental > Aquatic > Freshwater > Lake > Sediment | place: USA: Wyoming | collected... | reverse complement strand
CGCGGCGAAGCCCGCGCAGTAGCCTACCCCTCCACATTTTACCTGGTTTTTATCGTTCTCGCGCCTTTTCCATGAGACCTAGGCGCCGTCTTTATCGGTTACTGGGCGACGTCGACCGGTTTTGAGCTCAGGACCCATTCGATCTCGGCGGCTGAGATATGCATGACCGAGTTGGGGTCGCCTGCCGCGGCCCAGACCTTCTCAAAGCGCCTCAGCGAGGAATCGAGGAACACCTCCACGCCCTCGCCGTGGGGGAACGGCGGGACTCCGCCGATGACGTAGCCTGTCCGCTTCCTAACCCAGTCGGCGTCCGCCTTGGAGACGCCGCCGCCGAACGCCTCGGAGAGCTTCACGGTGTCGACGCGCCTGTCGCCGCTGATGACCACAACCAACGCGGTGTCACCTCCCCTGAAGACGATGGATTTCGCTATCTCGGCGACCGTGCAGCCGAGGGCGTCTGCGGCCATCTGGCTCGTCTTCGTCGAGTCGTCGAGGGTGACGACCCTCGCCTCGATGCCCCTCTCCCTGAGGAAGCTGCTGACCCGCTCAACTCCCCTCGACATCTCTAAACACCGCGTACCTTTGACTATGCGCTGGCCCACCTCGTGAGGAGGTCTTTCAGCTCCCTCCTGGTCGGGCCTCCCCTGGTCTCCTTCCTCGTCGCCTTGAAGGAGCCGGCGGCGTTCCCACGCCTGAGCGCCTCAATGTCGTCGAGTCCCTCGACCTTGGCGGAGGAGAAGGCGCCTATGAAGGCGTCTCCGCAGCCGACGGTGTTCACGATCTCGAGGCCGAGCTTGGCGAGGGGGACGGCGTCTATATGGATAGTAGCACCCACGCTGTCCTGCGTCAGGGTGCAGCCCTCCGCGCCGTGCTTTATGATGCACTTGATCCCCCTCACCCTATCTGCGAGGATAACGCTGACCCGGTGTGGGTCGCTGGTGCCGAGGATGTTCTCGAACTCGAGGCTGTTGAGGATGAAGTAGTCGACGTTCCTCAGCGTCGGCATGAGGGCGTCGAGGCCTAGCTCCGCGTAGACGCCTGGGTCCCAGATGACGGTGACGCCGTGCCTTCTGCATAATTCGGCGAGGCATCTCCCGGTCTCTATGGGCGGGTCCATGATGACCGCGATCTTCGCGGACTTTATCAGGCTCAGCCTCTCCGGGTCGCTGAGGCAGTCGCCCGTCAGTTTTAGGTTGGCGCCGAAGAATGTGTGGATCTCGTTCTCGCCGTCTGCGGAGATGCTTATGTACGCTTGGCCCGACTCCTCGCCCTGGAGGTAGAGGAGGCCCGAGTCGTCGACGCCCTCCTCCCAGAGTATGGCGCGCTGCCTGTCGGCGACCTCGTCCTTGCCCAGGGCGCCTATGAAGGCGACGCGTTTCGGGCCGAGTAGGCGGGCGGCGGCGACGGCGACGTTCGCGGCTGTTCCCCCCGAGACGCGCTGTATCTCCTTGACCGATACCTCCTCTCCGGCTCGGGGCAGCCTCTCCACGAACAGGTTGATGTCCCAGTTTATGGCGCCGCAGCAGATGAGGTCGGCCAAGGCTAGCCCTCGCCGAGGACCCTCTTGACGATGAAGTCGAGGAACCTGGGGGCGTCGACGGAGACGATGACTTCGACGTTCGCCTCCGCGCGGGCCTTATGGAATGGGCGCCTGTCTATCACAGTCATCCCCTGGGTGAGTTCGCCTCTCGTCTCTACATCGACTCTGTGCCTCTCGGTCCTGAACATGGTCGGGTCGACGGCGTAGCTCATCGCCATGGGATCGTGGAGGCTGAAGCCGTTGAACCTGTTCACCATGCTCCCACAGAGGTCGCCGATGAGCTTCGCCCTCCTAGTCTTCTTCTTAATCATCTCCTCGAACCTCGCCTTCGGTAGCCTGTAGTCCGGGTGCGTGGTGACGTCAAGACCGGCCGCGACGATGGGGACTTCTGAGTTGAAGATTATCCTCGCGGCCTCTGGGTCGTGCCAGATGTTGAACTCTGCGACGGCGTTGACGTTCCCAACCCCGTAGGGGGTCAGGTTGAAGGCGCCTCCCATAATGACGAGGCCTCCGATCCTCTTCGGCAGCTTTGGGTCGGCGAGGATCGCCGATGCGATGTTGGTCAGAGGGCCTATTGGGACGATGGTTAGCTCCTTCCCGAGCTCGTTCGCCTTCTCCAGGATGAGCTCCACGGCCCCCCGTGGATCGGATTTTAGCCTGGGCTCTGGTAGGACAGCGTCTCCTAGGCCAGTCTTGCCGTGGATGTCCTCGGCGTCGCTCGTCTTCCTTAGGAGGGGCTGCTCCGCTCCCCTGGCGACTGGGACGTCCTTGACGCCGAGGAACTCAAGGAGCTTGAGCGCGTTCCCGTGGACCTTATCTTGGTTGGCGTTCCCAGGGACCGTCGTGACCGCCTCAACTCTGAGCTCCGGGGAACTGAATGCGAGCATTATAGCGAGGGCGTCGTCGACCCCAGGGTCCGTATCGATGATGATATGCCTCATTTTTAAAACACCTGACCACGCAGAGATGATTATGTGGGCAGGGTAAAAGAGCTTTAGGCTAAAGAATCTTCTTAATCTTTATACGTGCCAACCTGTGCGCTTGACAGGCGATATCCTTTTAACATTGTAAGCTTATGTAACCTTACGGAGGTATGGATGAGCTTTCAGTTCGGCTATCTGACGCCAAAGCAGAGAAGTTTCTGGCGGCTACGTTTTGATGGCCTAAGCCAGGTAAATATTTCAAATAGGATGGGTGTCACTCGCCAGACCGTTAACAAGGCCTTCAGCGTCATAGACTCGAAGGTCGCCAAGGCTTTGCTTGAGGCAGCCCACATAAGCAAGGTCGAGATAAGCAAGCTGGACATGGAGAAGGGTTTCCTGCTTGGCCATTCCCGGATTTTTGGTCTGGACACCCTTGTAACCTTCTCTGACGAGAACGGCATCCAGATCTGGTACAGGGGGGAGGGACGCTGTTCAGAGTGTGAAGCGGTTGAAAGCTGCAGGGAGAAGTTGTTGATAGAGGCGAAGGTGAGAGGCGTCGATCCTCAAGAGTACTCAGAGGTCATTATTCCTTCCAAACTTGCCGACCTACTCTTCGAGAAGGTAATGGAGTGATGAGGACGGATCAGTTAAAGCGGTTGATAAACTGGTGTCGAAATCCAGACATGATACGTGCGAGCGCACACGAAGTTAAAGGTCCTAAGCTTTGGTGGAAGCCTCTATGGATAGGTGTCATACTATCAACTGTAGCGTTGGGGGCGGCTAGTTTCTTCCTCGTGCATGCTCCTTTAGAGAGAGTTGTATACGGAGTAGCTCTAACCCTTGTTTGTATAGGTATCACATACTATATTCGCATACGACCGTCCAGGAGAGTGAACAGAGTTGTATACATATTCGTCGGGATCACACCCATCGGATTCGTTCTATGGATAGTTCTTGCAGTAAGCGGCATCGGCGGCTGGCTAACCTATCATTTTGGGGTTTGGCCTTCCATTATCATAAGTTTCACTGTGCCATACATCATAGGAGCGTTCATAGGTGACTGGATAGGCAGAAGGAGAGACTACCGTCTTCCGTTAAGTCCTTAATAATAGTGAAATCCTCTCTGGTTTAAGCGAGCATGATGGGCTCAAATCCTCTTTCCTCCCTCAACCATGTAGATCATAGACATTTTCTTTTAACAGTTTTAATCGGGATTTCTTGCAAAGTTTCATGAATTGCTTTAACAAGTTTTGCGTATCTGACTCCCCCGTCACCTAATCTACAAGACTTCCATGACCTCTCCTCCCATAGATTGCTTACCGTTATTAATCCTTCAACTCATACTCACTAGCGTATGAAGCTCAACGATGTCTACGCCGCCCACAAGAGGATAGGCGGCTGGATACGCAGGATCCCCCTTGAACATTCGCCCATCCTGAGCGAGCTTTTCGGCTGCGATGTCTGGCTGAAGCTGGAGAACAGGCAGCTGACGGGCTCATTCAAGATCAGGGGCGCGGCGAACAGGCTCATGCTCCTCAAGCCTGAGGAGAGGGGGCGTGGGGTCGTCGCCGCCTCCTCCGGGAACCACGCCCAGGGTGTCGCCTACGCAGCCAGGGGGCTCGGCGTCAGGGCCGTCATCGTCGTGCCCGAGAACACGCCGAAGGTGAAGAGGGACGCCATAAGGGCGCTGGGCGCCGAACTCACAGTCCACGGCGCCGAGTACATGGACGCGGAGCGCCTCGCCCAGAGGATGAGCTGCGACGACGGGATGCCATTCCTCAGCCCCTACAACGACCTGGACCTCATCGCCGGCCAGGGCACCGTCGGGCTCGAGATGCTCGAGGATGAGCCTGGCCTCGACGCCGTCCTGGTCCCCGTGAGTGGAGGCGGCCTCATCTCCGGCGTGGCAACGGTCTGGAAGGAGGCGTCGGACGCCGAGGTCATCGGCGTCCAGACAGAGGCGAGCCCAGTCATGTACGAGAGCGTCAAGGCCGGGAAGATAATAGACATCCCCATGTTCGACACCGTAGCCGAGGGGCTCCACGGAGGCATAGAGCAGGGCAGCGTGACATTCCCCATCTGCCAGCGCCTCGTCGACGACTGGATCGTGGTCAGGGAAGAGACAATCAGGGAGGCGATGAGGCTCATGCTATTGAGGCAGCACGAGGTCGTCGAGGGATCGGGCGCCGTAGGAGTCGCCGCTCTCATGGAGCAGGCCAGCCGGTTCAAGGGCAGGAAGGTCGGCATCGTAATCAGCGGAGGCAACGTCGACGAAACCCTCCTAAGAGTGCTGATGGCCGGCGCCTGACCTTCGAGGGGTAGAAGGCTCAAAGCGTAGGGTCCCTCCTCCCCTAAGGTAAGTATGAAAAAATACGAACCCCCACAAAAAGGTATAAGAAAGTACGCCCGTTAAGACGTTTTGCAGCGTATCAGACGAAAAGGAGCCTAAAAAACGTCCCAAAAAATAATAGGGAGGGGAGGAGGTGTCCTCAATACATTTATTAGCCGCTCTCCCACGGCGTAGAAACGGTGAGGTCGAGACGCCGGTCTGCGAGATATGCGGCATGGACGTCCAAGACGTCAACGTCTGCAAGGAGTGCGACTCCAAGTTCTGCAGCGAGTGCGGGGACACGAAGAGGATGCTCTGCTACGACTGCCTTGGATGGGAGGACAACGAGATCGACGAGGACCTCAAGGACGAGGAATGGGAGAGCGACGACCTCAACTAGAACCGATCCAGTAACCACAAAAAATTCATGAAACACCTAGCCGGCTGGAGATACGAACATCTTTGATTGATAAAAACACTTAATCCTCTCAAAGCATAACCTGGATAAGTCTGAATCGACGGGGTACGCCACTTGACGGGAGTTCCGATAGAAACTCCTTTATTCTCGATTTTTTGTAATCAATTGAAACATGGGCGGAGAGGCGGATCGCCGTAGCGGCGTCTCCTTCACGGTGCGGGACGCGTCTCGGCTAGGCTTTGACTACATCAAGCGTCGGATGCAGAGGGCCGCCATAGTCATGGCCTCAATAGCTCTCGCCATAGCCTTCCTAAGCTCCCTCATGATGACTGACCTCTTCTACAGGGTCTACTCCCGGCTATCCGGCGCGAGTCTCAGCGTCGAGACCTACCAGTACTGGCTCGTATTCGTCGCCCTCATCGTCTCCGTCGTCGGCATAACCAACGCGATGCTGATAGCCGTCTACGAGCGCTACAGGGAGATAGGCACGATGAAGTGCCTCGGCGCGTTGGACGCCCACATAGTGATGCTCTTCCTAGTCGAGGCCATCATACAGGGGCTGATAGGCGGCGCCGTGGGCTTCCTTCTCGGCGTTCTGACGGGTCTTCTATCAGCCGGCTTCACCACCGGCTTCGACATAATCCTCAAGGTCCCCGTCCTCGATTTAATCGGCTACATGATCGGCTCGGTCGCCCTATCGATCGGGCTGAGCGCGGTGGCGACCCTCTACCCCGCATGGAGGGCGGCCCGCCTGAACCCAGTGGAGGCGCTAAGGTTTGAGCTTTGACTCGATAATCGAACTGGAAGACTTGGCAAGGTTCTACGACATGGGCGGAGACACCGTCAAGGCACTGGACGGAATAGACCTCAAGATCGGCCGAGGTGAGTACGTCTCGATCGTCGGCCCCTCGGGCTCGGGGAAGACCACCCTCTTCAACCTCGTGGGCGGCCTCGACAGGCCGACGAGGGGGAGGGTCTACATAGACGGCATAGACATCTCTAAGCTCGACGCCTACGAGCTCGCCTGGCTCAGGTGCCGCAGGATAGGCTACATCTTTCAGACCTTCAACCTGATACAGGTCCTCAATGCCCTCGAGAACGTGGCGCTCCCCACCGTCTTCGCGGGCGTCCCAAGGGACGAGGGGCTAAAGAAGGCGGAGAAGCTCCTCCAGTCTGTCGGCCTCGGCGAGAGGCTCCACCACCGCCCCACGGAGCTTTCCGCCGGACAACAGCAGCGAGTAGCCATCGCGAGGGCTCTAGCCAACGACCCCACCATCATCCTCGCGGACGAGCCGACGGGAAACCTCGACCTCAACACGGGCACGGAGATCATAGACCTCCTCCACGGGCTGAACAAGAAAGGGGGGCTCACCTTGGTCGCGGCGACCCACGATCTGAAGATGATCAAGGCCAGTGACAGAATAGTCTGGATGAGGGATGGCAGGATAGAGAAGATTGAGAGGGGCTAACCCTCCCCCATCGTCGTGCTCCACTCCATTGTCAGCCTTCTCACTAGGCTGCCGCTCATGTGAGACATCCCCGAGTTGCCTATCGACTTGAAGGAGACAGAGTATTCCCCTCCAACGCCCGGCTTCAAGGTTAAAACGTTCCTAGTGTAGATGTCTCCCACCATGTTATTCACCGATTTGTGTATGAAGCGTATCAGTAATTTGTCTCCTCTCCGCTCCGTCCTTATCATGGACGTGGCGAGGGAGGAGTCATCCTCGTATCTCTTCAGCCCCTTTACCGCGCGCGACCCACAATACCCAGCGAGCTCAGAACGGTTTGCGCGCGCGCAGGATGAAGGCTGATAGAAAGATACTCGCCTCTATTTTCCTCATTTATGTTCATCTTCGATTAACGTAGTTAAAAATCTAGTACCGTCTCCTTCTTGTAGGTCATGAAGCATGTACACAATTTCCTTAGTACTTTTTGGATAAAGTCTTGAAAGAGACAATTAGGTCCCACTTAATCGTCATATATCTATATTCTGAAATTTAGTCGATAACCAAAAGGTGGTTGATAATCACTCGTTGCCCTGAGGCGCTATTATTATGGCTATTTCTGACCTATCCCTGTGCTCCACTCCATCGCAAGCATCCTTATCATGCTGCCAGTCTCGTGGGTCATCCCAAGGTTGCCAAGCGACGCCATAGTGACGGAGCACTCCCCGTTAGGCCCTGGCCCTATGGTGATCTTGCTCTTCGTCCAGAAGCTTCCGGCGATCATCTGGGTCGCCCTGTGGATGAAAGTGATCTGGATCCTGCCCTCACCCCTCACAATCTTCAGCGAGGATGTCATCTTGGCGGGGTCGTTCTCGAGCCTCCTCAGGGAGGTCATCAGGAAATCTGCGAAGTCCTCGACATGCTCCTGCTTCAGCTTCACGGGGATGGTCGTGATCCAGCTCTGGCTGTTATCGGCCGCCTCCTCGCCGCTCCATCTCCTCGTCAGTGATGGGGTTATCACTACCGAGCTCTTGAGGGCTAGGGCGGCGCCTACGAGGACGGCCGAGATCGCTATGCCTATCGCCGCGAAGCTCCAGAACGCTGAGACCTTCTGCTGCACCTCCAGGGATAAGCCGACGAGGCTCATCACCCTGTACGTGCCGAGGCCGAGGAGGTATCCTAGGCCGCCGGCTATGAATCCCGTCAGGCTCGCCTCGGCTATGAATATCATGGATATCTGGGCCGGGTTCAGCCCCACAGACGAGAGGATGCCTATCTCCTTTCTCCTCTCGAAGAGGGAGTTGAGCATCGTCACGACGACGTTGAGGACTACGATGACCCAGGGCACGACGAGAGGCAACCCCTTACCCTCGAGGTAACTGCTCAATGCGACGTACTCGATCCCGCTGCTGGACGAGGACCAGGCCTGGTAGCCCCTCTCAAGGGCCAGCCTCTCAGCGAAGTCGTACGGACTGAAGCCTGCCCCAACCTTGAGATCGATCCGGGAGATGACCACCGAGGGCGTTCGCATCGCCACGTCGATATGGGCGAGGACGACCTCGTTCGGATCACATGGCTTTAACTCGTAATCGGCGGGCGAACCCTCAGGGGCGATATTTACGAGCTTCCCCGGTAGATATGTGCTCCCATCGATGTCAATTACCCCCGAGAGGAAGTCATCGTCGATGACACCTTGTAGGATGACGTACTCTCCCCCGAGCTTGAGCCTGTTCCCAACCTTGGCGCCGAGCTTCTCCTTCATTCCCGAGCTTACCGCCACGCCGCCTGGCCCCGGCAGGCTTCCCTCGACTAGGCCCCCTCTTATGTCCACCAGCTCCTCCTCAACGGTCGGATCGAAGCCGAGTACGCCCCTGAGGGGCGCCCTGTTGAGGGAGATGACGGAGATCGTCATGGGGATGCTCTCCGCCTTGACGGAAGTGATTTGGACCTCTGGCTGCCTGCCTAGCCAAGCCGTGTCGAGCTCGCCCCCGACCATAGGCGAGGGCTCATCCTCGTTCCATGAGGACGACCTGATCAAGACACCGTCTATCGGCACCGCCTGACTCGACACCTTCCTCGAGATCAGGCCGTAGCCTTCGGAGAACGATGTGAGGGTCACGAAGCTCATCACTAGGGCCGTCAACGAGATCAGAGTGAGGAGGAACCTGAACCTACGCCTAACCAGGCTCCTCTTGGCGATGTTGAATATCGGTGCCAGGATGCCCCATGTCCTAACGCGCCCTTCCCTAACTCCCCTTCCCATGAGCCTCGGAAGCAGGGCGGCCAGCACTAGGAGCCCGACGAACGAGAGGACTGCCGAGGCACCGAAGCTGTCCCTGGGAATGATGTTGCTCCCGGGATACGTTGCGTATAGGATCAGGAGGGAGACAATGTAAGTGGCCGAGCCGGCGATCACCTGCCTCGCGGAAGAATCGGAGAGGAGGAAGCCTATGGCTATCGACATGGTCGCCAGGAACGCGACGAGGATGTAGACCGATATCGAGGCATCCCTGTAGAGGCCATCCAGGGTGTCCATTGTGTGCCTGAGGGAGATGTAGCTCACCTTTCCAGCGTCGAAGCACTCAGGGTAGTCGCCTGAATCGTAGAGGGACCTCGCGTCTAGGAGCTTCAGCTCGGCGCCGGATGTCTCCGAGATCTCCTTGGACAGGTAGAACCCCAGCCCCCCCATCGCTGTGAGCCTCGCCTTGACAGAGTCCAGCAGGCCCTCGACGATCTCGATGTTCTGGGGCAGCGAGTACGCCCTTACATCGATCTTCAGGGAATCACCTTTGGCTATCCCCCTCAAGGGCTTTATTTTGAGTGACTTGTTCACGACGCTTGAGCCTATGATGATCGAGCAGTTGACGTATACCTCCGTGGGAGTCTCCGTAGGAACTATTAGCGTATACGGGCCAATGCCCGGAACCTGTATCAGCCCTTCGCCCTTGTAGCTGAACACGAGGGGGAACCCTGAGGGTACGAGAGGCTTCCCATCCTCCCCCCGCACGTCGTATCTAGTCCTCAGCGGGAGCTTCTCCGAGTAGACGAACTGGATGTCGCCTGACAGCTCCACGGATGCCCCGGGTGAGAGGGATACAATGAGGTTACCCGCAACCCCGCCTAGATCGATGAGGGCTGGGAGGTAATCCCACCCCGGCGTAGATACGTTATCGCAGTAGATGAGTATCTTCGTAACACCGGCGTCGACATGGATCTCGAAGCCGCCGTCGTCGCCGGTCTTCACGGTCGTGACGATATCTTGGCTCCTGATGGTGGCTACGCTTGCCCCTCTGAGCGGCCTACCTGTCTCATCCGACACGTTTCCCTTCAAGAGGTCGGCTGCCGTCACAGGGGACGCTGATGGGATCAGGATAATAATCAGTAATCCTATTAAAATGGCGTAAGCCTTCGTGGTCCTCCTCAAACCCTGCACCTGTCTTCTTATCCCGAACCCTGAGGATGTCCCTAGTAGCCCTTACGATTAGGAAAGCTCGAAGGGTAAAAAGTTTAAGCTAGCGGTTTAATCTATGAAACAATTCCTGAAGGCTCAGGGGATCCTGGTTTGAGGCTGAAGATAAGCTCCAGGGCGATCGGGTACCTCTACGCCGAGCTCACGAACGAGAACCCCCTGACCGTCGACGCCATCTGGGCGAAGCTACCCATCGAGGCGAAGGCGAACACCTGGGGTGACGAGATATACTTCCCCATACCTGTGAAGGTTGGCGCCGAGAACCAGAGCGAGGTAGTCCAGATGGGTGACCTCGCGTACTGGCCGCCTGGGAAAGCCCTCTGCATCTTCTTCGGCCCCACGCCGGCTAGCTGGGACAGTGAGATAAGGCCGGCAAGCCCCGTGAACGTCATCGGCAGGATAGTGGATAACCCCCGCCTCTTCAAGCTCGTCGGTCCAGGGGACAAAATACGGCTGGAAAGGACCTAGCTAAGCACCAGCTTGATCTTCTCTAAAAGGTAACAGCTTAGCGCTTCCACGTTCTTTCTGTCTCTCATAATCGCCACGCTCGGGGCCTTCTCCTTCGACCAGAAGTCAATGGTCAGGGGCCGCCTGAAATCTGCCTTCGGATGGCCATTCGTGTGGGCCAAGAGGCCCTCGATCTGCTTCTTCATCGACGCTTCGCTCACCCCCTTGTCCACGCATCTCGCGTATATCGACGGGAAGAGCATGTTGATGGCTGGCAGACCGGGCGTCGAGAGAAGCGTGTATCTCTCGTGCTCCGTGAACGCCTCAGGGTAGATCGCCCTGACGCCGCTCCAGAAGTCTATCAGAGTGTCTGCGAGTTCCCTGACTGGGAGCCCTGAGAACGCCTTCTCGCGTAGTATCTCGGCGACTGAGGCTATGAATGGCTTGTCAGAGACGATGGTCTTCTCGTCGCTCTCCTGACCCACCATCTTTATCCTTCTGTAGAAGGGTGACCTCGACTCTGAGTTGAGGCAGTCCACCGCCTCGCTGGCTAAGCCGAGCCGGACGCCCCTCGACCCCTCTAGGTCCACGAGCCATGAGGTTTCCTTCTCCCAGAACATCCGCTGGAGGTGCCTGTAGGCGCGGTCGGTTGGGACGCTCTTCTGCCCCCTGTTGACTATGTAGAAGAGCATGAGTTCGTCGAATCTTGCCGGCTGCCTCAGGATGGAGAGGATGACTGGGTACCTCTCGAAGTCGCTGTTCCTTTCCATCGCCCTCTTGAGCGCCTCTATTTTGTGCTGGCCATCTATGAGCCAGAACCTCTCTTCGCCGACATCGAGTCTGCCGATGGAGCACCATCCGAGGCTCGCCTCCTCCCTGAACTTTGCCTCACCCCTTATGTTCACGAGGATCGAGGCCGGGAAGCAGCCCATCTCCCGCGCGCGCACGGCATTGCCTCGCCCCTCCTTGAGCTGGCTAGCGATGAGGAACCTCTGGTAGCCCCCCTAGTTCTGAGGCGTCCACCTATCTATCGCGCACCTGTCTATGACTTCTTGAGCCATCAACACCGAGACATAGATCTCGGAGCTCTCCCAGCCCCCCCGCTGGGACACACGGAAGGCGTTGAACTCCAAGCCGAGCACCAACTGTAGATTAGGTAGACCGAGATTGAAATTTTCAATAATTCTTGACAATAAAGGTGTTGATGAAACATGTTTAATATCCGAGACATTAATCAGCCTATTCGGTATGGGTCAGCTGGGCGGTTTTGTCCGCATAATTAGGCCCTTGAACGCTCTGATGCTCGGGCTCGGCGTCCTCGTCGGCGTAGTCATCACGGGTGGCTTGACCTCCATGATACCTCTATTTTATCTGGCTCTCGCCTTCGTCACAGGCTTCACCATGACGGGTAGTGCCATGGCGGTGAACGATTACTACGACCGCGAGATAGACGCAGTCAACGAACCAGGTAGGCCAATCCCGAGCGGCTCAGTCAAACCCGGGGAGGCTCTCGCCCTCTCGGCTTTCCTCAGCATCATAGGTTTAGCGGCGGCGTGGGTGACGAGCTTCGAATGCTTCGGGGTAGCCCTTTTCGCCTGGCTCGTGATGATGGTCTACTCGAGCTGGGGGAAGAGGACCGGTTTCCCCGGGAACCTCATGGTGAGCACCTGCATAGCACTTTCCTTCATATACGGTGGACTACTGACCTCAAACACTCGCTCCGCTCTCCTCTTCAGCCTCCTCGCCTTCCTCTCCAACACGGGCAGGGAGGTGACGAAGGGCATCGTCGACGTCGAGGGGGACCGGAAGGAGGGCGTCAGGACCCTAGCGGTCTCTCTAGGGCCCCGGATAGCTTCATACGCCGCCGTCTTCTTCTACCTCTCGGCAGTATTCGCCTCAGTTTTCCCCCTCTACCTCGGCCTGGTCTCGATCTGGTACGTCCCGTTCGTGCTAGTCACCGACCTGGGTCTCATCCACGGGTCTATTGTGCTATTAAGGGAGCCGAGCAGGGAGAACAGCCGGCGTGTGAAGAACAGGGTCCTATACTGGATGCTGACCGGGCTCCTGGCCTTCGCCACCGGGGGCCTCATTTAAAACGAGCCTGTTTACCTTGAGGAGAAGGCTACCCTCTCAACTTCTCTCTTGCGCCGGACTGCGAAGTTGTTGCCATCGTTATTCGCGGCGCCTATGAGCTGATCCGCTATGGTCTCCTCGAGGGTTTTCCTGTTCCCGAAGGTCTGCTCCTTAATTCCTCTGACGAGGTAGCGGAGGGCGAGGTCGATCCTACGCTGGGGGCTTATGTCGGTGGCGAGTCTATAGACGACGCCGCCGAAGCCGATGCGCGTCGTGTCCTCGTTGGGTGCTGAGTTCTCCA
>Ga0315291_10008085_pt1 | contig 12946 bp, 10 predicted proteins | sample YL17G12_20_MG_FD_203070 | JGI IMG/M metagenome (GOLD analysis project Ga0315291, IMG submission 203070) | Sediment microbial communities from Yellowstone Lake, YNP, Wyoming, USA - YL17G12_20 | ecosystem: Environmental > Aquatic > Freshwater > Lake > Sediment | place: USA: Wyoming | collected... | reverse complement strand
CTTCGGCCGGCCCTCCTTCTCGTAAGCGACCTCGGTCGCTTCCGAGCCGGGGAACCGGGAAGCCGGTTTGTGACGACCGAGCACCGGCATCCCGGCTCTCCGGCTCACCCCCCGGCTCTCCGGCTTGCCGGCTCGCCGGTTAATCGCAAATTGATTAATATATCAATCCGATACCGTTTCAATGCCGGTCATCTCGTTCAGCTATTCCGATTTCACGGCGCTGCTGGGCCGCGATATGGGCCGCGAGAGCTTCTCCGCCACCGCGCCGATGATGGGCTGCGACCTGAACCGCTTCGAGGGCGACCAGGTCGAGCTCGAGTTCTTCCCCAACCGGCCCGACCTCTACTCCGTGGAGGGCGTAGCCCGCGCAATGAGGGCGTTCCTCGGCATCCGCCCCGGCATGCCGCGCTACGAGGTCAACGACTCCAACATCGAGATGGAGCTCGACGAGAGCGTCGTTTTGGTGCGCCCGTTCGTGGTGTGCGGCATCGTCCGGGACCTGAAGCTCGACGACGCCACCGTGAGGTCCATCATGGACATGCAGGAGAAGCTGCACGTCACCGTCGGCCGCCAGCGCCGGAAGGTCTCCGTGGGCATCCACGACCTGGACAGGGTGAAGCCGCCGTTCGTCTACAAGGCCGTGGAGCCGGAGTCGGTGAGCTTCGTGCCCCTGGCCTCGGAAGAAACGATGAACCTTCGGGAGATCCTCCAGCGCCACGAGAAGGGTATAGCCTACGCCTCCATCCTCGACGGGAGGGACAAATACCCGGTCATCCTCGACCGCGAGGGCAGCGTGCTGTCGTTCCCGCCGATAATCAACGGCGTCCTGACACAGGTCACGGAGGACACCAAGAACCTATTCCTGGACGTGACCGGGACGGACTACGCCGCGGTGAACCTCACCCTGAACATAATCTCCACCGCCCTGGCCGAGCGGGGCTGCCGGCTCGAGAGCGTCGTGATGCGCTACCCGCGCCGCGCCCCGTTCCGCACGCCCAGCCTGCTTACCAAGAAGCGCTCGCTGGAGCCTGCCGCCGCCAACCGGCTGCTGGGCACGGAGCTTTCGATCAACGACATGATGGAGAGCCTCCGCCGGATGATGTACGACGCCCAGCTGGTCGACGAAAGAATCGAGGTCGGCATCCCGGCCTTCCGCACGGACGTTTTGCACGGGGTGGACCTGGTCGAGGACATCGCCATCGGCCACGGCTTCGCCAATCTCTCGGGCGCGCTGCCCCGGGCGATGACCTTCGGCCGCGAGCTTGCCGCCGGATTCCTCGCCGAGCGGGCCCGCCAGGCGATGATAGGGCTGGGCTTCAACGAGATGATGAGCTTCTGCCTGACATCGCCCGCCAAGCAGTTTTCGGCGATGAACCGGAAGGGCGACGGGGCCTCGGAGATACTAAACCCGGTCACGGAGGACCAGACAATACTGCGCACCGCGCTGGCGCCGTCCCTGCTGGAGCTTCTCCGCATCAACAAGCACTACGACCTGCCCCAGAGGCTCTTCGAGGTCGGGGAGGTGGTCCTGGAACACCGCAACCGCCGGCGGCTTGCCGCCGTCTTCATCCATCCGCGCGCCAGCTTCACAGAGGCCAAGGGGCTGGCCGAGGCGGTGCTCCGCGAGCTTGGCTGCGACGGAAGATACATCCTCAAGCCCCACGACCGGCCCGAGTTCATAAAGGGCCGCTGCGCATCCATCGTGCTCCACGAAAGGTCCGAGACGATAGGCTGGTTCGGCGAGTTCCACCCGCAGGTCATCGTAAATTACGAGCTGGGCCACCCGGTCGGGGGATTCGAGCTGGACCTGGACGCGCTCTAGGCCGTCAATGATGGGGAAGCGGGCAATACGGGCAATCGGGGCGATTGGGGAAACGGGCAATACGGGCAATGTGGGGACGGAAACCCCCGTCGTCCCGCATTGCCCGATTGCCCATATTGCCCGTATTGCCCAGTTCAATCCGCTTTCCGCACGGTCTTCTTGACGACCTTCTTCTTTATGACCACCTTTTTCCCGTCCACCGGCTCGAGCACCGGCAGGATGTCGGCCTCCTTGAGAGCGCGGGCCGAAAGCGGCCGCGGCAGGGGAAGCTCGAGGTTGAGCGCCTCCTCCGTCACGGGCACCTGCAGGGTCTCGACGCCGTATGATTCGAGCTCGCTCCGCCGGGGAACGCGGGCGACCGGTATGCCCGTGAAGGTATGCGCCTCCTTCTCGCTCACGAAGATCGTTCCGCAGATGGGGCACTTGTCGGCCAGAGCCGGCACCGTGGAGCCGCATATCAGGCACTGGTAGGTCTCCTTCTCCACCATGTCGGAGCGGTCCACCTTTATCTCGTCCCCGGGCTCGAGCAGCTTCTTTCCGCCGTGGACCTCCGCAGCCTCGTACTCGACGGGGACAAAGGCCCGCTCGCTGCGGTCCACGGGACGAGGCCGCGGGACCGATTCGGGGAGGTCGCCCTCGATGGGAGGGCTCCCCTTCCCGCTTTCAAAAAGGCGCGCGCCGCAGTTCCCGCAGTCGTGCCGACCAAAAGGATTCTCCGTCCCGCAGGAGGGGCACCTGACCGCGTTCTTCGCTTGCACGGTGGCCTCGGGGACGCTATTACGGAATAATGATTATAAACCTTTACTTTCGCGAGCCGTCAGAAAGGTTTTATAGCCAACAAAGATATACTCAGAACGAAACATGAGGATGCGAGCGCTTCTGGCGCTGTTGGTTCTCCTGGGCATGTTGCCCATTCAAGGCGGCATCGGCGCAAGCGCCGGAAGGGCCGATTCCGGCCCGACCGTGTTCTTCCTCGACCAAAGCGGCGGGGCCGGTAGCCTCTCGCCGGCCGCGCCCTCCGCGATCGGCTCGGTCATACTTGGACGGAACCTGACCCACAACTTCACGGTCGGCAACTTCTCGGGGCTGTACCGGGGCGGGCAGCCCTGGTTCGTCCTCAACCTGTCGCTGGTCTCGCTTAACTTCTCCGGGATGCAGCTTGCCTGCCACCTTTACCTGGACTACTTCGGGAACGGGTCCGTCGTCAAGACCGTTCCGTTCCTGACATACACGTCGTCCGTGGCCCTCCAGACGGAACACGCGCTTATAGAGAGCGCACCCATGGACCACGCCGGATACGATGTGGATCTGCGGGGCGGCAGCCTGCGCCTCCAGCTGGCACGCCTGGACGATTCGGACGGGCTCCTCGAGGTACTCTGCGGAAACGGCGATGACGAGAGCTCGCTTGCCATTCCGTACAGCGCCCCGCTACGGGCCGACGCCGGCCCCGACCGGACCGTCCAGTCCAACCGGACGGTCGCCCTCAACGCCTCCCGCTCGGAATCGGTGGACCCGGCCTCCACGCAATACCTGTGGAACTTCGGCAACGGCATCACCGGGTCCGGGGAGCAGGTGACGGCCGCCTACGACCGCCCGGGCAATTACACCGTGACCCTCACCCTCCGCTGGAACGGGCTGGAGTCCAACGACACAGCGGTCATCAGCGTCACCGAGAACCGCCCGCCCGTGGCGGACGCCGGCCTCAACGTCACCAAGCGCGCCGGCGAGAACGTGACCTTCCGGGGCGGCGGTTCCGACCCGGACGGCACCGTCGTCTCGTACAGCTGGGCGTTCGGGGACGGGTTCAACGCCACCGGCCAAAACGTCACCCATGCCTATGGCTCGCCGGGAGACTACACCGTCGTGTTGACGGTCCGCGACGACGGCGGCGCCGACGGCTCCGACAGCCTCAAGGTCCACGTCAACCACCCGCCCCGGATAACCAACATGACCGCCTCGCGCACGGGCAACCTGGTCAGCTTCCACGTCGTGGCCGTGGACGCCGACGGCACCCTGCTCAGGTACAACTGGGAGTACGGCGACGGCACCAACGGCACGGGCGCCGGCGCCCAGCCCTCCCACCGCTTCGATGCCCCGGGCGACTACAACGTCCGCTGCACGGTCATCGACGAGTACGGCGACAACGCCTCGGCGACTGTGAACGTCACGGTCGACAACTACGCCCCCGTCATAAGTTCATTCGGCCTTTCGGCCACGACCTTCGTCGTCAACGAGCCGGTCCGGTTCCGGCCCACCGTCTACGATGCCGACGGCGACGCGCTGAGCTTCAACTGGAACTTCGACGACGGGGCCACCAGCCAGGACCGCAACCCGACGCATTACTACACCAGGACCGGCACCTTCACGGTGACCCTGCGAGTGTCGGACGGCTCCGCACTGGTGACGCGGACCCAGGTCCTCCAGATCAACGATTCGTCCGGCTCCGGGCTGGATCCGAGCGTCCTGTCGCTTGTTATCTGCGGGGCACTCGGGCTTATACTCATAATAATCGTCATCGCCCGGTCCGCCTCCCGCGGGCGCGACCAGTACGGCGGCCAGTCCCGGCCGTACGGCGGCACGGAGCCCCAGCCGTACGGCGGCGTCCAGACCCAGCCCTACGGCGGCCAGTACCCGCCCTACGGCGGCCAGTACCAGCCGGCCCAGCCCCCGCGGCCGTCGCGGCCCCCGAAGGCCCCCCCGGGTGTGTGCCCCCGCTGCGGCTCCACCGACCAGCAGAGGTTCCCCGACGGGCACGCCAAATGCGTAAGCTGCAAGAAGATCTTTTTCACGGGATGAAGGATGGCAAGACATTTGTGGGAACAGAACAGGTGACGTGCATGGACATCTTCGAGACCATGAAGAAGAGGCGCCCGGTGAAACGGTTCAAGCGCCTGCCGATACCAGACGAGAAGCTGAACTCCGTCCTGGGCGCCATGAGGCTGGCCCCCAGCGCCGCCAACTCGCAGCCCTGGAAGTTCGTGGTGGTCCGCGACGACCAGATGAAGCAGAGGGTCGCATCCGCCTGCCAGGGCCAGAAATTCATCGCGGATGCGCCCGTGTTGGTAGTGGGCTGCGCCACCATCGCCGAGGCCTATCCCTACCTCGGGATGTACATGAGCGCCTACCCGATGGACATGGGACTGGCCTTCGGCTCCGGGGAGCTCGCCGCGTTCCAAGAGGGGTTGGCCGTGCACTGGGTCTACCAGTTCCACAACGAGAAGATCCAGGAGCTCCTGTCGATTCCGTCGGGCGACGTCAACGTCGTGTTCATAATGGCCCTCGGCTTTTCCGACGAGGACGGAGAGCCCGACGGGCGGAAGAATCTCTCGGAGATCGTCCGGTACGAAAAATACAGCTGACGGGACGGGTGAACCGGCAAGCCGGTGAACCGGAGAGCCGGTACACGGTCGCCGGTTCCCGGGATCGCCGGTTTGCCGGCTTTCCCTCCGGCTCCCCGGCTCGCCGGCTAACCGGCTCACCCGTTCTCCCCGCGGTTCATCGCGTACAGGACGACCGCCCCGAATATGACGAGCGCCGGCCCCGCCATCGCCAGGTACCAGCCGGCGGCCGGACCCCACTCGTAATCCAGCGGCGCCCGGCTGGCCTCTCCCGAGAAGGAAGCGTACGGTCCCGACGGGGCGCTTGTCGGATAGGTCGGCACGTGCAGTTCGCTCCGGTCGTTTTGGACGGCCGGCTGGTGCCAGGCGGAGAACGCCCCCGCGCCGGCGAGGGCGACCAGGGCCCCCGCAAGTACGACGACACAGGGAAAGAGCAGAGGTTTCTTTCGTAAACGGAAAATGGCCGCAAGAAACGCTCCCAGCGCGCAAAGCGTGACCGCCGCCACCAGGATGAGCAGCGTGCCGGAGTAGACCCCGGACAGCCGCGGGGCGGCGTGGCGCGTGTCCGCGTAATGTTTGTCGTACTCGGCCCAGCTTTGAGACGAGGTGTGCCCGACCGTGAACCCGGGCACGCTCTTCTCGTCGATGACGCGTATCCCGGTGAACGAGTAATCGGCCCGGTCGTAGACGTCGTAGTAGACGTTGCCTATCCAGGCCTTTCCCGATATCGTGTACGAGTACCATGGCAAGAACAGCGAGGAGAGCAGCACGAGCAGTCCCACCATCGAGAGCAGGAAACCGGGCAGGAAACGCCGGGAGGTCTTGACCCGTGCCTTCGGAATATACGAGGTGTCCTGGTACTGGATGAACGGCGGCCGCTCCTTATCCGGCTCCTCGGGCTCGGCGCGCCTGGGCCGGAAGAACTCGGCGACCGCCAGCATGACGGTCCAGCCGTCGCTTGGGCTCATTGAGGCGGCGGGGCGTTGTACGGCGGGCCGGGAGGCGGGCCGTAGGCCGGTTGCTGGGGCGGAACGGGCGGAGGTGCGTACTGGGAGGGCGGAGGATAGCTTCCATACTGCTGCGGGGCGGGCTCGCCGCCCGGCTGCGGCCCGAACGGCGGCGTGGCGTATCCCTGCTGCATGGGCGGGGCGGGCGGTGGCTGGTAGCCGGGAGGCCCGTAGCCGGCGGGAGGCTGCTGGTAGGGCTGTGCTGGTGCGGGCGCAGCATAGGGCGCCGGATAGGCCGGCTGCTGCTTCGGCTTGCGCAAGAACAGCAGGGCCGCGGCCACGAACATCACTATGGAACCGACCAGCGCCATGTACCAGCCGATGCCGGGGCCCCAGGAGTAGTTCGAGCTGAAGCCGGCCACGTTCGTCGTGTTGGAGCCCATGAAGCCGTTGCCAGGGCCGTCATCGGGTATCGAGGTCGCGTGGGAGTCGTCCCTGATATATTGCGGATGGAGGCCGGCCATCACGGCGATGGCCACGATGCCCATTACGCCGCCGATGACCAGGATGATCGCCAGCAGTTTGGGGGACCTTTTCAAAAGCAGCAGCACCATGGCCACGATGGCCAGGACCAGCGCCACCGCCGTCAATGCCAGGTTGGTCGTGTAGAGCGTCGGGACCTTGGGGGCGACGTCCTTGTTGGACTTTTTGTAGTCCTCGGTGTACTGGGCCCAGCTCTTCTTCTCGGTCTTCGACGTGGTGCCGGTGATGCTGTTGGTGGTCTTGCTTAAGGTCGACATGCCCTGGCTGTCCATGTCCGTGGTCTGCTCGGTGGAAATGCTGTACCCGCCGTAGCTGCCGGAACCCTTCGAGCTCACGGTGTACCAGGGCATCACGGCCGCCACGATGAAAAAGACCATCGCAACGAGCACGACTACGAGCGGCAGTATCGTCGACCGGTCCAGCTTTATCGATATGTGCACCTGCTGGGGAGGCGGGGCCGGAGGCCCCGGCTGTTGATACATCGGAGGTCCGGGAGGCGGGGAGTACTGTGGCTGGGGTCCCGGCGCCGGAGCATACTGCGGCTGCGGTCCCGGCGGGGCGTACCCGCCCGGCGGCTGTCCATAACCCAATGCCAGAACTGTCGAAAGTTTTCGGCTCATTCCAATCCTCAATGCTGTATGTACTTTGTGATTTATATATAAATCGGGCAAACGGATGGAAGAGCGAGGGGGCAGCGGGCAGCGTTCGACGACGACCGTCCGCCGTCCGCCGTCCGCGGTACGCTGCACGCCGTCCGCCGCCCGCCGCCCCGTAAAATGATTTATACCCACGCGCCCCATTTGGGCCCGGTAATGCAATGGAAACCCTCAAGGGACACCCGCTGTACTCTTTCTTCTGGCCCGACAGCGTCGCGGTCATTGGCGCATCCTCGAAGCCCGGCAAGGTCGGCTACGCGATAATGAGCAACCTCGTATTGGGCGCCGAGGGCCAGCTGGGCGGGGGCTTCCGGGGACGGGTCTATCCCGTGAACCCTTCGGGAGAGGACATCTTCCGCCAGAGGAGCTACCGGAAGGTCACGGAAATCCCGGGTTCCGTCGACCTTGCCGTCGTGGCGATACCCGCGGCGGGCATCGAGGCGGTCCTGGACGAGTGCGCCGAGAAGGGCATACATTCGGTCGTCCTGATATCTTCCGGCTTCTCCGAGAGCGGCCCGAAGGGGCGCGAGCGCGAGAGGCTGGTCGTGGAAAAGGCCCGCTCGCGGGGCATGAGGATACTGGGCCCCAACTGCATCGGCATCATCAACACGAACAACCGGCTCAACACGACGTTCGCCAAGAAGGCGCCGCCGCGCGGGCCCATATCGTTCGTCTCGCAGAGCGGCGCCATATGCACCTCGGTCATCGAGTACTCCAGCGAGGAGTACATGGGATTTGCCAACTTCGTAAGCATTGGCAACAAGAGCGACCTTGAGGATTCGGACATAATCGAGTACTACGCCAACGACCCGGCGACCAAGTGCATCTCGATATACATGGAGGCCGCCAAGGATGGCCGCCGGTTCTACGAGACGCTGAAGAAGAAAGTGGTCCCGCGCAAGCCCGTGGTCATATTGAAGGCAGGGCGCACGGCCGCCGGCGCCAAGGCGGCCTCGTCCCACACGGGGGCGCTGGCCGGCTCGGACACGGCGTATTCGGCCGCGATACATGAATCCGGGGCCATCCGGGCGCATACGATGCTCGAGCTCTTCGATTTTTCCCGGGCACTCGCCTACCAGCCGCCGGTGATGGGCGACGGGATAGCCATAATCTCCAACGCCGGCGGCCCGGCCGTGATAGCCGCCGACGTGGCCTACGACCTGGGGCTCCCGCTCTCGATCCTGTCGGCCGAAACTATAGAGGCAATCGATTCCGTCTGCCCGCCGACCTGGAGCCGGGGCAATCCCGTCGACGTCATAGGCGACTCGGACCTGGACCGCTACCAGCGGGTGCTCGAGATACTGGTCGGGGCGCCCGAGGTCCACGGCATCATAACCATCGTCGGGCCTCAGGCCGTGATGCCCCTCGAGGACGTGGCCCACGCAATAGTCGACGTGCAACGGACGACCCAGAAACCGTTCACCGCGTCGTTCGTGGGGGTGGTGAGCCAGCCCTCCGAGGACTATCTGGACCAGCACGGGATACCCGAGATGGAGGTCCCCGAGCGCCCGGTGCGGGCGATGAAGGCGCTCTACCACCGGGGCCTTTACCTTCGGAGGAGGAAGTTCTCATGAACGCAAGGGAGATAATCGACGCGGCGCTGGCCGAGGGCCGCAGGGTGCTGGATGTCAACGAATCCCGTGAGGTCTTCACGGCCCTCGGGGTGCCGATGAACAAATCGGCGCTGGCCGCGGACCGGGACGAGGCGAGGAAGGCCGCATCCGGAATAGGCTATCCGGTGGTCATGAAGATAGTGTCGCCCGACATCGTCCACAAGACCGAGGTCGGCGGCGTCAAGGTCGGGCTCACGGACGAGCCCGAGGTGGGCCGGGCCCACGACGCGATGATGGCCTCGGTGAAGGCGAAGCGCCCGGACGCACGCGTGAAGGGCGTGGTCATCGAGGAGATGGTGAAGGGCACCGAGCTCATCATCGGCTCCAGCTGCGACGCCCAGTTCGGCCGGATGCTCATGTTCGGCATGGGCGGCGTGTTCGTCGAGATCTACAAGGACGTGAGCTTTAGGCTCGTGCCCATCTCGGCGTTCGACGCCCACGAGATGATAGAAGAGATAAGGGGCAAGGCCATATTCGAAGGCGCCCGCGGATTTCCGAAGGCGGACAAGGACGGATTGGCAAAGATACTGGTCGACATATCGTCGGGAATAGGCCGTTACCCGGACATAGAGGAGCTGGACATCAACCCGCTGATGGTCACCGAGAAAGGGCTGGTGGCCGTGGACGCGCGGGTCATACTGGGCACCCTGGGCAAGACCTGCCCGTCGTGAGGTGATGACATGGAACCCGCTCTCATCGTCCATGGAGGCGCCTGGGGGATACCCGACGACACAGTCGAGGCGCATCTGCGCGGCGTCTCCGCCGCGCTGGACGCCGGGCACGCCATCCTAGTGCGCGGCGGCATGTCGCTGGACGCGGTCGAGGCCGCCGTGGCGGTCCTGGAGGACGACCCGACCTTCGACGCCGGGAAGGGCGCCTTCCTCAACAAGCTCGGCGAGGTCGAGCTGGACGCCATGATCATGGACGGCAAGGGGCTGCGCTCCGGGGCCGTGGCCGCCGTCAAGAACATATGCAACCCCGTGAAGCTGGCGCGGGCGCTGATGGAAAAAAGCGAACTGGCCATGCTCGCCGGCAACGGCGCCAACCTCTTCGCCCGGCTGGTGGGGTTCCCCGAATGCCCGACCGAGGAGCTTTTGGTCGGGCGGGAGCTCGCCCGCTGGAAGGCCATCAGCCGGAAGAGGGAATTCCACGTGCGCCACGTATTCGACACTGTCCAGGCCGACCAGGAGCGGGGCACGGTCGGCGCCTGTGCCATCGATCGTAGCGGGAATTTGGCCGCGGCCACCTCGACCGGGGGCGTTCCGCACAAACCTCCCGGGCGCGTTGGCGACAGCCCGATAGTCGGCGCGGGCGCCTACGCCGACAACGAAACGGGTGCAGTCTCCGCAACGGGTTGGGGCGAGCCCATACTTCGGGTGGTGCTTTCGAAGACGGCCTGCGACCTGATGGACGGCCGGCTGGGCCCGACGGCGGCCTGCCGGCGGGCCCTCGCCATACTGAAGCGCCGCGTGAACGGCACGGGCGGGCTCATAGGCGTCGACCGGCGCGGCCGCGCCGGTTTCTCCTACACCACGCCGCGCATGGCCCGGGCGCTAGTGCTGCCGTCGGGCCGGAAGGTGGCCCGGGTATGAACGCCCGGGCGCTTTGCCTGTCGTTCATGCTGTTTCCCGCATTCGCGCTCGCCGCCATGACGCTCATTCCCGAGGCAGCGGCGGAGACCATGCCCCTTGCGGAGGCGGGCCCCGGGAAGACCGTCTACGTCGGCGAGGCCGTGTGGCTCAACGGAACGGCGGTCGACGACGGCATCATCACGCTCTACGAGTGGGACTTCGACGGCGACGGCACGTTCGACTGGCGCTCGAACCAGTCGGGAAACGCCAGCCACGTCTACAAGGCGCCGGGCGTCTTCAACCCGATGTTCCGGGTGACGGACGAAAGCGGGCAGACGGGGGTGGACCGCACCTCGGTGTCGGTCCGCTCGCGGAACCTTGCGCCCTACGCCGACGCCGGCGACGACCGAACGGAAGAGGCAGGCGCGCCCGTGGAGCTCAACGGCACAGGCTTCGACCCGGACGGCGCCATTGTCACTTACGAGTGGGATTTCGAAAACGACGGGAACTGGGATTTCAACGGCCTCTCGGGCAACGGGTCGCACATTTACGAGAGCCCCGGAACATACAACGCGGTCCTGCGCGTTACCGATAACGGAACCCCTCCGGCAAATGACACCGACCTGTGCCGGGTGAAAATATATTCAACGAACCAGAAACCCTCCGCCAACGCCGGGCCGCCACTTACTGCCACTGCGGGTGAGGCCATACTTCTCTCGGGAGGGGGCCAGGACCCCGACGGCGACATAGCCCTTTACGAATGGGACTTCGAAGGCGATGGCCGATGGGACTGGAGCTCCAAAGCGACCGGCGCCGCGACCCGGACATATTACGCGACGGGAACGTGGACGGCGCGCCTGCGGGTTTCGGACAACGGCCCCATACCGAAGACCGATACCGCCTCGACGACCGTCACGGTGGTCGCGAAGAACAACCCGCCCCTGGTGTTCGGCCCGATCGCCCTCAGCGTGACGACCGGCAAGCTGCTGTGGCTGACCGTCCACGCCTCGGACGCCGATTCGGGCGACAGCGTGCCGAGGCTCGGCTGGGACTTCGACGGCAACGGCGCGGTCGACTACTACTCTCCGGACGGGAACGCCAGCCACGCCTACAACTCCAGCGGCGTGTTCAGGCTCAGGGTCACCGCCTACGACATGCGGAACGCCACGTCGAACTGGACCATCTCCGTCAAGGTCGTCGACCCGCCAGCGGTGCCCGCATGGTTCGAGCCGGTCCTGCCCTATCTTCTGGGCGCCCTGGTCGGCCTCGGCCTCGGCGCCGCCGTCGCGGCACCCTTGATGGCCCGTTACGTCACCAGGCACTGGGACCGGTTCTACAAGCCAACCGCGGCCGAAAGGCTCCGCATGCAAGCCGAGCTCGATCACGATGAGAGTTCCGGTAGCGGCTTCCGCGGGGTGGGACACGACGACGATTCGGACCGCAAGTACCGGGACCTCGGGACCTGAAATTCTGGCCAAAGGTTATTTAGATGTTCTCCCGTCCCCGAATACCGAAGGGGATACGACATGGATTCGGGAGCGGCGTCAGGCAACCGGGCGGCCCCGCCACCCGCAGCGGCGGTGGCCGGCGGGGGCGACTACTACATCGAGGTCCGGGACCTCGTCAAGCTCTACGGCGACACCCGCGCGGTGGCCGGCATCAACCTGCACATCCGCAAGGGCGAGGTGTTCGCGTTCCTGGGCCCCAACGGCGCCGGCAAGACCACCACCGTCGAGATGATAGAGACGATAAGGACGCCCACGTCGGGGAGCATCCGGCTCAAGGGGCTGGACGTCTGCAGGCGCATAGACGACGTGAAGAAGATAATCGGAGTGCTGCCCCAGGAGTTCAGCTCGTTCGACAACCTGCGGGTGCGCGAGACGCTCGAGTTCTATTCGGGCCTCTACACCACCCACCGTTCCATCGACGAGCTGATGAGGCTCATGGACCTGGGCGAGCACACCAAGAAGCTCTACAAGAACCTCTCGGGAGGCCTCAAGCAGCGCGTCGGCATCGCTGTTGCACTCGTCAACGACCCCGAGATAGTCTTCCTCGACGAGCCCACGACCGGGCTGGACCCGGCGGCCCGCCGGGAGGTCTGGCGAGTCATAGCCGGCCTGAAAAACGAGGGAAAGACAGTCTTCCTCACGACCCACTACATGGAAGAGGCCGAGGAGCTGGCCGACCACGTCGCCATCATCAACCACGGAAAGATCATCGCCGAAGGCTCGGTCGAGGAGCTCATCGACAAGTACGGCTCGGGCCTCACGCTGGTCATCCACGGCCCGGTGGGCGACCTCAACGGGTTCTTCAAGGAGCACGGCCTGAAGCCGGCGGAATGCAAAGAGGACCTTTGCATCAAGATAAAGGACAAGGACGAGCTTCTGCGCGTTCTGCAGGAGCTCAAGGACCACGACATCAAGTTCAAGGAAGTGAATGTGCGCCGCTCGAACCTG
>Ga0315291_10008079_pt1 | contig 12949 bp, 12 predicted proteins | sample YL17G12_20_MG_FD_203070 | JGI IMG/M metagenome (GOLD analysis project Ga0315291, IMG submission 203070) | Sediment microbial communities from Yellowstone Lake, YNP, Wyoming, USA - YL17G12_20 | ecosystem: Environmental > Aquatic > Freshwater > Lake > Sediment | place: USA: Wyoming | collected... | reverse complement strand
TGGCTCTCCCATTGACGAGCGCGGATTGACCAACGCAATCGTGATGGAAGAGCCTTTTTCATGGAACACCAATCTCTACACGAAACCGCGTGCTAGCACCTGCTTTTTTCAGAAAGTGCAGATCCTCAATCCCGATATCTGAATGCTGAATGCTGAATGCTGGATGCTGAGTGCTGATTGCCGAGTTATGAAGGTTTCTGCCATGCTGATCCCGCCGCTTGCAGCCATGACCCCGGAGGCCAGCCTGCCGTTGCTGGCGGGCGCCGCCTGTCTGGTGATGGGCTTGGCGGTCGCGGTGCTGGTGTGGTGGGTGGCTCGGGCGCTGCGGACCGAGGATCTCCAGCAGGGGGCCGAGTGGCGATACGACGTCAGCCGGGTAAACCCGGATTATTCACCGGCCCGGGAAGGCCGCCGCAGTGTGCCACTGCTTCGTCAGAAGCAGTGCCGTGCGTAACGTCAGTGCAGTGCTTGCCTTGCGGCAAGCAGTGGCACACCGCCGTGAACAATCCGGGGTAAGCGAGCTGCGCCGGCTCGACGGGTTGTATCGCGTCTTCCAGCCGGTGATCCAGATGTTCGCCGGGGTGAATCGGGCCCTCTTTCGTGAGAGCCTCCCGGAGGTCCACCGCCAGATCCAGGCCGACGTGCTGCGGATCAAGCGGAGCCAGCGGGCGGAAGCCGTCGCCGGCGAGGCCGGCGTCAAGATGCTCCTGCCCGGCGTGCTGGTGATGCTCGCCACGGTGCTGATCATCGTCGGCCCGTTCCTGTTGAACTACCTGTACTTCGGTCTGTCGATTTAGATAGAATGAACTGGCGGAGACCTCTGCGGCTCTAGTTGCCACTTCAAACCCATGGCCATCAAGCTCGACTGCCCCCGCTGCAAGAAGCCGCTGTCGATTCCTCGCAAGAAGATCGGCCGCTACGTGAATTGTCCGCGGTGCGGCGGGCGGTTTTGGGTGCCTGAGAAGGTGACCGACGTGCCCGGCAGCGACGCCGTTGCGGCGCCCTCGAACGCGACCGGTGCGGCCCAGTCCGCCCTGAAGCTCGCCGAGGACGGAAGGCTTCCCGAGCTGCACCTGCGGGAGGGCCAGCAGAGAGACAAAAAGGAGGCGAAGACGACCTCCGTCAATCCCCTGGTGCTTTTCGGTCTGCTGGCCGTCGAGCGATACCGGCTCCAGAACTACGCCACCTTCCCGTTCGACGACGCGCTGAAGCAAATCGCCGCCGGGCTGGACCAGCGCGTGCCCCACTACTGAAGGAGTGACCCCATGAAAGCATCCCAGGGGAGTATCGGACGTGTCTTCGTGATCCGCCTGGAAGACGGCGACGTGGTTCCCGAGTGCATCGAACGCTTCGCCAGCGAGCACGGGGTTACGGTGGCACACGCGATCATGGTCGGCGGCATCGGCGGCGGCCAGGTGGTCGTCGGTCCTCGCCATTCGGACCGGATGCCCCCCGAGCCCATGCTCTTGCCCGTCGACGGCGCCCACGAGGTGGTCGGCGTTGGGGTGCTTGCCCCCGGCGAGGACGGCCGGCCGGTGCTGCACATCCACGCCGCCCTGGGCCGCTCCGGCGCCACGCTGACCGGATGCCTCCGGCCCGGGGTGACTACCTGGCTGGTGGGCGAGGTGATCCTCTACGAGATCCTCGGCACCACAGCCAGACGCACCAAAGATCAGGCCAGCGGGTTCACCCTGCTCGAGCCGAGAGGCCCGTAACTGACACGACACGGTTCATTGATGCTCAGAAAAAGATTGCAGCATCCCGTTTAGTGGCCGACGGTACGTCGGCCGCGAGAAACGCCCCCGTCGCCGTGCCGGCGACGGCTATTGACCCTCAGATATCTAATGTCGTATACGGATGCACAGTTTGCGTGGTTCAGCCTGGTTTTCACGTGACTTGGCAACCTGGGCGATTTGTGCGGTGCGGCATTACTTTTCTGAGGATCAATAAACTATGTAACATTAGTTTTCTGAGGCTCAATAGTCGCCGCGGCCGCGCGGCGCGAGCCCCGTTTAGCGGGCGGGCTTGCCCGCCGTTTTGCTGCGGCCGCAAGCCGCGCGAGGAGGTCTCTGAGAAATGCCCAGGCAAATCGCCGCGAAAGTGCACACCCTTGGACGACTCTGGCCGCTCGTGGCCCTGCTCGCCTGCACCCGGGCAGTCACGGCGGCAGACCTGAGGCCGGCCGGCGCAGACGGGTTCTTCGTCACACCAAACGAGCCGGCGGTCCTGCAGTGGAGCGTCGAGTCGGGCGAAGTGGCAGCCCCGCTGGAATACGCCATCCGCGACTACTGGGGTAACCCGGTCGCCTCCGGCCAGGCAAAACCCGCCACTCCCAAGACCGTCGAAGCCACCGTGAAGCTGGCGCAAGGGTTCTACGACCTCGAGTTGGCCGCCACCAAACAGCGATTCGGCCTGGTGTCGCTGCCGGCGCATCCGCCCAAGCGGGATCCGTTCTTTTCTATTGATAGCGCGCTCTCCTGGTTGGTCCAGGACGGCAAGGTTCGAGAGGGCCTGATCAAGGTCCTCCGCCGCAGCGGCGTGGCCATGTCGCGGGAGCGGCTGGCCTGGTCACAGATCAACCCCGCCCAGCAAACCTGGAATTGGCAAGGATCCAACCGCTACGACGCTATCCGCCGGTTCTACGCCGACCAGTCCGTTGAAATCCTGGAGATGTTTCACGACGCCCCCGGCTGGCCCGGCCGGGTGGGCAAGTACCCGGAGGATCTGGTCGCCACCGCCCGGGCGTGGCGCCAGGTCGTGGCGCGATGGCACACCACCTGGGGAGCCTTGGAGGTCTGGAACGAGCCGGACATCTTCTTCGGGGCCAACCTCCCGGCCGACCAGTACGTCCCGCTGGTGAAGATGATGGCCTATGTGCTCGATCAGGAGCGGACGGAGCTGCCGCTGGTGGGCGGCGTGTTCGCCCACTGCAACCGCGTGTTCCTGGAGACCGCGGCCGACAACGGCATGTTGGATAGCGTCGATGCCGTCAGCTTCCACACCTACGGCCAGGCGCCCCAAATGGAGGCACTGATCGGCGACTACCGCTCGTGGCTGCGGGCCCACGACCGCGAAGCCATGCCGCTGTGGATCACCGAGTGCGGCCGCCCCTGGAAACGCGGACCCGACCGTCCGCCCACGGACCAGGACGCGCTGAGCGCCCTGGACGTGACCATGAAGGCCGTCGAGGCCCGCGCCGGCGGCATCGCCCGTTACTTCGCCTTCGTCTACCCCTTCTTTGAAGAAGGCGAGAACAACTTCGGGATGATGGGCCGCCGGGGGACGCCGCTGCGGTCGATGGCGGCCTACGCCCGGCTCGTCTCGCTGCTGGCCCACAAGCGATACCTCGGTGACCTCCGCTGCGACGATGCCGCGCTGCAGCGGGCACGTCTCTTCGGCGACGCTCGCGAGACCGTGGCCGTACTCTACACGGCCCGGCCCGACCCCAAGGCGAAAGTCAAGCTCGGCGTGCCGATCTTGCGGGCCGAGGGGATCGACGGCCGCCTCCTCGAAGTGGCCCCGGACGGGACTCTCCCCATCCCCGACGGCCTGACCTACGTCTGGCTCGACCCGCAGAAGCTGGGCGACCGCCTGCGAACCGACACGCCGGCCATGCGCCTCTGGAAGATCGCCCAGCAGAGACCGCCGCAGCGGCCCGCGGCCTCACCGCTGCTGCTCCGCTTCGACGCGGACGCCAGCGTGATGGAGAGCAAGACCGACGGGTACCACCTGGCCGCCAAGGCGCCCGACCAGCCTACCGGCCGGTGCCCACCTTCGGTCGGGACCCACGAAGCGTGGGTGCCCCGATTGCCGCTGAAAGTCCGCGTGTTCAATCTCTCCGCGCAACCCTACGACCTCACCCTGGAGCTGACCTTCTCCCCGAAGTCGGCCCGCCTGATTGGCCCGGCGGTCGGGTACCCTCTGGGTGCAGCGAATGTACCGGCCGAGGGGTTTGCCGACGTGGCGTGGGAGGCAGAACTGGGCGAGGCCCTCAAGGCCGCCGGCCGTCTGGAGGTGACCGTCACCGCCCAAGGCAAGCCGGCCGGGTACCCTTTGGGTGGCGTCGCGCCGCTGGTGTTTACCCTGATCCGCCCCGCGCGCTGAACGAAGTTGAGAGTTGAGAGTGGTGGGGCGTGACAAAGTGCCATCTCGCGCCCTACTCACCCCCTCACCCCGTCACCCCCTCAACTCTCAACCCTCAACCCACAGGGGCATTTACATCACCGCAGGCAGTTGATATCAAGGAGACTGCCCCCCCCGGCATCGCCCCACGCCATCTCCAGGAGACCAGCCGATGTCCGACGACCATTCGCTTGAGCCGCCACCCAGAGGGTACCCGGCGGCGACGCCCCCGCGATGGCAGCCGATCGGTCCGATCGACCGCCGGGTGGCGGGCGTGCTGGCCGAAAAGGCCAAGACCACCCCCGACGGCTATCCCATGTCGCTCAATGCGATCCGTACCGGCTGCAACCAGAAGAGCAACCGCGCCCCGGTGATGGAACTTCGGGCGGAGGACGTGGAGGAATCGCTCGAACGGCTCCGCAACCTGGGCGCAGTGGGCATGATCGAGGGCTACGGCCGGGTGACCAAGTACCGCCACTACCTCTACGAGTGGCTGGCCGTCGACAAGGTCGAGTTGGCCGTGATGACCGAGCTGCTCCTCCGCGGCGCCCAGACCGAAGGCGAGCTCCGTGCCCGTGCCTCCCGCATGGAGCCGATCAGCGATCTGACCGCTCTGCGGCCGGTGATGGCGTCGTTGAAGTCCAAGGGGTTGGTCATTCCGCTGACGCCCGAGGGACGCGGCCACGTCGTCACCCATGCCCTCTACCACCCCCGCGAGTTGGAAACCCTCCAGGCCCAATACGGCCGCGCGGCAACGGCCGGTTCTCTTACCCCAGCCGGCGACATCGAGCAGGACCCAGCGCGGTGGGGGGTATCCGCGGATGCGATACCCGCCCACCGCCGCGTGGGTGCCCCGGCTGCCGGCGAGCTGTTGCCCCGCTTGCCCGCTGCCCAGCCCGTTGCTCTCGCCGGCCACGACCAACCTTCGGTCGGTGCCCGGCTGGTTGGCGAGTTCCGCCGCGAAGTCGACGACCTCCGCGCGGAGCTTGCCCAACTCCGCAGCGACCTGGAGACACTCTCCGACCGCCAGCAGCAGACCGACCAAGCCCTCCGCAAGCTCAGCGATGCGCTGGGGACCTGATCGTCGATGAGTATCCTGGTCGTCAACGCGGGCTCCAGCACCGTCAAGTTCGGCCTGTTCCGGTTCGACACCCTCGAGCCGGCCGCTCGGGCAATGCTCGATTGGGCCGGGTCGCGGCGGGCTGTCTTCACCTGGACCTCCCCAGACGCCGCCCCGCCGCCCACCGAACTCGACGCGCCGGACTACCGCTCCGCCGTCGTCGCGGCGCTCAAGCTGCTCTTGGAGTCCGGCGCGGCAGGGCAGCACCCAGAGGGTAGCACCCAGAGGGTAGCACCCGGTGGTGGGGGGTATAGGCGACAGCCATACCCCGCCACCACGCGGTACCCGGTCCGTGCCGTCGGGCACCGCCTGATCCACGGCGGCGGAGAGATCCGCCGCCCGGTGCGGATCGACCCGGCCATGAAACTCGCCATCGCCCGCTACGCCCACCTGGCGCCGCTGCACATCCCCGCCGGGCTGGAGGCCATCGCGGCCACCGAAACCGTCTTGCCGGGCGTGCTCCAGGTGGGAGTGTTCGACACCGCCTTCTTCGCCGACATCCCGCCGGCCGCTTACCTCTATCCCGTCCCGTACGCCTGGTACGAAGACTGGGGCATTCGCCGCTACGGGTTCCACGGCACCTCGCACGCCTACTGCACCCGGCGTGCGGCGGAGATGCTCCACCAAGACACCGCCGATCTGCGACTGCTGATCTGCCACCTCGGCCAGGGCAGCTCGGCCACCGCTGTCCGCGGCGGCGTGGCCGTGACCAACACCATGGGCTTCACGCCCCTGGAAGGCTTCATGATGGGTACCCGCTCCGGCACCGTCGACCCGGGCATCCTGCTCTACGTGCAGCGCGAGAAGGGCCTCTCCGTCGAGCAGCTCGACGAGATCTTGCACCACCGCTCGGGCCTGCTGGGCATCTCCGGCCTCTCCTCCGATTTCCGCCAGGTCGAGGCCGCCGCCCGCGAAGGTCACCGCCGGGCGCAACTCGCCCTGGACGTCTACGCCTACCGTGTCAAGACCATGCTCGGCGCCCTGGCCGTCACGCTGGGCGGCTTCGACGCCCTGGTCTTCACCGGCGGCATCGGCGAAAACTCCATCTGGCTCCGCAGCGAGGTCTGCCGGGGCCTCCAGTTCCTCGGCGTCCGGCTCGACGAGGACCGCAACACGGCCTGCCATCCCGACGCCGACGTGGCCGCCGCCGATTCCCCGGCCCGCGTCCTGCTGATCCACACCCGCGAGGACCTGCTGATCGCCCGCGAGAGCCGCCGGTTGGCCCTGGAGTCCACCTAAGGGGCCGTAGGAGAACAACTTGCCCACTTCTCTCGCGCTGTAGGAGGCGTCTCCAGACGCCGATTGGCCCGCTGGCCGGTTTATCGGCGACTGGAGTCGCCTCCTACAAGAAATGGCTGTCACCTTTCCGGGCGACTTTGAATCGCAGTGTGCCACTGCTTCGCAGAAGCAGTGTGGGGCGGAACCCCCCGTCACTGCTTGCCTTGCGTCAAGCAGTGGCACACTGTGGTGAGAAATGCGTGGAGGAATAAGCTATCATATTGGGCAACGATCTGCATCCCCCCAACATCACAGCCTTCACACCACGCGAGACCACCCCAATGATCAAGACGCCCCAGTACCTGCTGACCCTTGTGCCCACGATCCTCTTTACGATGGCCGGTTTCGCCAGCGCACCGGCCCAGGACCAGAGCGGCGCCTACAACGTGCGAGACCATGGCGCCAAGGGCGACGGCCAGACCGATGACACGGCCGCCTTCCAGGCCGCACTCGACGCGGCGGCCCAGGCGGGCGGCGGGAGCGTGCAGGCGCCCCGCGGCGCCTACTTCTTTGCCGGGCACCTCCGCGTCCCGCGGGGCGTGACGCTGGCCGGCGTCTGGGAGTCGGTCCCCGCCCACAACGGCATCCGCGACCGCGGCCAACCCAAACCCACCGACGACGGCACCACCTTCCTGGTCACCGAGGGCGCCGGCAGCGAGGACGGGCCCGCCTTCATCACGCTGGACACCAACAGCACGCTCAAGGGCGTGGTCCTCTACTATCCGCAGCAGAATGAGGACCAACCGCCGAAGCCCTATCCCTGGGCCATCGCCATGCGGGGCAAGAACCCGGCCGTGCTCGACGTGGAGCTGCTCAATCCCTTCAACGGCATCGACGCCACCCGCAACGAGCGCCACCTGATCCGCAACGTCCACGGCCAGCCGCTGCGGCGCGGCATCCTGGTCGACGCCATCTACGACATCGGGCGGATCGAAAACGTCCACTTCAACCCCTGGTGGAGCACGAAGCCCAAGCTCTTCGAGTGGCAGCTCCAAAACGGCGAGGCCTTCATCCTCGGCCGCAGCGACTGGCAGTACGTGCTCAATACCTTCTGCTTCGGCTACAACGTCGGATACAAGTTCATCAGGACCAAGACCGGCGAATGCAACGGCAACTTCCTGGGCCTGGGCGCCGACGCCTGCGCGACCGCCGTCCTGGTCCAACAGAGCGCGCCCTACGGCCTGCTGATTACCAACGGCCAGTTTGTCGCCTTCAAGGGCCCCGATCCGACCATGGTCGAGGTGGCCGAAACCAATACGGGAAGCGTCCGCTTCGCCAACTGTGCCTTCTGGGGCCCGTGCCGGCAAATCGCCAAGGTGGCAGGCAAAGGGACGGTCGGCTTCAGCGACTGCACCTTCACCCAATGGGACAGCAAGAAGGAGGGGCGACCGGCCATCGAGGCCACCGGCGGCACGCTCCTGGTCCGCGGCTGCGAATTCCGCCAGGACAAACCCCAAATCGAACTGGGCAAGGGCGTTCAGCGGGCCGTGATCACCGGCAACGTCTTCCGCGGCCAGGCGCAGGTCACCAACCACGGCCAGGGAGACGTCCGCGTGGCCGACAACGCTGCAGAGAAAAAACCCGCAGCCCCCGTCGCCGCCGACCAGCCTTCGGTCGGGACCCACGAAGCGTGGGTGCCCCGGCCGCCGGGAACCCAGCAGCACATACAGCACCGCGCCCCGCCGCGCGGCTTCTTCCGGCCGGGTACCCCCTGGGTGCGGCGGCGGTGAACGTCGCCGAGGACGCACCGCTTCCGCCCCGCCGCACCCGCCGAGAAGTCTACCGCAAAGGAGAACGGTAAGATGCACATCGTCGTGTTGGACGGCTACACGCTCAATCCTGGCGACCTGAGTTGGGGCGAGCTGGAGCGACTGGGAACCTGCGAAGTCTTCGACCGCAGCCGGACGGCGGAGGTCGTACCGCGGGCAAGGGAGGCCCAGATCGTGCTGACCAACAAGGTGGTCCTTTCCCGGGAGGTGATCGGGCAGCTTCCCAGATTGAGCTACGTCGGCGTCCTGGCCACCGGGTACAACATCGTCGATGTCGACGCGGCCCGGGAGCGGGGCATCCCCGTGACCAACGTCCCCACCTACGGGACCCAGTCGGTCGCCCAGATGGTCTTCGCCCACCTGCTGAACCTCACCCAGCACGTGGGGCACCATGCCGGCACCGTCGCCGAAGGCCGCTGGACCGCCTGCCCGGACTTCTGCTACTGGGATTATCCGCTGGTGGAGTTGGCCGGGCTGACCATGGGGATTGTCGGCCTGGGGCGGATCGGCCGGGTCACGGCGCAGCTTGCTATCGCCTTCGGCATGAAGGTCCTCGCCTGCGACGCCGTCCCACCGACCCACGTCCCTGAGGGCGTGCAAATCGTCGAGCTGGACGCCCTCTTCCGCTTAAGCGACGTCGTCAGTCTCCACTGCCCCCTGACGCCCGAAACCCAGCAGTTAGTCGACCGCCGCCGTCTGGCCTTGATGAGACCCTCGGCTTTCTTGATCAACACCAGCCGCGGACCCCTGGTAGACGACCAGGCCCTGGCCGACGCGCTGAACTCGGGCAGGATCGCCGGGGCCGGCCTGGACGTGCTCTCCACCGAGCCCCCGCCGCCCGACAACCCCCTCCTGCACGCCAAGAACTGCTTCATCACCCCCCACATCGCCTGGGCCACCAAGGCGGCACGAGAGAGACTGCTGCGGACGGTGGTCGACAACGTCCAGGCCTTTCTCGACGGCCGGCCGCGAAACGTGGTCAATTCGTAGGGTGCGTGCTTGCGCGGACGTAGCGTATCGATCAGGCACCCCCCAGGCTTACCCCGGCACGTCGGCCCGGCTACCGGAACGCTTCCCGGATCAGCTTCCACACGCCCAGCATCAGGGCCATTAAGGCCAGGCAGAAGACGATGAACAAGGGCACCAGCCCACCCAGGGCGAAGACGTCCCAGGTGCGATCCCACACCTCAGCCCAATAGACGATCGCGACCACGGCCGCCAGGCAGAGGAACGGGCCGTAGGGGATGCGGGAGTCGCGGACCAGGATCACTTGCAGCAGTCCCACGACCAGCCCGGCAAACGGTGCGATGAAGAACACGATCAGGCAGGTCTGCCAGCCGAGAAACGTCCCAATCATGGCCATCAAGGTCACGTCGCCGAACCCCATCGCCTCGCGTTTCAGGACGGCGGTGCCGATCACGCGGACCAGCCAGACCAATCCCCCGCCGGCGGCCATGCCCACCAAGCCGCCGAGCAGCCCCGTCCAGCCCGGTCCGCCGACCAGCCACACGGCCGCAACGGCCGCCGAACCGATGGCTCCCATCAGCAGGATTCGGTACGTGGCCCTTTCGCGGACCAGTCGGGCGGCACACAGTTGCAGTGCCCGCCGGTAACCGTGACGCGCGTACCACGACCTGGGCATCAAACCCACGCACCACAGCCACCAGCAGCCCAGTCCGACGGCCAGCAACCACCCCTGTGGGAAGCCCCGAATTCCCTGGGGCGCCAGATGGGGCATCCAGCCAAACGGCCCACCGGGGGCCATCTCCGGCGAGGCCGGCTGCAGGATCTGCCACGTCTCGGCGGAGAGCAGCCGCCAGTACGCAGGCCGCAGCAACACGTTCGTCGGCGGCACAAACTCCGGCAGCAGCGACCAGGGATAGACCGCCGCCAGCACCAGCCCCAGCAGGGTGCCCGGCACCGTGATCGTGTCCGGAATGGTCTTCTCGTCGGCGTCGATCAGGGAGGCCACCAGCATCAGGCAGATCAGCAGCAGGTGGGCACCGTACTGGGCGTGGAGGATGGCCTGTAGCGCGGGCTGTGCCAACTGGGGCGCGTCGGGCGGCAACAGCCCTTGCCGGCCGATCTCCCACCAATACAGCGCCGCCAGCCCGATCCCGGTGAGCAATTCCAGCAGCATGGGCCGGATCCAGAAGCCGGTCCCGTGCAAACCCGCCTCCCGCCGCAGCCCCAGCCAACCGACAATCGGTACCCGGTCGCTGCGGCGGCGGGGCGGCACCTCGGGATCGACGCGGGACCAGGGGCTGATCGCACGGGGATGCCAGGCCAGCCGGTAGATGCCCAAATTGATCAGACTGCCCAGCCACACCCCCAGCACGAAAAGCGCGGCCAGGCGTACCTCCAGCGGGATGGCCACGATCAGGTTCATGGCAGCGAGGGGCTGGGGTGAGGGGCAGGGACCGGTGGGTCGTGGATAGTGGACAGTGGATAGTGGATAGTGGACAGCGCCGGGCGCGTACCGCCTGATTCCTCACCCCTGGCCCCTGGTCCCTGATCCCTGGCCCCTGGTCCCCGACCCGAGTTCCAGCCGCTGGAGAATCTCGCCCACCAGCCGCTCGGGGCTCTTTCCTTCCGTATCGACCACCAGGTGGGCCGACTCTCGATAAATCGCTTCCCGAAGCCCCAGCAGGTGGATGATCTCCTCCAGGGGATCCCGGTCGGTCAGGTTGGGCCGGCGACCGGCGGTGGTCTGGTCGGCCGACATCCGCGCCAGGATCGTCTCCGGCCGGGCCACCAGCCAGACGACCCTCCCGCTTTCGCGCATCGCGCGGCGACTCTCCTCGCGCAGTGGGGCCCCGCCGCCGGCGGCCAGCACCAGCGGCTGCCGGCGGCACAGCTCGGCAATCACTGCGGCCTCCAGATCGCGGAAGGCCGGCTCGCCGTCCTCGGCAAAGATCCTGGCGATCGACTTGCCCGCGCGGTGCTCGATCTCCACGTCGGCGTCGGCCCACTCCCAACCCAGCCGCTCGGCCAACAGCCGACCCAGCGTCGTTTTCCCGGTGGCACGATAACCGATGAGGATCAGGTTCATGGCGCCGCTAATACTTCGCCGCCCCAATCGCCCGCTTCAGCGCCTCGCGCATCACGTCGGCAGGCCCCTCCTGGCCCGTAAACAGCTTGAACTGCAAACAGGCCTGGCGGACAAACATGTCCACGCCGGTGACCACGGTGCAGTTGCGGCTGCGGGCGTCTTTGACCAGCAGGGTGTTCTCCGGATTGTAGACGGCGTCGAAGACGGTCATCGAGGGGCGGAGATGGTGTTTCTCGTAGGGCGTCTCGTCCACGTTTGGGTGCATGCCCACCGGCGTGCAGTTGATCAGTATGTCGGCCGAGACGGTGTGCCGCAGCGCCCATTTGACCTCGCGGCACTTGAACCGTTTGGCCAAGTCGGTGGCGTGCTGCGGGATGCCGTCGGAGAGCACCACCTTGGCCCCGCGGCGGATCAGCCCGTAGGCCACGGCCTTGCCGGCGCCGCCGGCCCCCAGGACCAGGGCGGTCTTTCCGGCCAGCGGGTTCTCGCCCCGCCCGGCCGCCCGCATGGCCGCCTCCAGACTGCTCATGGCGGCCCGATAGTCGGTGTTGTAACCCACCCGCGCCTCGCCGTTGAAGATCACCGTATTGCAGGCCCCGATGCCGCGGACCGCCCCGTCGGCCCGGGTGAGCTTCTTGACCACCTCCTCCTTGTGCGGGATGGTCACGCTCAGACCCTTGATGCCCAACTGGGGCGACTCGTCCATAAACCGCGAGAGATCACCGCGCGGCACGCGAATGGGGACGTAGACCTTGTTGAGATTCAGCCGGGCAAAGGCCGTATTGTGCACCAGCGGGCTGAGGCTGTGCCCGACCGGGTCGGCGATCACCCCGTAGACCTCCGTCTGGGCGTTGACCCGGTCATACTGGTAGGTCTCGGTCATCTGCTGAAAACTGAGCTGTCCGGGAGCCAACACCCGCTCGTGATGGAAGGTGGCATAGGTGAAGGGGGCCCCGAACTTTCCGGCCAGGATTCGCGAGGGGATGCCGATGTCGCCCATGCACAGCCCGATCGTCGGCACCCGGCTGCGCTCGGAAAGCTGCAGCATCCGCAGATTGTCGTGCGGGTGGTTGGCCATGGTACAGATCTTGATCACGTCGGGATCCAGCTCACATAACGCCCGGTGAATGGCTTCCAGGTTGTCGGGCGTCTTGCGGAAGTCGTGCACGCTGACGATCCGCTTGGTCGCCCCGTAGCGCGGCACGCTGGCCGCCACGTCTTCCTCCAGGTCGACGTACTCCACGCCCTCGGCGATGGCGGCCCGCAGCAGTATCAGCCTCTGCTCCTCGCTGCCGGTGTACTTCCCGCCGTCGCGCTCCCGCCGGCAAGAGATGACTACCGCCGAGGGGCGGTCGGCAATCAGCCGCTTCAGATTCACCTCGCCGTCGATGTAGTCCAGGCGCAACTCGACCAGCTTGGCCCCCTGGTCGACCAGGTGCCGGTGCTCCGCAATCACGTGCCGGTGACGGCCACGGCCAATACTGACGCAGATCATGGTAGGGGGAGGGATTTGGGATTTGGGATTTGGGATTTGGGATTTGGGATTTGGGATTTGGGATTTGGGATTTGGGATTTGGGATTTGGGATTTGGGATTTGGGATTTGGGAT
>Ga0315291_10008078_pt1 | contig 12949 bp, 10 predicted proteins | sample YL17G12_20_MG_FD_203070 | JGI IMG/M metagenome (GOLD analysis project Ga0315291, IMG submission 203070) | Sediment microbial communities from Yellowstone Lake, YNP, Wyoming, USA - YL17G12_20 | ecosystem: Environmental > Aquatic > Freshwater > Lake > Sediment | place: USA: Wyoming | collected... | reverse complement strand
GGCGAACCGATCAAGATCGCGCGCGCCTCCGGCATTGGGCTGTATGAATACCTTGCCCAGCAGGTGCTCACCCAGCAGCCGGAAAACATCCAGGCGTTTCTCCTCAACTCCTCCATCCTGGAAGAGTTCAACGCCGAGATGTGCCGGCAGGTGATCGGAAAAGCGCTCAACCAGAGTGAAGACTGGAACCACCTGATGGAGTCCATCTTCCACAACAACCTGTTCGTGCTTCCGGTGGACGATGAATACAAGTGGCTGAGATATCACCATCTGTTCCGCGATTTTCTGCGCTCCACGCTGGAAACCCAGCGCCCGCAGGACGCAGAAAAGATTAAGCTGCAGCTTGCCGAATATTTCACAGCGAAAGAAGACTGGGACAGGGTCTTTGATATCTACCAGCGCCTTGGCAACACTCAGGCAATAGCGGCTCTCATCGAACGCGCGGGCTCAGTGTTCATTGCCAGAGGCAAGATCTCCAGGCTGGCCGAATGGCTCAGCCTGCTCTCTGCTGAAATAATCACCAGCAACCCAGCCCTGCTTTCAATCCAGGCAACTGTGACCTTTAACCAGGGTCATATCCAGGAAGGCAAAGAGCTGCTGGATAAGGTAATTGCCATGCCTGGGACTGCGGAAAATAAAAAGAGCTACGCCGATAACCTCATCCGCCGCTCATCCGCGTTGAGAGTATTGGGGAATTACGGCGCAGCCAAAGCGGACGCGGAGAAGGCCATCCTCCTGACATCAGGAAAACTGGGACTGGAATCACTTTATTCGGAAGCTCTCAGGGTAAAGGGCGCGGTGCTTTATCAGACCGGTTTCCTGAAAGAAGGGTTGGACGCATTAAATCAGGCTGTTAAAATTTGTGAGCGCGGGAAAAACGAGGAAGATATCGCCCGCATCCTGGTGGAAGTGGGTGCCATCCATGAAAGGCTCGGCCAGTTTTCCGCGGCGGAGAGCGCCTATGAAAGGTCACTGGCTTATTGGCAGTCTGTGGGCGATTCCATCTGGGTGCCAACCATCCTGAACAACCTGGGCGTGCTTCAGCATTCGAGCGGCGAATTCATCAACAGTTTTTACAACCTTGAAAAATCCATGCGTTACTCACAGATTACCGGAAACCAGCGCATGGAAGGCTACGCGCTGGCCAGCATTGGTGATCTGTATAAAGATCTGGATGCCCTGGAAGAAGCCGCCGATGCGTATCAGAAAGCGCTTGAGATCGCCCAACAGATCGAAGACCAGTATCTTGTTTTCTATCTGAAAACCGCGGCTGCCAGGCTGGCTATCAGCCAGCGTCAACTGCCCAGGGCAGAAATGCAGATCCGTACCGCTAAAGCAATGGCGAAAAAAAGCGGTTCGGCTTACGACACTCACAAGATCATGCTTGAGCAGTGCGCGCTGGAATTCGCGTCGAAGAAATATCAATCCATCCTTGAAAATCTGGATATTGCCAGTAAATATTTCACAAAAAAAGGCCATATCGAAGACAGCATCCGTGCTCAGGCGCTGCTGTTCACAGCGTTGGCAAAACTGGGCGATACCCAAAAAGCCCTGAAAATAATCAGAGAATTTTCTTCAGGTATGAGCGACCCGGCCAGATATATCCCCAGCCTGGTGATGATCACTGAGCTTCAGGAATTATTAAAGCAACTGATCATCAAAAGTGAATTTGGCATTGAAATCTCAGGCCTGTTGGCCCTCCTGAATGACTTCCAGAAACTGACTCAAAAAAGCCGCAGGCGCATCAGAAAAGAAGCCTCAGTGGTACCCTTCGCGCCCGCCAAAATTGAAATCCGCGCCTTCGGCCGCACCGAAGTGGTGGTCAAGAACCGCGCATTGGCGATCGCGGATTGGAAAACGCAAACATCTCGCGACCTTTTCTTCCTTTTTCTGGCGCATCCCGAAGGCCTTACCAAGGAAGAAGTGGGTGAGATTATGTGGCAGGAACTGTCTCCTGCCGGGCTAAAACTGAGGTTTAAAAATGCCATTTACCGTATGCGCCACGCCATCGGATCGGAAGCGGTTCATTTCCAGGATAATTACTACCAGTTCAACCGCTCTAATGATTATGAATACGATGTCCAAAGCTTTCTGAATACCACCAACTTAGCCAGAGAAGAAAAGAATCCGGATAAGCAGATTGAAGCTTACAAGACTGCCATCAATTTTTACCAGGGACCTTACCTGCTGGATATGGATTATTCCTGGGTCATGCCCGACCGGCAGAAATTCCATGAGCTGGCAATCGGGAACATGCTTGACCTGGCAAGGCTGCTGGTCAGGAACCAGCGGTACGAAGAAGCCTTGGGCTACTGCCGCAAAGCGCTGCAGGAAGACACATGCAATGAAGATATTCACCGCTTGAGCATGGAAATTTACTCATTGATGGGCAACAAAGCCGCGGTTTCAAGGCAGTATAAACAGTGCCTGAGCATCCTGAAAAATGAAATAGGCGCTCCGCCTTCAGAGGCAACCGTGTCCCTGTATAAAGCTTTAATGGAACGCTGAGTTTTTTGGTAAAAATTTTTCATTGTAAAAAAGTTTCATTTCTCGCAGAATCTTTAAATTTTCGAAGAGCAGAACCCAAAAAATTGACATTATAAATTTGGGTTTGTATAATGACCTCAGTCTTTCACGAATATCTGGAGGGATGATGCGTTTTAAAGATAAAGTGGTCATTGTCACCGGCGCAGCGCGCGGCATTGGCCGGGCAATTGCCGAAGGGTTTGGCAGAGAGGGCGCCAGGGTTGTTGTCGCGGATGTGCTGGCAGCCGAAGGGGAAAATACCGCTGATGCCATTCGAATACGGGGATCAGAATCTGCTTTCATAAAAACTGATGTGTCAGTTAAAACCGACGTTAAACATCTGGTTGACCTGACGGTAAAGCAATTTGGCACCATTGATATTCTTGTTAACGTCGCCGGAATTTGCCCGTTCAAGGATTTCCTTGAGATCCCTGAAGAGATGTGGGATCATGTTTTGGATGTCAACCTGAAGGGTGTTTTTCTTTGTTCACAGGCAGCTGCCAAAGTGATGGTGGATAAAGGTATTCATGGCCGAATTATCAGCATAGGTTCAATTTCCTCAATCGTTGGAGGCGCTCAGCAGGCGCATTATTGTTCTACTAAAGCCGGCATCAACCTTCTGACCGCGTCCATGGCCATCGCTCTCGGCCCGCACGGTATCACCTGCAATGTGGTCATGCCTGGTCCGGTTGAGACAGATATCAACAAAGAAGATTTGGCAGACGCGAATAAGCGGGACTACTTCATCAATCGCACCCCGCTGCGCCGCATCGGACAGCCGGAGGATATTGTCGGACCGGTCATGTTCTTCGCGTCGGAGGATGCCGCCTGGTGTACCGGTTCAACCCTGGTAGCTGATGGCGGGATTGTGGTTAATTTTCAGTGATTAGAGGTTTACATGGAATACAAAATTGATGTATTGAAAGTGGCGCAGTTTCCTGAAACGCCAGGGTCGGAAATCTACTGGATGTCCAATTTTGGGGATGACCAATGGGAAACGCTGGCTGTATATGCACTGTTGATCCGCGGCGGCGGGCATACCGTTATGGTAAATACCGGCGCGCCGCTGGATTCTTTGGAATGGCTTAACAAGCTGTGGGGCGCGGGCACCAATTATCGCCATCAATTGGTTGTGAATGAAGAAGACCACATTGAAAACCGCCTCGCTCAGGCAGGCGTCAAACCCGGGGAAGTCGAGCATATTATCATCACGCCGCTACAGCCTTATGCCATTGGCGGCATCGACAAATTCCCCAACGCGCAGTATCACGTCAATCGCAACGGCTGGGCTGACCTGTTCGCCCCGCGTTACAAACCCCATCCGCATGACAATTTCTATGCCTGTGTGCCCAGGCGGCTGATCAGTTATGTTTTTTTAGAAGCCTGGGAGCGGATGAACTTTATGAAGAATGAGGAGAACATCCTCCCGGGGATTGATGTCTTCTGGACCGGTGTGCATCACCGCAGTTCAGTGGCGGTAAAGATAAATACCAAAGCAGGCAAAGTGATTTTCTCGGATTGTTTCTTTCGCTATGAGCACATCACCGAACATCGCCTTCTTGGAATTAACGAAAATATGTACGAAGCCCTTGAAGCCTATGAACGCATCCGCAAAGAAGCGGATATTCTGGTGCCCATGTACGACCCGCGAGTTCTCAATGATCACCCGGGAGGGAGGATAGGATATTAATTAATGATGAAAGTGTATAAGTCTAAGTTCCTTATTTTGGGAGAATCTTAGTCTTCACGAAATGGAGCAGTTGATTTTCTAAGAACTAACCTGGGTGTTATCTTTATCTGGTGTGGAGAATTGTTTTCTTTAAGAATGCTTTTCTGAAGAAGCGAAACAGCCGCTTTGCTTAGTTCCTCTTTATCTTGAAGGATTGTGGTCAATGGCGGAGTCACCAAAGCGCTAAATGGAATATCATCATATCCGACAATTGAAAAGTCATCCGGTATAAGGATTCCATTTCTTTTTGCGGCATCCATTGCACCAATTGCCATTAAGTCAGAAATGGTGGCAAGGGCTGATGGACGCGGGGATGTTTTTAGTATTTCCACCATTGCGGCATAACCATCTTTAATATCCGTATGTTTGGTGGGGACGATCATCTGCGCTTCGTCCTCAATCCCAAACTCCATCATTGCTTTTTTATAACCAATGACACTCCGTGCACAAGGGGAAAGGTTTAAAGGACCAACAATAAAAGCAATGTGGCAATGCCCAAGTTCCAGTAAGTGCCTGGTTGAAAGATAAGCCCCTATTTCATGGTCTATAGTAACTGAATTTACAATGGAATTGTCTAAAAACATATCCATTAAAACCAGAGGAAGGTTTTGGGCAAACGGGAGATACGCCTCGCCTGAAGAATAAAACGGAGTCAGGATTAATACACCATCAATCCTGCGTTGCTGAAGAACACGCAAATAATAGCGTTCCTTTGAAGGATCATTATTGGCATTACAGAGGAGCAAGCCATAACCAAATTCAGTACATGCTTTTTCAATAAATGGTATAACCGTTTCACTCCAGCCATCACTGATATCACGTACGATTAAACCAATAGTATTTGATCGGCCTGTCCTAAGGCTTTGGGCAGCCGTATTAGGAACATACCCCATTTTTGCCGCGGTTTTTTTTACCTTTTTTATCAAATCCTTACTTATGCGAGGGTTATCATTTAAAGCCCTTGAAACGGTTGAGCCTGATACGCCCAATTCTTTAGCGATATCACTGATCTTGGTAATTTTTTGTGTATTCATCAATTTAATTGCAAACTCCCACGAGCTGATTATAGATTATTAGATATGAGCATACGTTGGCACTTAATATTACATCATTTCCAGGATTTAACGCAATATCTTGAATGTTAAATATACTATTATCCCTATTAACCTGAAATTCACCCGAAAAATAGAACATTTGACTATTGACAAGCGATATTTTGTTATGCTACAATGCAATCGTTGGCGCAATTAAATATTGTTTTGGAGGAATAATGATTAATCGAAAGAAAGTGTCTGGATATCCTGTAATTCCCGATTCAGAATTTGTTACAAGATTATCCGCTTTTAAGAAGGTAATGGTAGATAACAACCTCGATGTGGTGATCGCCTATGCCAATTATATTGACCCTTCTGTAGTCCGATACTACAGCGATTTCTTTGCGATCAATGAGAATAGCGCACTTGTTATTCCGCTGGAAGGCAACCCAATCCTGTGTTCAGGCCAGGCATGCCATGATTGGTCCAAGTTCAAATCAAAGATCAAAGAAATCCGCATTATGCCGGAAGTAGGTGAAGTATCAGGCGTTGAATATGAAATTGATGTGGTTGACTTCGAGGATTTATTTAAAGAAATTAAGTCCAAATATAAAGCTAATAAAATTGGTTTCATTGGCGAGTTAACTTTCCCTCAGGTGATTTATGCCAAGATCCAGAAAATCTTCCCGGGTGCTGAAATCATCAATGTGGATAACCTGCATTACAGTCTGCGTATGGCCAAGTCTGAGAGCGAATTGAATTGCATCCGCAAAGCGGGAGAAATCATCACACAAACCTATGAATATGCTCTCGGCAGAATGAAACCAGGAATGACTGAGCTGGATGTCCAGGCTGACCTGATGGCTGAGATGCTACGCCAGGGTGGCGAAGACCATACCCTTTCCTGGGCGCCGATGATCCCCAGTGGAAAAGCTCATACCAATCTTTGCATGAATCGCAACTTCATGAAGAAATTAGAAGAGGGTGAAATAATCAATGTTGATGCGGGGGTACTTTATGAAGGGTATAACGCGGTCATCTGTACCCCGGTTGTATTGGGAAAAATACCGGAGGAAATGCGCAAAGCTATTCTGATTGCGTGGGATGCCCACAGAAAAGTTGCCGATGGATTAAAACCAGGCGCAACTGCCAAAGAACTTTACAAGATGTATGATGATTTCCTCACCGAAAAAGGGTATCGCCAATTCTCACCCTATGGATCAGTTCATTCTTTGGGCATGCTCGAATGCGAACCGCCCTTCTTCTCCGCCACAAAGGATGTCGCTCTGGTGGATGGATCCGTTATTGCTATTGATGCCTATTTTGCCAACCTGCCTTGGGGCTCATTTCGCATAGAAGATACCTATATTGTTGGTAAAGATGGTCCAGAAATGGTGACTCCCTTCAACCAGGAATATCTGAAGCGATATTTATAAAAGAAAAGAGATCCTCCATGAAACTTGAATCCACATTTGGATCAAAAACATGGTTTGTCGCGGATGGTTGGCTGCCTTATCAATCCCGAACTGAAAAATCCGGATATGAAGGTCATGAAGCTATCATGATCCTGAATTGCCAGGATAAAGATGCCGAAATTCTCATGGATATATATTTTGAAAAGCAGCCACCTATCGAAAACATTTTGATGAAAGTTCCTGCCAAACGAATCCGTTGTTTCCGTATGGATCATCCGGAAGAAATTGGCGGGGTTAAAATCGACCGTCTTACCCAATATGCTTTACGTTTTCGGAGTGACATTGAAGTGATCATCCAGTATGGAAGAATGGATGTCACGCAATCAAACCTGGCATATATTGGTATGATGGGAATGCCGGCATGATAAAACGGGTATGTTAATAATAATGGCATATCCGTTTTATATTTTGGAAAAAAATGGCCAAAACCATTATAACGCCCATCCTTGAATTAAAAGGTATTTCTAAATCCTTCGGTGGCGTTCATGCGCTGACAGATGTTTATTTTTCCCTGCAACCAGGAGAAATCCACGCCTTAATCGGAGAAAATGGCGCTGGTAAATCAACTTTAATGAAGATCATTGCCGGTGTTCATCAGCCAGATTCTGGTGAGATTATCATTAAAGACCAGATAGAGAGCTTCCATAATCCACTCGTTTCGCAAAATCACGGCATTGCTGCGATCTACCAGGAACCCACCTTGTATATGGACCTGGATATTGCTGAAAACATTTTTATGGGTCACCATCCGCAATACCCCGGAATCCCATACATCAAGTGGAAAGAAATGCATCAGGAAGCTGCCCGCTTGATAAGCCTACTTGGAAAACAAATGAATGTGTACTCCAAAGTCCGGGGATTGTCCATCGCCCAGATGCAGATAGTAGAGATGGCCAAAGCGCTATCCATGAACGCGCGCATCTTGATTATGGATGAACCCACATCAGCTTTGACACAAAATGAGGTGGCTGACCTTTTCCATTTAATAAGAAAGCTTAAGCTGGATGGTGTGGCTGTAATTTTCATTTCACATCGGCTTGAAGAAGTATTTGAGATTGCCGATTGCGTAACCATTTTCCGTGATGGTCGATTTGTTGATACTAAATTCATCAAAGAAACATCTGAAAATGAACTAATCCGGTTAATGGTTGGCCGTACACTAGATACTCTTTTTCCAAAAAAGCAGGTTCCAATTACTGATGAGATGCTCAGAGTAGAGGGGTTGTGTAAAAATGGGCTGTTCAGGAATATTTCTTTCTCACTTCATAAAGGTGAAATTTTAGGATTGTCTGGTTTGGTAGGCGCGCGACGGACAGAAGTGGCTCAGGCAATTTTTGGTATCAATCCCCCAGATCAAGGAAAGATCTGGATACAAGGTAAATTAAAAGAGATTGATTCACCCAATGCTGCCATGAAGGAAGGAATGGCATATGTCCCGGAAGATCGTCAGATGCATGGGTTGATACTTGGAATGGGTATAAAGGAAAATATCACATTGACCGTCTTGCGCCAATTTGTGAAATTGGCTTTGGTAGATAATAATAAAGAAGGGGAGTTTGCATCAGGTATTGCTCAACAGCTTGAGATAAAAACAGCGGGCCTTTGGCAAAAAGCACAGGAACTTTCCGGGGGAAACCAGCAAAAAGCAGTTTTAGCCAAGTGGCTTGGAACGAAACCAAAGATCTTGATCCTGGATGAACCCACACGCGGAATTGATGTTGGTACAAAAGCTGCCGTCCATCAACTTATGGGTGACCTGGCAGAACAGGGTGTTGCAATACTGATGATCTCTTCAGAATTACCTGAAATCATTGGCATGAGTGACAGGGTCCTGGTTATGTGTGAAGGTAATCTGACAGGTGAATTCTCAAGGGCAGAAGCAACACAGGAAAAGATTATGAAAGCTGCAACCCGGAGGAGTGTACCGTAATGACGGCAAAAAAACCTGGCCACTCCTTTTTGCAGAAATTGTTTACTAACCTGGCTCGATCAAGAGAATTAGCCATCTTGGCTTTGATGGTTGTAATTATGGCAATCGTTAGTTTGCGGACTTCTGCCTTCTTTACATTTAACAATTTCAAAGATATTTTGCTGGATATCTCTATGGTTTCTATCGTTGCCATCGGACAGATGATGGTGATGATTACTACTGGTATTGATATCTCGGTGGGATCTATCCTTGCAGTATCCGCCATGGCGGTTGGTTCCATTGTTCGAGCGAACCCTGAAGTTAATCCATTCATTGCCATTTTGATCGGAATAGGGATCGGAATGCTTCTGGGAAGCTTTAATGGATTTGTAACAACCTTTATGAAAATTCCGCCAATCATCACCACTTTGGGAACTTTAAGCTTCTTCCGCGGAATTGTATACATTATCAGTGGCGGTACTTGGGTAATGGCTCACCAATTGCCTGAAGGGATCAAGGAATTCACAATGCGAACCACGTTTGGCATACCTTTCCTGGTTCTTTTCGCAATTTTCCTGGGAATTATTTTCTATTTCTTTGTTAACCGTGTTCCCATTGGCCGACAGATATATGCCATTGGCAGCAATTACACCGCAGCAGTTCTGGCTGGTATTCGTGTCAAACTGGTTAATTTCATAGTGTACGTCATCTCAGGTGCATTGGCAGGTATTGCAGGCGTAATGTGGTTATCCCGTTATGCGATTGCTGCAAATGGAACGGCTACCGGCTTTGAACTGCAAACTGTTGCTGCCTGTGTAATCGGCGGGGTCAGCGTCTTTGGGGGATCAGGCACAATACCGGGTGTCTTTATGGGTGCGTTTTTCATAGGCATGATCAATAATGCAATCAACCTCATTGGCATTTCGGAATTCTGGAAACAGGCTTTCTATGGTCTGGCCATAATTCTGGCTGTCATCACTGACGCGGTCATTAATAATCGATTACGCCGAAGAAAAAATAATTAGACGAGAATAATATGAAGTCAATTCCATTCAAAAAATCCTTTGAACCAGTATCATTCTTTCTTCGGTGGGAATGGATATTGGTAATTTTGATTATTCTTGTTTCAATCCTTAACACATTTCTTTCACCGTATTTTCTGAATATTTCAAACCTGTATGATATGACGTTCAATTTTCTTGAGCGGGGTTTCATTACGCTGATCATGGCATTTGTGATTATTTCTGGAAATATGGATTTTTCCGTAGCCTCTACTCTTGCACTTTCATCCTGCATTATGGGAATTCTCTATCACGAGGGCATGAATATATGGATGGCCGTCTTACTCGCTTTAGTATTTGGGGCAGGTGCCGGATTCTTTAACGGCACTATTATTACCCGGCTTAAAATCCCTGCTTTTGCTGCGACACTGGGAACCTATGCATTTTATCGTGGAGTCGCCTGGGTTCTACTGGAAAATAATGCAGTCACCAATTTTCCCGCTCAATTTACCGCTTTAGGTCAGGGTGATTTACCAGGCACAGAATTCCCGATTCCTTTATTTGTTTACATATTGTTACTGATACCCGCTGCCATTATCCTGCATCGAACAACCTTTGGAAGATACACTTACGCAATTGGGGGCAATAAAGAAGTTAGCCGTTTTTCCGGAATTCAAACTGACAGGATAGTCCGTATAATTTTCACACTTTCTGGATTGGTATCGGCTTTAGCTGGTGTATTCATGGCTGCCCGATATGGTAGTGTCCGTGCGGATATAGCGCCGGATGCCACATTGGATGTTGTAACCATTGTGGTTTTGGGTGGAGTCAGCATTGCAGGAGGAACAGGAACAATTTCCGGGGTTGTCCTTTCGTTGTTTCTATTGGGTATTGTTAGATACGGTATGAATTTGATCAATGTGCCTCCGCAAGAGCAAATTGTCATAACCGGCTTACTTTTAATCTTTTCTGTGTTCATTCCACAGGTAGTCAACAGATTTTCACTTGGAAAGGAGGCAAAAAACTAATTTTTAGAATATTCATTACAGAAAATTGTATAAACGAAAAAATTTCAGGAGGAAGAAATGAGTAAGAAAACAATATTCGGTTTATTAAGTGTTTTACTGGTTCTTGGCCTGGTAGTTGGTTGCGCGCCAAAGGCGCCTGCAGTAGAGACACCCGCAGAAGAAGCACCTGCAGCAGAAGCCCCGGCCGCTGAGAAGCCTGCAACTGCCAAGAAAATGACATTCGCGATAATTCACCTTCAGGAAGGAAATCCCTATTTCGCGGTGGAAGAGAATGGTGTAAAAGAAGCTGCTGCTGAACTTGGAGTAGATTTTATCTTCAAGGGCCCCGCGACCATGGATGTAGCCAGTCAAATAGAACTGGTAGATTCATTGATTGCCCAGAAAGTGGATGTCATTGGTATTTCGGCTATTGATCCTAACGCTTTGGTTCCGCTCGGACAGAAAGCCATGAATGCGGGTATTAAATTCTTTTCATGGGACTCGCCGGTTGCCAAGGAAGGCCGTTTGCTTCACACCGATGCAGCCGCACCTGAAGCCTTAGGCCGTGTGGAAGCTCAAATGATGGGAAAGATGCTCAATTATGAAGGCAAAGTAGCTGTGATCAGTGCAGGCGCAACTAATGAGAACTCCAATCTTTGGGTTAAATGGATCCAGGAAGAACTTAAAGATCCGAAGTACTCCAAAATGGAATTGGTTGAGGTCACATATGGCGATGACGATTATCAAAAGAGCTACAACCTGGCTCAATCCCTTTATAAAAAATATCCTGATCTTAAGGGATTCATTGCGCCTACATCCGTAGGTATTGTGGCCGCAAGTAAATTTATTAAGGATGAAGGATTGACTGGCAAAGTATTTGCAACCGGGCTTGGCCTTCCCAGTGAGATGAAGGAATATATTAAAGATGGCATCTGCCTTGAAATGGCTCTTTGGAATCCCATCGATCAGGGTTATCTGACCATCTATATCAGCGAAGCTCTGGTTAACGGAAAATTGACACCCAAAGCCGGCGAGAAATTCACCGCGGGAAAATTAGGCGAACTGGAAGTAGTAGATATTGGCAGTGGGAACCTGATCGTTTATCAGGGGCAACCCAAAGTCTTCGACCAGTCCAACATTGATGAATTTGCTGCGATATTTTAGAGCATGCAAATTAAAATGATCTGTTCAGTTTAGTCGAATACAAACATTAAGAAAAACAGGTGAAAGCTAAACTTTCACCTGTTTTGTTTAATAAAAACCCAGGGATCAGTCTATATGAAATACTTCTTCCAGTTCCAGCATGGATTCATCCGCGCTCCGGCCTCCCAGGGCTTCGAAATAAGGCACCATGGCGGCCTGCCATTTTTCATTGATGGATTCTTTCTCCATTCCTTGCAATGCAGTGGCAAAATCTATCGGGGTTTCAAAATAACCAAAAAGCAATCCATCGTCTCTCAGGAACAATGAGTAATTATGCCAACCGGTGCGGCTGAGCGCTTCTTTCATTTCCGGCCAAACATTTTCATGCGCTTTTTTATATTCATCGATCTTATCCTGGCGGACTTTTAGGACAATCCCGATTCTTTTCATGTTTCTCCTCCTAATATGCCAGTTTCACCTGGTCCATGTGTGATTTAAATAGCTCAAACGCCGAATCCCATGGTTGTCGGTCTCCAGGCTCAAAGGTTAAGATTTCGAAGGAATTGCGGATGATTGAAACCCCTTCCTTCCAACCCCCGATATCCTTATTGGCTATCGCCTGGACAATGAGGTTGCCAATGCCTGTCGCTTCGCTGGGGCCAGTGATAACCCGCCTGCCCAGCGCGTCCGCAGTAAATTGGCTAAGCAGCTGGTTTTTGGTGCCGCCACCCACGATATGGATGGTTGACATTTTCCGGCCGGATACTTCTTCAAGTTTTTCTATCACATACCGGTAGCGCAACGCCAATCCCTGCAGAGCTGCCCGTATAACTTCACCTTCCGAAAGCGGGATGGGTTGTTGAGTCAAATGGCAGTACTCTTTGACTTTATCCGCCATTCTTCCAGGACGTAAGAACCCGCTGTAATCCGGGTCTACAAATGATTTCAAGTGCAGTGAGTTCTTAGCCATTTCAGTGAGGTCAGTATACGAAAGCTCTCTGCCTTCGTCCGCCCACTGCTGCCGACACTGTTGAACCACCCAAAGCCCCATCACGTTTTTAGAAAACCGATAAGTACCGGCGATTCCGCCTTCATTAGCGAAATTGTATTTATAACTCAACTCAT